>JGI24817J26689_1000245_pt1 | contig 12960 bp, 16 predicted proteins | sample METZYME_3_300m_FD_26689 | JGI IMG/M metagenome (IMG submission 26689) | reverse complement strand
CTGAAAAATGTTTCCGGAAACGAAGAAATTTTTCTGGGGCATTTCCCACAACAGGCGGTGCTGCCCGGTGTGATGATCATCGAAGCTTTGGCGCAAACTGCCGCGGAAACGAAGAAATTTTTCTGGGGCATTTCCCACAACAGGCGGTGCTGCCCGGTGTGATGATCATCGAAGCTTTGGCGCAAACAGCCGGACTTGTAATCAATTCCGGAAAGGGAGAGACTGAAGCTGGTGCAATTGTTTTTTTTGCAGGAATAAATAATGCCAAATTTCGGGTTCCTGTTGTTCCTGGTGATCAGTTGATATTGGAAACAACTTTGAGCAATCAGCGTCGAAACTTTTGGGTCTTTGAAGGTAAAGCAAGTGTCGATGGCAAATTGGCGGCACAGGCAGAAATTAAATTAATGATGCAACCAACATGACAACTAAATTCAGCCTGGAAGAAGTACAAAAGATTGCTCGACTTTCTTCTTTGGAATTAACAGAAAAAGAAACGGAAGTTTTTGCAGAACAGTTTTCTGGGATTATGGAATACTTTGAATTGTTGAAAACTGCCGAAATTCCTGACGTTGTTACCAATGTAGATGAAAGCCATTTAGGAGACAGCCGGAAAGATAAAATGGTAAAGTCACCAGTTTCTCCTGAACAGTTTAGTCCGTATCTTGAAGATGGATTTTTCAAAGTACCGAGGGTGATAGATCAGGAAAATTAAACATGACAGGAAAACAAAAAAAATATTTACGTGCATTGGCCCATCCGTTAAAACCGTTAGTGAATCTTGGCAAGCATGGACTTTCACCTGAAAACAAGCGAGAAATTGAAACCCTGCTGCTGGACCATGAATTGATTAAACTAAAAGTTCTTGACAGTTGCCCTTTATCAAAAAAAGAATGTGCCAATGCGGTGGGCAGAATTAAGGGTCTTGAAGTTGTGCAGGTTATTGGAAAAACACTTGTTCTTTTTAGTCCTCATCCGGATGACCCGGAAATTAAACTTCCTGCTGCATGATCTCAAGCTGAAACTATATTTGTAAAAAGTAATTTATATTTAATGACGGCAGTATTTCACAGGAAATGTGCAGTCCTAATACCTAAAACACTCCTCGACGATCTGTCGAAAAATAATCTTTAGAGGTGTTTTTTGACTTTGCAGAAATAATTCATAGTTGCTCAACTCGTATGACCGACACCTTTTACATTACCACTCCAATATACTATGTAAACAGCCATCCACACATTGGTCATGCTTACACTACGATTGTGACTGATGTATTGACACGCTTTCGAAAATTGTTTGGTGATGACACTTATTTTTTAACCGGCACCGATGAGCATGGACAAAAAATAGTTGAATCTGCAGCCAAAGCTGGTGTTGAGCCGCAAGCATTTGTGGACGAGATCAGCCGGGAATTTCGTGAAATGTGGCCGCATCTGCATATTGATTTTGATCAGTTTATTCGCACGACTGATCCTGAACACAAAGCCTGTGTTCAGCAAATCCTGCAAAAAATTTATGATCAGGGTGAAATTTATCTAAAAGAATACGAAGGTCTTTATTGCGTCGGTTGCGAACGTTTTTTGGACGAAGCAGAGTTGAAGGACGGAAATTGTCCGGACCATCAAACACCACCTGAATTTTATCAGGAACAAAATTATTTCTTCAAAATGAGTGCTTACCAGGATTGGCTGCTTGAAGAGTTGAAGCAAAATGAAAGCTGGATATATCCCGGACGTTACCGCAATGAGCTAATACAGTTTCTAAAAGCACCTCTTCAGGATTTGTGTATTTCTCGCCCTAAAAGCCGGTTAGCCTGGGGTATTGATCTGCCTTTTGATAAAAACTTTGTCACCTATGTCTGGTTTGATGCGCTGCTTAATTATGCGAGCGCCTTAGGCTGGCCGGAAGGAGAAAAGTATACAAAGTACTGGCCGCATGTACACCACACAATAGGCAAGGACATTTTAAAAACGCATGGAATATACTGGCCGTGTATGCTCAAGGCTGCAGGTTTGCCTGTCTTTAAAAAACTTGTGGTTCACGGTCACTGGGTCGTAGGAGGCAGCAAGATGAGTAAGTCTCTTGGTAATGTGGTTGATCCACTGGCCATGAAAGATCAACTTGGTGTGGATGCCCTACGTTATTTTTTATTGCGTGACATGAGTTTTGGTGAGGATTCAAATTTTACTGAAGATTTGGCTATCACACGTTACAACGGTGATTTAGCCAATAACTTTGGAAATTTACTCAACCGCTCGATAAGTATGAGCCGAAATAATTTTGAGGGCTGCGTACCTCCTTTGGGTGAAGTTGGAGAACTGGAAAAAGATCTCCGGAATTCGTTTAGCAAAGGAGTGGAAACGTGCCAGGAATACATTCTTGCTTTTCAGCCGCATCGTGCTCTGGAACACATAGCGTGGCTCAGCAGCCAGGTCAACAAATACATTGACAACTGCAAGCCATGGAGCCTGGCAGGGCAACCGGAAGACAGGGAGCGCTTGGGAACTATCCTTTATACTGCACTGGATATGGCAAGAATCCTGGTTGGCTTGCTGGATCCAGTAATGCCGGAAAAGATGTGCGAGGCTCGTAAATCTCTCGGACTTGTTACAGAGGCAATTCCTTTTGAGAAACTTACTCCCGGAGTATTGGTAGCGGGAACGGAACTGCCGGAACCAACACCGTTGTTTCCAAAAATGAAAATTTCTGCCAAAAATGAATCTGTTGTAAAAGATCAACTGCCAGAAAAAATAAAAATTAAGCCGGAGGAGAAGGGGAAAGAGTGGCTGGCTTTTGACGATTTTCAGAAAATGGAACTAAAAGTTGGCCATATCAGATCTTGTCGGAAGGTGGAAAAATCAAATAAGCTGCTCTGTTCTGAAGTCGATTTAGCAGAAGGACGTATGCGTTCTATAGTTTCCGGAGCAGCTGAATTCTACACTCCTGAAGAATTGACTGATCGGAGAGTTCTTGTCGTTGCAAACTTGAAACCGGTCAAATTGATGGGCGAAGTTTCTGAAGGCATGATTCTTTTTTCTGACGATAATGGAAAACTCGTTTTGATTGAAGCTCCGGAAGACGTGAATCCGGGTGTTATTGTACGTTAAAACAATTGAAATGTATTTACAATTTGCGATTTGTGTGGGACACTAATTTTGAGCTGAAGGATCTGTTTTTTGGTGCCGATACGGTACAACAGTCGGGGTTTAACCTTTCCCTTTTTTCCCCTGTATTAGCAGTATATTTTGAAAAGAAGGGTAAAGTGAATCATAGACAAAAAATCGACTGTTCTCAAAAAATCTGAAATCTGTAAAACTATTTACTCTTATGAGCATTGCATCAGGCTACCTGCCGATATTGATTATGATTGTGCTGGGACTCATTCTGGCAGGTGCGTTTAGCTGTATCGGCCTGTTTCTGGGACCAAAACTTAGAGGAGAAGTTAAGGAGACCCCCTTTGAATCAGGTTTGCTTAGAGATGGAATGGCAGGACATCGATATGATGTTAAATTTTATATGACTGCTTTGGTCTTTCTAATTTTTGACGTAGAGGTGGTATTTCTTTATCCCTGGGCAGTGCAGATTCGTGAATTAGGGTGGTTTGGTTTTGTGGCCAGCTCAGTCTTTTTGGGAATACTGATTCTTGGTTTGGCTTACGATTGGAAAAAAGGCGCGCTGGAATGGGAGTAAGGCAGATTAAATAGTTTCATTTATACTGCTTCCAGGTGTGCCCATTGTCCCTGATTTGCTGAAAATAACATATGTCCAAAATGGATAATTATGAGTGAATCAAGAAAGCCTGCAAAACCAACAATTCAACTGGAGAATGATCGAGTAATCGTTACCGAATGGAGATTTGCCCCTGGTGCAGAAACAACCTGGCATCAACATGATTATGATTATGTTGTTGTTCCGCAGACTACAGGTAAACTTCACATTCAAACAGAAACTGAGAAATTCGATGCTGAATTAGTATCCGGAGTTTCTTATGCACGGACAAAGGGCGTAAAGCATAATGTAGTCAACCAGAATGATCACGAGTTTGTCTTTGTGGGATTGAATTGAAATAAATACCGCCAAGCATTTTTTACGAGGACGCGGAACTCAGTTATCGAAAAAAAGATATAGTTTTTTCAAAAAATTGCCCAAAAAATTAAAACTAATTTAAATAAATAATTAAAACAAGGAGCTAAAATGGAAACAGATTATGGTGGTTTTAAAACCACAAAATTTGACAGTGTGGTCAATTGGTCCAGGAAATTTTCACTTTTTCAGTATCCGTTTGTAACTGCTTGCTGCGGAATGGAGTACATGGCCGCAGCCTGCTCACATTATGACATTTCCCGTTTTGGTGCAGAAATTCCCTAGATTTTCTCCTAGACAGGCGGACGTTCTCTGGGTAGTAGGAACAATCACTCATAAAATGACACCGATCCTCAAGACGATTTATGATCAGATGGCAGATCCAAAGTGGGTGATTGCTTTTGGCGCATGTGCATCTTCTGGAGGATTCTATCAAAATTACTCTGTACTTCAGGGAATTGACCGTTTGATTCCGGTTGATCTTTATATCGCAGGTTGTCCTCCGCGACCCGAAGCTGTGCTGGACGGACTTATTGAGTTGCAGAATAGCATTCAAAATGATGGCCCGACTGCCAACGGCATTACTCCAACTGCCATCAGGCATAAAGATCAAAAAGCAGATCAGCTAAATCGATACTTTGAAATATCCAAAAAAGAAGTCTTTGAAAATTTACAAAATCCTAAAAGCAACCGCATCAGCAAACCGGGATTCACGTATTCTGAAGATTTCATCAATGTCAGTCCTCATATTGGCTATGACTCTCCAAGAATGCAGAAAGATAAAGCTGCTCTTAAAGAAAAATAACGGTCGATTATCATCTAACACGAACCTTTAAATAATCATGAGTGAAGAAATTTCCACAATGGAAACGGAAACGCCTCCGGAGACAGGAGAACTGACTACCCTGCTTAAACAGGAATTTCCGGATGATGTCACCGATTTTCATGCTCACCGTGATGACGAAACTGTCGTTATAGAACGAGATGCCTTGGAGGCTGTTTGCCGCTTTTTACGGGATGATACACGCTGCTCTTTTGAGATAATGATGGATTTAACTGCAGTGGATCGTCTTGAAATGAATGAGACACCACGATTCGAAATGGTTTATCATTTTAAGTCGTTGACCCATGCCCGGCGTTTGAGGCTGAAGGTTCGTTTAGCTGAAGATGATTGTAAGATTGCATCAATTCATCATTTGTGGAAAGCAGTAGACTGGTATGAGCGAGAATGTTTTGATATGTTCGGAATTGTTTTTGAGGGACATCCGGACTTGAGACGGATTTTGATGTACGATGAATTTGAAGGACATCCGCTCCGTAAAGACTATCCAATTGATAAACAGCAGCCTTTAATGGAACTAAAAGAAGTTGAGGAACGACACGTATACGGGAGGCACGCATGACAGATATGACCGTACTTCAGTCCCGTTCTGAGGATGCTTCAACCGGAGAAGACTTTTCCGCCTCAGTTATGAGCATTGAGATTGGCCCCGCTCACCCGGCCATGCACGGAATTGTGCGCTTCACCACACATCTGGATGGAGAATTGATAGTCGGAATGGATCCGGAAATCGGCTATCTGCATCGTGGTTTTGAAAAGGAATCAGAAAATTCAAAATGGATTCAGGTCATCCCGTATACTGACCGGCTGAATTACGTATCTCCTCTGCTGAATAATATCGGTTATTCAATGGCAGTGGAAAAACTATATGGAATTCAAGCTCCCCCACGTGCCGAATTCACCCGGGTTATTATGGGTGAAATATCACGGATCACAGACCATCTGACTTGTCTGGGAGCAGTAGCCATGGAGATTGGTGCATTTACATTTTTTCTCTGGTTTATCAAGGCTCGTGAATACCTTTGGGAACTAGTTGAGGAAATGACTGGCGCAAGACTGACGACAAACTGGACCCGTTTTGGTGGGAATCATTCCGATCTTCCAGATGGTTTTTTGGGTGATCTGGCAGATCGTTTAGCCAAATTGAAAGAAGTCTTGACGGAATGTGACAAACTTCTCACTCGCAATAAAATTTTCATTGACCGGGTAAAAGATGTTGGAGCTATCTCTAAAGAAGATGCTCTTTCTTTTGGTTTTACCGGGCCGCTGCTGAGGGCCTGTGGAATACCTTATGATGTCCGGAGGGCGGATTCGTATTCTGTTTATGATGAACTTGATTTTGAAATTCCGGTAGGAAGCACAGGTGATTGTTTTGATCGCTTTTTGGTCCGGATGGAAGAAATCAGACAAAGCATCAGCATAATTGAACAGGCTGCAGACAAAATGCCGGAAGGGCCGTTTATGACAGACGAGCGAATGATGCATTTTCCGGATAAGAAAGATGTTTATGGAAATATCGAAGGACTGATTGATCATTTCAAATTGGTCATGGAAGGACATCAGCCTCCTGCCGGTGAGATATACATGCCGGTTGAGGGTGGAAACGGAGAAATCGGTTTTTATCTCGTTTCAGATGGTAGTGGTGATCCAGTGAGGGTACGAATGCGCCCGCCTTGTTTTAATTTTGTTGCAGCCATGCCGGCCATGACAGTTGGCCATTATGTCGCAGACATCGTACCGATTTTTGGTTCTGTTAACATGATTGGCGGAGAGTTGGACCGCTAAGTCCAGCTTATTGAAAATAGTTAAGAAAAACGAAAATGGAGATTTTACTTGAAATAATTATGATTCCGGCAGTTCTGGCCATAATTAAAATTGTGGTGATTGTTCTGTTGTTTGCCCTGCCGTTGGGTACTTTTTTGACTCTAATGGAACGTAAATGGAGTGCCATGATTCAGGACCGCGTAGGACCAAACAGGGCGAACATTGGAAATTTTACCGGACATGGAATCATGCATCTTGCTGCAGATGGCCTCAAATCCATTTTCAAGGAAGATACGATGCCAAAAGGGGCTGACGGGTTTTTGTACCTGATTGCACCTTTTTTTGGTTTGATTGCAGCAGTCGCTACATTTGCCATCATTCCGCTTGCAGGACCCATTGGGGATTTTACTTTTCAAGTGACAGATATCGAACCCGGGCTGCTTTTTATTTTTGCCATCACCTCACTCAGTGTATACGGAGCAGTGCTCGCAGGAACAAGTTCAAACAGTAAGTTTGCACTACTTGGGGGTACTCGTGCCTCAGCTCAAATGATTTCTTATGAAGTTTTCATGGGTTTGGCATTGATGGGTATTTTCATGGTTTACGGAACTACCCGAGTAAGCGGAATTGTGGACGGACAAAATGAATACTGGTTTGGAAGCCTGATTCCCATGTGGGGTGTTTTTACGCAACCCCTTGGATTTGTTCTCTTTTTTACTGCACTTGTTGCAGAGACTAAACGAGCCCCGTTTGATGCACCGGAAGGCGAATCTGAGATCGTTGCCGGATACTTTCTCGAATATTCCGGAATGCGCTGGTCTGCTTTTATGCTTGCGGAATATGTGGCACTCGTTGGTGTAGCTTCCTTGATTACGACTCTATTTTTTGGTGGGTATCATATCCCCTGGCTACACCTTTGGGAAAGTGCTCCACAGTGGCTGGTGACTATCCTGCAAATTATCAAGTTTTCGGTCTTCACTCTATTTTTCTGCTGGTTCCAAATACAGTTACGCTGGACAGTGCCGAAATTTCGCTTTGACCAAACGATGGCTCTCGGCTGGAAAAAACTTTTACCGCTTTCATTAATTAACCTGTTCGTAACTGCATTTGTGATTCTAGCTTTTGCGTGATAATTCCCGAAAAGCAAGGGTTTAGGAGTAATTAATGGATTTAACTTTCATGCGTCAGGGCTACCAGAATGAAGGACTGACCAAAGAGCAATTAAGTCCTGATCCGTTTTTGCAATTTGAAGCATGGTTTAAGGAAGCGAATGAAGCGGAACCAATACCGAATGCCATGAGTCTCGCAACAGTCAATCATTCCGGAGCACCGATGATGAGAACTGTTTTGCTGAAGCTGTTTGATGATAATGGTTTTGTATTTTTCACTAATTATAAAAGCAGAAAGGCCGAACAAATTTCAGAGAACCCAAATGTTGCGGTGCTTTTTAATTGGGTGGCTTTGGAACGTCAAGTGAGTATAAATGGAGTTGCAGAAAAAGTTGAGACGAGTGAGTCCCTTAAATATTTTATGGGGCGACCCCGCGGCAGCCAGTTAGGAGCCTGGGTTTCAGATCAGCGTTCTGTGTTATCCTCAAGGAAAATTCTGGAAATGAAGCTTGATGAAATAAAGCGGAAATTTGCTGACGGGAAAATACCGCTGCCGGATTATTGGGGTGGATTCAGAATTAAACCGAAAAGATTTGAATTCTGGCAGGGCCAGCCTAACCGTCTTCATGATCGATTCTTATATTCAAAGATTGATGATGAATCATGGGAAATAGAGCGTTTGGCGCCGTAAAATTGCTTAATAATGATACAGTCTAAAAAGTCCTGAGACCGTGTAATTTCGGGTGAAGCGAGAACTCTTGTATTAGCTGCCGCACTAATATCATTAAGATTTCTCCATGCTGTAGAAATGACTGTGTGGATTTAAGATTTTTTATGACAGTCATTAACGATTATATAAAAGAGATAAATGAATTTACAGGGGAAACATGGAACTAAAAGTTAAACAGGTTCAACGGGTGGACGGTGCAAAAGAAGCTTTGTATCTTCCAGCAATTTTTGGTGGACTGAGACTAACCGTAAGCCATTTCTGGCGCAACCTTTTTGGTGCAAAAGATGTGGTGACTGTCAGCTATCCGGAAGAAAAACGCCATGTTTCCGAACGATGGCGCGGACGACATCGGTTGACTCGGCTTGATAACGGATTTCTCAGTTGTGTTGCCTGTTATATGTGTGAAACCGTTTGTCCCTCAGAATGCATTCACATTGAGGCTGGTGAGCATCCGGACCTTTCAGTTGAAAAATATCCTGTAGTATTTGACATAGACGAACTGCGCTGCGTTTTTTGCGGACTCTGTGTTGAAGCATGCCCAAAAGACGCCATTCGAATGGACACCGGAGTGATTTCAATGGCCTATACCTCTCGTCATACATTTGATTTTACACGTGATTTACTTAGAGACAGTTATGACCCAAAATCTCACTCCAATACTAAGTATGAGGATAATGACCTGCCCTCCCCCAAAGACCAGACAGAAGCTCTGCCCAATTCTCTGGGAGTACCGGCGACATAAAATCTTTGCATGAGCACCTCCAACGAAGTTTTCACCCCCGAAGAACAAGTCATTCTTTCTTCTTACGTCACCAATACAGACCGCTCTGTTTTTGTACTCACTAATCTTCCCGAGGTAATCAAAGGTGCGCTTTTTTCCCGCTACTCCCGTTCGACTCTTGGACTTCGCACATTATTGCTCAGGGATTTTATTCAGGAAAAAGAATCCAGATTTTCTGACATGCAAACTGGTTCAAACCAATCGGATTCTGCAAAAAAGACGGAACTGGCCATTGAATCTGCACAAAAATTTTATGACAGGATACTTGATGGCTATGGTGACGATTCTATTGGCGAACTTGGTGGAGCACATCTGGCGTTGGAAAATATTTCCATTTTAGCTACCAAAACTGTGGAAGATGCACGAATCGGAGGCTCTCCATTAGAAAAATCGACTCGCTACGTAACTTTTGCAGAAAAAATAACCGGATTGTCCGGAAATGAAGAGTTCCGATTTTATCAAGAACCAACTTTACTAAATTCTTCGCACCGTGATTTGTATTTGGAAACTTGCCGGAACCTGTTTGAAACCTATGTCCGCTTTACTGAACCACTGCGGACACACGTCCGGAAACAGTTGCCTCGTGATCCAGAGATTAGTCAAGCCGCATACGATCGTTCCGTCAGGGCACGTGGATTTGATATTATCCGTGGATTATTACCATCTGCTACTCTGACAAACATGGGTGTTTTTGGCAACGGTCGTTTTTTTGAAACCCTGATAATGAAATTAAGAACCGAGCCCTTCGGAGAACTGAACGAAATTGGTCAATTTGCCTTCGAAGAATTAGCAAAAGTAATTCCTTCTTTTGTACGGCGTGCAGAAGCTGGACACCGGCATTTTCAGGATTTCCGAAATTTCAGTCTGGCCCAGCAAAAACTCATTAGTAAATTTTACTCAAAGTATCTGGGGCAATTGAAAGCAGACTCTGCGGAAGCAGTTCGACTGGTAGATTTTGATCCGGAAGCGGAAACCAAACTTCTGGCAGCCTTGCTTTACTCACACTCCGGATTGACTTTACAGCAAATACGTGAGCATGTCCGCGCTCTACCGGATTCAGAAAAAACCAGACTGATTGAAGAGACTGTTGCCTTGCGAAATCACCGACGGCATAAACCGGAACGTGGTTTGGAGATGCCTTTCTACACTTTCGATATTTTGGGGGATTACGGCATGTACCGCGATTTACAGAGGCACCGGATGCTCACCCAGGAACGTCAACCACTGACTACACGCTTTGGTTATGATACACCGTATGAAATTGAAGATGCAGGTTTAGGTGCAGAGTATCATGAAACCATGGCCCGTTCTGCTGAAGCCTTTGAAACGATTGCTAAAGATTTTCCCTATGAAGCACAATATGTGGTGCCAATGAGCTACAATATTCGCTGGTATGTACATATTAATTTACGGGCCCTGATATGGCTGACGGAAATTCGCAGTACTCCACAAGGACACACCGGATATCGTCGTATTGCCCAGGAAATGTTCCGGAAAGTGGAAGCAGCACAACCTTTGCTGGCGAAATATATGAAATTTGTTGATTTGAACGAGTATTCTCTTGGCCGTCTGAGTGCTGAACAGCGTCAAGAGGACAAACAAGCTTAAATCAATCCCACTCTTAGCTAATATTTTGTGGTTTGCTCTTCTCGGTCTGGAAGTGTAAAGTACTAGACCATAAATGATTAACGGTCAAATAGAATTAACAGGAGATAAAAATGCCGGAAAATTTACAGGTCATTAGCCATCCACTTGTTCAGCACAAACTTTCGCTGATGCGTAAAAAGAGCACCTCCACCCAGAGTTTTCGTACATTGATCCGGGAGGTAGGTACTTTGCTGGCTTACGAAGTGACCAAGGACTTGCCGCTCATTTATGAAGAAATCGAAACACCACTGATGAAAATGGATGCTCCTTTTCTGGAGGGGAAAAAGCTTTGTCTGGTTTCAATATTAAGAGCAGGTAATGGATTGTTGGATGGATTTATGGAACTTCTTCCATCTGCGAGAGTTGGCCACATTGGGCTGTACCGTGATCCAGAAACACTGGTCGCAGTTGAATATTACATGAAACTTCCGGATTTAATCAATCAACGCCTGGTATTGGCGCTGGACCCAATGCTGGCCACCGGGCATTCTTCTGCTGCGGCAGTAACACGTTTAAAGGAAAATGGTGCAGAAAATATTCGCTTTGTCTGTCTGTTGGCAGCACCGGAAGGCATTGAATATTTTAATAAAGTACATCCGGATGTGCCTATTTTCGTTGCTGCAATTGACGAAAAATTGAACGACCATGCTTATATTTTGCCTGGCTTAGGAGATGCCGGAGATAGAATTTTTGGTACAAAATAAAAATGAAAGTTAGAGTCGGCAAAAAATTTCTGGTCAATGCGGATATCGATTCAGTTTGGACAGTCCTCACTAATCCCGAAAAAATAGTAGTTTGTGTTCCGGGCGCACAACTCACTGAGACCATTGATGAAGATCACTTCAAAGGCAAAGTAACTATTAAAATCGGTCCTGTGACAGCCAAATTTAAAGGCGACGTTGAATTCAGTAAAAGGGACAGTTCAACTTACGAACTGTCAATGGAAGGAAAAGGAGCAGACATCAGCGGAAAAGGAGGAGCAACTATGAACATGGAACTCTCTCTAAATGCGCATGAAACATCCACAGAAGTTTCGTGCATTATGACTGTGTCCATCACGGGCCGGATCGCTCAGTTTGGTTCACGCATGATTGAAGCTGTAAATAACAAGCTCTTTGAACAATTCATCCAGAATTTTTCCAATTTGCTTACACAAGAAAATGAAGGAGGCAATGTGGATGAGGTTCCTTCAGAAGCAGAACCGGTCAAAGCAGCATCACTTGTTGGTTCAATTATTGTGTCTGAACTCAAAAGAAAGTTTGGCAAAAAAGCAGAATTGGAATGAAAACATTACGGTGCATTTTTAGTTTTTTTCTGCAATGATTTCCGCAATCATTCTGGCCGCCGGTGAATCCCGGAGAATGGGAGTGAAAAACAAGCTCCTCCTGCCAATCAGCGGGGAAGTGTTGATCAGTAACTTTGTGAAATCGGTCTGTGCCTCAAACGTAGATGAAGTAGTGGTAGTGGTTGGTCACGAAGCAGAAAAAATCGAAGGCGTTTTACAGGGGCAACCGGTGCGGTTTGTAGAAAATCTCCGCTATATGGAAGGCATGACATCCTCTATTCAAACTGGAATACAGACTGCATCTGCGGAAAGTGAAGGCTTGATGATATGCCTTGCAGATCAACCGTTTATTGAAACTTCCGATTTTAATCGTTTAATTCATGAGTTTACTGATTTATTCGATTCTGAAAGTTCTTTGATTATTGTTCCAGTTTTTAAAGGACAGCGCGGCAATCCGGTTTTGTTTTCCTGCCAATTCAGAGACATTATTTTACAACACACAGGTGAGGGCTGCAGGGACATTGTATTAAAACATCCGGAGTGTGTCCGGGAAGTCGAAATGGGAAATGATAACGTTTTGCAGGATGTGGATACCCTGGAAGATTATAAGATGTTTTGTACGGATTAAAATTACATTATTTGAGACTCAATAACAGAGGAAGCCATTGCAGAACAATAAGTTCTTGCTGAATCACTACCTATAATTTTACTAGAAGCAAAGCG
>JGI24817J26689_1000234_pt1 | contig 13066 bp, 14 predicted proteins | sample METZYME_3_300m_FD_26689 | JGI IMG/M metagenome (IMG submission 26689) | reverse complement strand
TTCCGGCAGCCCCTCCATTCTGAACGCCTCACCTGAGTCGGCAATTGGTGGTGGACTGGCATTACTGCAAACAGGGGATACGTTAAAAATTGATCTCAACCAGGGTACGCTGGATGTTCTAATTGCTGATGAGGAACTTGCTACACGCACGGCTTCGCTCGAAAACCAAATCCCTGAACACCAGACACCCTGGCAGGAGATCTACCGCGATACCGTAGGACAACTGTCTACCGGGGGCATCATTGAACTGGCTACAAAATATCAGAAACTCAGGAATATTGTGCCGCGTCACTCACATTAACCGGCACAATATTCAGCGTTCGACTCTGTCGCGTGGTTGGCCGGTCGATAGAAAGGTTTTAATGTTTTCGATAACGCGTAGACCCATTTCATCACGTGTCTCCGTCGTGGCTGTCCCCACATGAGGTGACAGCAGAACATTATCAAGACCAGTCAGGTGTTCACCCACTGCCGGTTCGCTGACAAATACATCCAGGCCAGCACCGGCGATCTTGCCCTGAATAAGTGCATCAGACAATGCTCTTTCGTCCACTACTGCTCCCCGTGCGGTATTGATTAACACCGCGCTGGGTTTCATTCTAGACAGCGCGTTGGCATCTATCAGATTCCGGGTCTGTTCCGTCAGTGGGCAATGCAAAGAGACAACATCGGATATTTCCAGCAGTTCATCCAAAGTGGCGCAATAGCGAGCATTGCACTCCTTTTCAGCTTCGAGTTTTGGACTCCGGCTGTGATAAACCACTGGCATCCGGAAAGCCGCGGCGCGGTGTGCAACAGCAGCTCCAATTCCGCCCAGCCCAATAATACCCAATGTTTTCCCCCAGACCCGGCTGCCGGAGTTAGGATCATCAATACTTAAACCCTCCCAGTTGCCGGTTCTGATCAGGGTATCACCTTGGACCAGGCGGCGGCACAAGCCGAGCAGCAGAGCAAATGTCATATCTGCAGTTTCTTCCGTTACAACGTCCGGGGTGTTGGCCACAACGATACCGCGTGCCGCTGCCGCAGCGATATCGACATGTTCGGTGCCCGCACTGATACATGCGATCAGCTTTACGGTATCGGGAAGGCTAGCAATAAATTTTGCATCCAGGCGGTCACCACCCCACGGGCACAGTACAGTGGCCCCCTCACACCGTAGTCGGACCTCGTCCAACGAGAGTGGGTGATCCTCCTGGTTGAGGCGAACGTCGAACTGCCTGGCCAATTCGTCACAGGCGCGTTCTGTCCATCTTCGAGTCGCCACAACCACCGGTGTCGTCATTCTTGTCTCCTTTCTACCTGCATATCTCAACCGGTGCACGGATAAAATGTATCGAGCGTATCAACTTACCTGGACTGGGTACGGCGGGGTTTTACCTGGTAGATTGCGCGCAACTCTAACCAAATTTTAGTACCTATTGCAAACTGCCCAGACGATAGTCAGCCTCGAAACCTTGCCAGACACGCCAGTTCAGGTACAGTGGAGCATTCCCGCACGGCCATCTAGCTCAACAAACAATCCGGGGTTATGAATATGGGTTCTGACAAAAAGACAGCAATCATCACTGGGGCGGGTTCTGGCGTTGGACGGGCCGCAGCACTGGCACTCCATGCGCAAGGCTATGCAGTGGCACTTGCCGGGCGTCGATCCGACACACTCAAAACAACCGTAGATCTCGCTCAGGACGACGGCGAACGCGCCCTGGTCGTGCCCACAGATGTCAGCGACCCTGAGTCGGTCAGAAATTTATTCGAGAACACCCGCAACCAGTTTGGCCGCGTTGATGTGCTTTTCAACAATGCCGGACTCGGTGCACGACCTGTACCACTCGAAGAACTCACCATCGAGGAATGGCGAAGCGTTGTTGATGTCAACCTGACGGGGGCGTTTTTGTGTACGCAGGCAGCATTTCGGGTGATGAAGACACAACAGCCTCGCGGTGGTCGAATTATCAATAACGGGTCGGTGTCCGCTTACGCCCCCCGGCCGAACTCCGCACCTTATACGGCCACCAAACATGCAATCAGTGGACTAACGCGCTCGACATCACTCGATGGTCGTGCCTATAACATAGCCTGCGGACAGATTGATATCGGCAATGCCCTCACCGAGATGACAGAAAAAATGTCCGCCGGCGTCGCCCAAGCCAACGGTGACGTTGCCGTGGAACCAACGATGAACGTCGATGATGTTGCGCGTGCCGTCGTTTATATGGCCGAATTACCCCTGGATGCCAACGTACTGTTCATGACGGTAATGGCGACCAATATGCCCTTCGTTGGCCGTGGCTAAGTAACCCCACGTAGATTTAGACAACGGGATCGTTACGTCCCGACAGTCAATGGGTCCACTAGTCTTTTCAGCGCCGCCAGTGTGCTCAGTGCAACAATCCTGCCGGTCCTCGGGTTTTCATCGGTTGGAACATTCTCTATCTTAAGTTCAAAGCGGGCACTGTCAGATTCCACTGTGATGGAGTGCGTGTTTCGGCTGACTGCGGGGTCGGCCCAGACTTCAAGCCAGGTCTGATCCGGCCCGATACCGGCGAGTCCCAAAGCAGCGGCCACATTGACATTGGCTGGAAAGGCCGCCACGCCGTCTCTTGCAGAGCCCTCAAACACTTTTAGCGGTTGCTCGACAGAGTTGAGATCAATCTGATGTTTTTCGATGTGAGGGGCGCCTGCCAGGCCGGCTGGCGGTTTGCGAGTAACAATGGTTACCCGTGTGATCTCGCCCAAGGCGGCCGCACGAACAGCATCAAGACCCAATACAGCTCCGCTGGGAACATTAATCCGTGCACCAGTGGCTTTTGCCATCTCGACCAGATGCCAGTTAGCGAGCAACCCCCCAACACTGACCGGAATCAATACTTTCCCCAGGCGTACTACCGGCTCGGCAACCTGATTGAACACTTCAGCAGGTGCACATTCGACCACCACATCACACTCTTTCGCAAGTTCAGATAATGTTACGACCGGAACACGCTGTCGAAAGCCACTCAATCTAAGGCGGGCCGCGTCTTTGTCTCGCGCTGATACTGCCGCCAGCATCAAGCCCTCAATCCCATCATCCAGACGGCGTGCCAGCGTCAAACCAATAGCGCCGAGACCACCGATTCCAATCTTTAGCGGCGCTCTATGCTGTGTGCTCACGATGCCCAACTCCGGCCATTTCGTTGGCCGGCAATCGCCAACCCGAACACGCCCTCCGCCAAACCAGATACCCACTGATCGCAACCAGCATGACACCCAAACTGGATCTGAAAGTACCTCCCATATTTCGCCGACGTAACCATCATTGTTAACAAGTTTGGCCTGTGACGCAAGGTAACAGATTATTCCTACTGGTTGGACAATTGATCGACTATATGACGAGCAATGGGGAAACACGAGGTGGCAGCTGGGGATGGCGCATTACAGACAATCAAACTGTTACCCGTATGATGAAACAGGAAATCGTCGACCAATTGCCCGTCAGTACTGACCGCCTGGGCACGAATCCCTGGCGGATAGGGTTGCAGATCATCCAACTGTACGCTGGGACTGTACTTCTGCACCTCTTTCAGATAACTCGGCTTCCAGAGGCCTTTTTTGAGTTCCTGCATTGCAGCCGAAAGGTTTTTCCAGACAACTCTGCGGAATCCTGGAAACCTGAACATCTCTATTGCGTCTACAAATGAAAATCCGAAACGACTGTACCCCTCACGTGAAAAATTAACTACAGCATTCGGGCCTACGGTCACTGAACCATCAATCATTCGCGTCAGATGGACACCCAGAAAAGGCAGCGCCGGATCCGGTATGGGATAGATAAGATGCCGGATGATCTGATTATGGTGCGGCGCCAGACGATAATAATCCCCACGAAACGGGACAATCTGGAAATCCGGCTCGCCGCCCAGCAGTCGAACCAAACGGTCTGCCATCACACCACCACACGCAATCAGCTTACGGGCCGACAACCTGCGATCATTACAACCGACAACGACATCGTTTTCGGATTCCGTCAAAGCATCAACGGCGCTTCCATACAAAATTTCACCGCCGTCGAGCTTGATCAGTTCAGCGAGCTTGTGACAAATCGCGGTGTAGCTAACGATGCCCGTGGAAGGTACACGAATCGCACTAAGCCCGGAAATATTTGGCTCGGCCTCAGCCAGTTGATTATGATCCAGGATCTCGATTGTCAACCCGTTCTGTTTAGACCGCTCGATCAGCACCTGCATGCGCTCAACCTCGATAGGGTTGGTCGCGACCAACAGTTTTCCGCATTCATCGAACTCGATGCCATGTTCCAGACAAAATGATTTAATGGCCCGGTTTCCTTCAAAACAAAACTGTGCCTTCAAGCTGCCTGGCGTGTAATACACCCCCGCATGAATCACACCACTGTTGTGGCCGGTCTGGTGATACGCCGGCACCTGTTCTTTTTCGACAACACAGACGCGACTACCCGGGTAGCGCTGCTGCAATTCCCGTGCGGTGCTCAGACCCAGGATACCTGCACCTATCAGCAGAAAATCATAATCCGTCACAAACCCTCCCCTGAGTTAATCCGTACAGATACCGCTCATACCGCTGTCAATAAGCTTCATGAATCAGACGGTTGCCTCCTAAAGGCGCTGCAACGCAAGATTCAAGCACCGTGCCAGCGCCCACCAAGCACCCTGGCATCACCGGTTAGACGTGTATTGCCTGTACGGACGAGACCTTCTACATCGGCGAACTCGAAACTGCCCTCATCCAGATGCAAAACGGTCGCATCGCCCGGACTGCCCGGTACTAAAGACCCCAGCTCGGGTCGGCCGATGGCAGCTGCTGGGCCACTGGTACTGGCTGCGATGACATCATTCAAAGAAACTCCGAGTGCTAGAAACTTTGACAGCGTGTTGAGTTGACTCTGGGCAGTGCCGTCTATACTCAGCACATGCACGTCACTTGAAATGCACTCGGGTAAAAAGCCAGCGCCGATCATTGCTTCTGCCGTGACAAACCCGAACGAACCCTTTCCGTGTCCGATATCGAATATCACGCCCCGCTCCCTTGCTGCAATGATTTCTTCACGGACAGCACCATCTCGCATTCTGGCAGGTGCGTTAGGAAACGGACGAAAACAGTGCGTCAGAATATCGCCTTTACGCAATCGGGAGACGACTTCCAGGCGACTGGGCGGTGGGTTATCTAGATGGCACATCACGGGCAGACCCAACTCATCTGCCACTTCCAATGCCAGATCCAGCGGCGCTGAACCTTGGCCGTCGCTTGCCGTCATACCCACCCGAACTTTTATGCCTACGATGTCGTCGGGATAAAGCGATGCAATGTTTAGGCAGGCAGCAGGATTCAACAGTCGTAGATCGCCGCACTCTCCGACCATGATCTCCCTGCTGAACGCAAATATGCCCGGGAATGAAATATTGAGAAATGCAAGAATCCTCGTTTCGGCGGGTTCGATAACATGCTTTAGAAAACCGGTAAAGTTTCCCGGACCGGCAGTTCCCGCATCAATCAATGTACTTAAACCGGATGCCTTTGCATACGTATCCGGTTCAATGCCGATTGCTGCACCGCCCCAGTAAACATGCGTGTGTAGGTCAATCAGCCCCGGGACAACCAGGCAACCGGTCAGATCATGACTCTCTAGTGCCTCGCTGGCAGGAATAGTATCCTGAATAATAGCGACAGAGCCGCCTTTGAAAGCAATATCACAGACCTTGTCGAGACCTGCCTGGGGATCGATCACGCGGGCTTGTTTCAAAACCAGATCGTACATTGATGAGTCTCCCTGCCTGAGTGGGCTGTCTGGTGTACAGTGTGTAAATTCACTGGCCGGTGGATCCCGCAAAAACGGTCACCTGCGCAGTCACCCAACACACCGCGGAGTTATTTCGTGTATGCAAGGGAGAGTTTGACATGATTCTTGATTCCTACGAAACACTGCATTGCGATGCTGGCTGGCGAAAATTCTCATTTCTGCGGCTGGTAGCACAGGATGGTACAACGGGAATTTCCGAATACAACGAATCCTACGGCAGTCCGGGCCTCACGCAGGTCATCGAGGGACTGCTGCAATGGGTCGTCGGCAAACATGTACTCGCGCACGAGCGGATCTCTGCCGAGCTCTATGCCCGTACACGGCAAGCACACGGGGGTATCGCCCAACAAGCCATTGCGGCTGTTGAAAACGCCCTGATCGACCTCAAAGCACGGCACCTTGATGTGCCGGTCTATGAACTCTTGGGCGGCATGATCCGGGAGCGACTGCCGCTATATTGGTCCCACTGTGGCACCTACCGGCTCGCGCAAACAGCCCACCATCTTGACAAACCCCCGATCAACTCACTGGACGATCTGACTCGTTTGGGTGCAGAAGTTGCCGCTGGGGGATTCAGCGCTCTGAAAACAAATATTTTCCTTTTTGACGGCACGCCACGGATGCACCAGCCGGGGTTCGCCAGAGCACCGGGCTGGCCAGCACTGAATGCCGATCGTCAGATCATCCGGTCGCTTCGCAGCCAGCTCGAGGCGTTCCGGGCTGGCGCTGGCCCGGATACCGGGATCATGCTCGACCTTAACTTCAACTACCGCACTGAGGGCTATCTCGCTGTGACCCGTGCGCTCGATGACCTCAACTTGGACTGGTTCGAGATCGATATATACGATCCGGCAGCATTGTCACTGATTCGCAGAGCCACCAGGACGCCGATCGCCTCCTGCGAGTCATTGTTCGGACTCCGAGGCTATCGCCCGTTTTTTGAACACCAGGCGATGGATGTCGCGATCGTGGACGTGCCGTGGAATGGCATATGGCAGTCTCTGAAGATCGCAGCACTGGCTGAAAGCTTTGAGGTCAATGTGGCGCCGCACAACTTTTATGGCCATTTGTCGACCCTGATGAGCGCCCACTTCTGCGCTGCAATCCCGAATTTTCGGATCATGGAGATCGACATTGATGATATCCCCTGGAAAGACGATATCGTGACCCATACCCCGGACATTGTCGATGGGGAACTCAGCTCTCGGATAGAGCCGGCTGGGGCACGGATCTGAATGACGACGCGATCCATCAACACTCCGCCGTAGCATCGGGCCGCGAACAATTTGAGCGGGGAATGGGTTGACTCGATTAAGGGTCGAGCCGTCTGATTCAGATGATTCCGTCAAAGCTACTTTAAGGCAGGCTTAGTCAAGATGAATCCAGCGCCCGACTGGCTGTCACTNACCCAGGAGGAAACAATCGACCCTCCCTTGGCGATCTGTGACCCTCATCACCACCTGTGGAGTAATCGNCCCAACAGCCTGCCCAGCACCTACCTGCTGGATGAATTTCTCTCCGATATCCATACCGGTGAGCACAATATTGTCTCTAGTGTTTTTATTGAATGCGGCACAATGTTCAGCACCGATGGGCCCGTTGACCTGCGACCGGTCGGCGAGACTCAATTTGCCAATGACATCGCCGCCAAGAGCGCTTCCGACCTGTACGGGCCAACACGGGTCGCGGCGGGAATTGTCGGCACCGCTTTTCTGAGCGCTGGGGACCGTGTTGCCTCAGTGCTTGATGCCCAGCTGGCAGCCGGGGGAAACCGCTTCAAGGGCATTCGGCAGGCGGCCGCACGGGATGATGACGCTTCAGTGCCTGATCACAGGACCTGTCCGCCTCAAGGCTTGTACACGGACAAAACATTTCAAGAGGGATTTGCCCATCTGGCACCACGTAACCTGAGTTTCGAAGGATGGTGCTACCACACCCAGATTCCGGAACTTACTCAACTGGCAAGTGCTTTTCCAGACACCACAATCATTCTGGACCACTTTGGCGGACCACTGGGCGTGGGGCGTTACGCGGGCCGGCCGGACGCTGTTTTTTCTGAGTGGTGCAAAGCAATTCGGCCACTGTCGGAGCGCCCAAATGTCTATGCCAAGCTCGGTGGTCTTAACATGGAGATCAATGGTTTCGGCTGGCACACTCGCAGTAAACCGCCAGGGAGTGAAGAACTCCTCACAGCTACCCGCCGTTACTATGACCACACGATTGATCTGTTTGGGACTGATCGCTGTATGTTCGAATCGAACTTTCCCGTCGACCGAATCAGCTGCAGCTACAATGTATTGTGGAACACCTTCAAAAAGCTGACAGCCGCCTATTCACCGACAGAGAGGCTGCAGCTTTTTCACGACACTGCGGCAAAGGTCTACCGCTTGAACTGACCGAGCACCGCCAACCCTAACGTTCACGCATCATCGAGCACTTTGAATTCTGCCGGCGGCGTATAGAACGGCACCGAAACCAGAATTTTATTTTCCTGGGCAATGAGATAACCGGCCTCTGCACTGACCTGTAGATACTTCTGCCATCCAGGATCGGCCTGCATCGAAGCGCGTTTCCGAGCCCGATCGGTGATATCGGCATATGCCCAGATGTGGACATAAGTATTTACGTTACCCACTTCAGTTCCTGCGTAAACGATCGGCTGACCCAGATGTCGAGTCTGCACATCCCAGCCATGTTCTTCGTACAATTCAAACTGCTTCTTGATCGTTCCTGCCTTAACCGTATATGTTCTATGATCGAATATCATTTCAATTCCCCGTAAGTTTTCGAATCAGGTAAATATCTGCCGGTCTGAACTTTGGTTATTCTTTGTACTTCGATCGCTTATCCCTGACCATCTGAAAAACAACCAGGACAACAGCGATACCAAACCCCAGATAGAGCCACTGCTTATTATCCGTTATCATCAAAGCGATCACGCCCAGGGCGAAGAAAAAACAACCCAGTGTAGTGCCGTTAAGCATATCCCTCACCTTGTGGAAACGTCTGACCAGACACTGAAACAACATGCTTTGAATGGCTGCATATCTTCATGGTGTCTATGAGGTGTCAGGGTAACCGAGTTCCCACACTCGATTCAAGAATTGAAAAACCGGAACACTTCCTACGACCAGTCCCGACAGCGAAGATTATGACGAACGCACCAACGCGATTTCATTCACGTAGAATGCCACACTACGAACTCACCGCCAATGAGATTGGCAGGTAACTTATCGATATGACTGTCCGTACATCCAAAAGCACCTATGCCACGGTTTCAATGAAAGGTGGGGGTTACTACAGCCAAAGGACACGGGGCGCCAAGGATGTTATCGATAATGCCGTAAGCATGCTGGAAGATGCCGTGGCTGCACTGCCCGCCCGTACAACAGAACGCAGCATCCAGATCGCTGATTACGGTGCTGCAGACGGTGGAACCTCCAAACAGGCCATCTATCGAACCATATCTGCCCTGAGAAAACGCTACCCACAGCATCAGGTCACAGTCACGTATTCCGATCTTCCCGGTAACGACTACTCCACGCTATTCCGAAACCTCACCGGCGTCGACGACGACAGTGACGACAACTACCTCAAAGATTTTGGCAATGTCTTCGTGAACGCGTGTGGCATCGGCTTCCACAGCCAGTTGATGCCGGACCAGACTCTGGACATCGGGTTTTCAGCGACCGCTATGCATTACGTATCTGAAAAGCCGTGCCAGATCCCCAACCATGTACATATGGTTGGTGCGTCTGGCAGTGCACTCGACGCATTTTCACGCCAGGCGAGAGACGACTGGAACCGGATTCTACTGTCACGGGCGGCTGAGCTTAAGCCAGGCGGACGCTTGGTATTCATGAACTTCGGCATTGACGAAGACGGACGCTATCTTGGCAATACCGGCGGTATCAATATGTTCAACACCTTTAACGATATCTGGCATGAACTCCACGAAGAGGGATCGATTACCCATGACGAATGGGTTGATGCGACCTTTTCACAGTTTTACCGCACTCGGGAGGAATTCTGCGCGCCGCTGGTAGATCCCTCTTCCGAGGTTTACCAATCGGGCCTCCGGTTGGTGTCGGCCCATACTGGCGTTGTGAAGTGTCCCTACCGTGCTGCTTATGAAGCAGCCGGTGAGACTATGTCGACCCAGGAATTTGCCGCCAGTTATATTCCAACCTTGCGCTCCTGGAGCGAAACCGTATTTGCCACGGCGCTGGATTCTGCCCGGCCCGAGGATGCGCGTGCAGCACTCGTTGACCTGTTCTATCAGCGCTACGAAGACCGAGTGGCCGCAGATCCAACCGGCCACGCAATGGACTATGTTCACTGCTATCTCGCTATAGAAAAAATACTCTGATAAGCAGCACCGCTACCGATTTGGTATTTTCCGGGATGATGTCTCACTATGCGCACATTGTCGAAAATAAACAGCTTTAACATCTGGTCATGACTTCCCGTAAAGACCTTGCAGGTCAGTGTCTGGGATTTATCCGCCAGTTCGACTCTGTACTGATAGGCACCAGCGATACCACCGGAGAGCCGGATGTAAGTTATTCACCGGTCATTTATCACAACAGCAGGTTCTATATCTTGGTCAGCCAACTTTCCCCGCACACAGGGCATCTGTATCAGCGCCCTACCGCAGCGCTGTTATTCATCGAGGATGAGCGGGACTCAGAACAGATCTACGCCCGTAGACGGTTGAGCTTTGCCTGCTCGGCCCAGCCTTGTAAACGAGACGAGCAAACCTGGCAAAGCCTGATTCCTCTGTTCCGACACCGCTTTGGTCCGATTATCGACACATTGACGGGTTTAAATGATTTCGTGCTGTTTCAACTGCAGCCCACCCAAGGCAGATGGGTAACTGGATTCGGTCGTGCCTACGGNTTCAGCGGAATGGATTTTCGTGAACCCGAACACCTGGGCGGTGGTTCTACCAATGAGACTTCAAGCACCTGACCTGACAACCCCCATCATACGGATTNTCAGGTTAGGTTGGTTTCTGTCGACTANTTTCGGCGGACCGATTTCGCCTGACGTTTGCTGATCGCTCTGGCGGATCGAGGCGAACTTGCCTCAACTGAAACATCCCGCAGCAACCCCGACANCTCATCGGCATACAGTGACCGGTGGTGCCCNGGTTCAAGGTCCCGCGGCAGGCTGATACCACCATAACGTATCCTGATCAAGCGATTAACCGTACAGCCGATCGCGGACCACATGCGCCGGACCTCCCGGTACCGGCCTTCGCGAACCACAACATCGTACCAGCGGTTGGTTCCGCGGCCACCCCGTACTCGAACACGTTCAAAACGACACGGGTAACCCGACAGGGNAATGCCTTTTCGCAAACGATCGATACGCTCCCGGCTTGCCTCACCATGAATACGGCACCGGTATTCCCGCTCCATTCCACCCGAGGGATGCATCAGTCGATGTGCCAAATCACCATCGGTGGTAAAAAGTAACAGCCCAGACGTGTTGATATCCAATCGACCCACGCCGATCCAGCGCGCAGAACGCAACCGGGGCAAGTGGTCGAACACCGTTGGCCTTCCCTTGCTGTCTGCGCGCGTGCATATCTCGCCGACGGGCTTGTGGTACACGATGATTCGAGGCGTTGTTCGTGGGCCGAGGCTAACGCGATGTGATTGCTGGTCTATTGCAATCAGATCGCCATCACTGACCGATGAACCCAAAACGGCTTTTCGACCATCGACTTCGATCCGTCCTTCCCGGATCCAGTTTTCAATCTCCCGCCGCGACCCCAACCCTCGACGGGACAGATACTTCTGAATTCTTTCAGCCAATACGGTCAGCAACAGGCTGCGTTGACGTATCCGAGTCGATCGATCTGTCGACATCGGCGACTGGATTCTCGTCACTATCGATTGATTCCTCGGAATCACGTTCAGCGAGCTCAGCCTCCTCTGAAGACGTCTGACGCGGTTCTGGCAGTAGAATATTAAGATCTTTCGCGATTTCAGCGAGTTCCCGCTGATCAGCCAGTTCCGGTAGCTGCTGGATCGACGCGAGATTGAAATACTCTAGAAAATCTGTCGTCGTACCATAGAGTGCTGGTCGGCCCGGCACCTCCCGCTCTCCCATCTGTCTTACCCAGCCACGCTCCAACAAGGCGCGCATGATGTCGGTCGACACGGCCACGCCTCTGACCTCCTCGACATCACCTCGAGTCACTGGCTGCCTGTAGGCAATAATAGCCAGCGTCCAGTAACGCTCGGGAATACCTGGGCGGCCTCAGCTCCCTTAAGCGCCGCAAAGCACTCGCATACTGAACCTGCGTCTGGAAACGGTAGCCGTTTGCAACGCTGACCAACTCTATGCCTCGACCGTGGTAATCGGACGCCAGTTGATCGAGGATAGCATTGAGCTCATCCGTGGCCGGGGCATCCTCCGGCTTAAACATTCCCCGTAGATCCTTGGTGGACAATGGTTCTTCGGCTGAAAACAATGCAGCTTCAACCGTGTTACTGATTTCTGTTTTATTCTTCATCTTTCTTTTGATTTCACATGGATCGGTGCGCTGGGGTCATTCTGAATAACGATGAGTACCCCGTCTCGCACCAGTTCGAGCACTGCGATAAAGCTCACCACCAGCCCCATCCGCCCTTCGTCTGGATCAAAAAAGTCCATTAAATCTACGTATTCTCCACTGCGGACTCGATCCATTATGCGACTCATACGATCTCGAACGGAAAGTGTTTCCGGTACCAACTGCAGGTGCTTTCGACGGTGGGCACTGAGCATGGCCGCCCTCATTGCCTCGACCAGGTCGTTCAGATCAACCAGCGATTCGATCTTCGGTGGGTCCGGGTCATCGATCCGGGCGTAGGCAATATAAAGGTCGCGCTCAAGACGAGGACGGGAGTCAAGCTGCTCTGCTGCACCCCGGAACCGCTCATACTCCTGCAGCCGACGAACGAGAGCCGCACGGGGATCTTCGGCATCTTCATCTTCAATCTCGGGCCGGGGTAGCAGCATTCGCGACTTTATCTCCGCCAGCATTGCCGCCATCACCAGATATTCCGCGGCAAGGTCAAGGTGCAGTCGCCGCATCAACTCGACGTATTCCATGTACTGACGAGTGATCTCTGCAACCGGAATATCCAGTATGTCGATATTCTGCTTGCGAATCAGATAAAGCAGCAGATCGAGTGGTCCCTGAAATGCCTCAAGAATAACCTCAAGCGCATCAGGCGGGATGTAAAGATCTTCAGG
>JGI24817J26689_1000233_pt1 | contig 13094 bp, 11 predicted proteins | sample METZYME_3_300m_FD_26689 | JGI IMG/M metagenome (IMG submission 26689) | reverse complement strand
CCTGCTTCTGACCCTTTGGTAACAGTACTCGTTGTCGTTGAACAACCGCGAACTTCACATTATGGTGGAACTATTGCTGCACCTATTTTCAAAGAAATTGTTCAACGAACTCTTTTGTTTAAAGATGTATTACCATTTCCGGAAGGAAATTCAGAAGAAACCACCGCCCAGGTAGAAACGGCCTCACGCTGATTTTAAAGATGTATTGTTAATGGTTTTGAGACTGGGAACAATTTTGTGTTTTCAAAAGTTTGTTAAATAACCTGCGGCAGGATCATTACTGAAAATAGTTTGTCCGTCTTTTTAACTCCATCACGAATCTACCTTGTCAGCAGTAAAAAGAGATGAATTCGCCATTTTAACTGCAGTCTTGATTGCCTCTATCATCGAACGTGGATTAGCAGCAATCTGTGGAGCTAACTCAAAAGCAGTTCCGTGATCCGGAGAAGTACGGATAATCGGCAGTCCAAGAGTTANGTTTACAGCACGTTCAAAACCAAATAATTTTAANGGTATNAGAGCCTGATCGTGATACANGGCTACTACTGCATCAAAACGTCCTTTGCGATGTTCCAAAAAAACTGTATCCGGAGGAAACGGTCCCTCACAGCGGATTCCTTTTCCACGGGCAAGTTCCATTGCAGGACGAATAATGATATCTTCTTCGTCTCCAAATAATCTGTTTTCACCAGCATGAGGATTGAGTCCCGGGATGCCGAGGATCGGATCCGTAATTCCCATATTTTTCAGCCCCGATACTGTGATTTCCATTACTTCCAGGATTAGTTCAGGTGTGAGTGATTCCAAAGCTTGACGAAGTGATACATGAAGGGTTACCATTGTGGCACGTAAATCATCCACGGCCAGCATCATCACTGAACGTGCACCGTTACTGTAATGTGACAACATTTCTGTGTGACCCGGAAAAGAGTGACCAGCTGCCTGAAGTGTCTCTTTAGCAAGCGGAGCCGTAACTATGGCGGCAATTTTTTTACGATTAGCCCAGTCTATGGCGTTATGAACGAACTGGAATGCTGACTCTCCCCCCCACGCAGATGAAGTACCGAGTTCCCATTTTCTATCTTTTTGTACCGATAAATCTATTACCGGAAGACAAAAAGAATCGATGACTTTTTTTGTCTGAGTGCTGTGTTTTTCTGAAATTGACTTAAAAGAAAAAGGTGCGTCCAGGATCTTGTTCATTTCAGTCAAAATTTTGGGATCGCCAAAAATTAAAGGTTCCCAGTCCTGAAAAGGATGCATGAATTGTAAGGCCCGGAGAAGGACTTCCGCTCCAATTCCATTGGGATCACCCATTGTCAGGCCGATTTTAATTTCCGGTTTCATGGCTTTTTCAAACAAATAAATAAAAATATATTTATGGAATTGCAAGATAAAGTAGCACTCGTAACAGGTGCCGGTGTCCGTCTGGGACAAGCAGTTGCCCAACAATTGGCTCAACTTGGCATGCGTGTTGTCATACACTATCACCACTCAGAAAAAGGCGCAAAACAAACCGTTCAAGGACTTCCTGGTGGAGAGTCGAGACATCTTATTCTGCAAGCAGATTTAAAAGAAGTTTCCTCAATTAAAGAACTAGTCGGTACTGCCGAAGAGAAATCCGGCCCCATTTCAGTTTTAATCAATAATGCAGCAGATTTTTTTCCAACACCATTATTTTCTACAACCGAAAAAGAATGGGATCATTTATTAGCGCTGAATCTGAAGGCACCATTCTTTTTAGCACAAGCAGTAGCTGAGGGTATGAAATCACGCGGTGAAGGTAAAATCATTAATATGGTCGATTCTTCAACTGAGCGACCATGGGTAAGTTTTTTGCCCTATTGCACATCAAAAGCAGGACTTGTTTCTTTAACCAAAGGACTGGCACGTGCTTTGTCACCAGAAGTACAGGTCAACGGCATTGCTCCGGGAACCGTGTTGACTCCTCCAGATAATGCGGAAATGGACTTTAGCTCTTCAGTTGAGCACAGTCTGCTCAAACGGATTGGCTCGGCGGAAGATATTGTACAGGCCGTTGAATATTTGCTACTATCAGACTTCGTTACCGGTACGATCCTGCCAGTTGATGGTGGACGGTCTGTTTATTAATAATCAGGAGTGGGAATAAATTTTCATGAGTAACTACAAATACCTTTTTATATTTTTAGTTATTGCATTCTCTTTTGAGCCTGCCTTCGGTGTTTCCAGTTTTTCTGCCGACGAAAAAGAAAACATCCAGATTTACGAAAAAAGCAGCAGAGCAGTGGTAAACATCAGCAATATTGCTGTCAACTATGATTTTTTCTACCGTGCAATGCCTGCAGAAACCGGTTCCGGGACCGGATTTATAATTGACAAATCCGGAATAATTGTCACCAATTATCATGTGGTTGAAAATGCCAGCAAACTGGTAGTGACACTTGCTGATAACAGTCAGTGGCCGGGAAAACTGGTTGGTGCAGATCCTAATAACGATTTGGCAATTGTTCGGATTAAAGCACCTGCAGACAGCTATGACATCCTGGAATTTTCCCATTCAAACAATATTGTTGTAGGCCAAAAAGTTTTGGCCCTGGGGAATCCTTTTGGTCTTCGGCAAACTCTTACGACTGGAATTATCAGTGCCTTGGGGCGCACCATTGCAGCAAAAAACGGAAGGAAAATTGAAGGGATAATTCAAACAGATGCGGCAATCAATCCCGGAAACTCAGGAGGTCCTTTACTGGATTCTGAGGGGAAAGTTATTGGAATTAACACAGCAATCATTGGATCTGCAGGAAGTGTGGGAATAGGTTTTGCTGTGCCCAGCAATACTGCATTACGGATTCTACCAGACCTCCTGAAATACGGTTATGTACGAAGACCGTGGCTTGGGATTGAGCCAATTCCAACAGTTTATCTGCGCCGCATTGGAATAGNCGTACCNGACGGTCTTCTGATTGCGCGAGTGGTTAAGGGAGCCTCTGCAGATCAAGCAGGTTTACGAGGTGCCTCAAGGACAGTGAAAGTCGGACGTTACCAGGTCCCCTGGGGCGGTGACATAATCACACATATAAACAAAATTCCCGTAACAACAATGGAAGATTTAGCTCAGCAAATCGAAACACGTAAAGCCGGTGAAGAGATTACTATCCACTACATCCGTAATGATCGTGTTCTGTCAGTTACTGTTGAACTTGTTTTACGACCAAGATCTTAAATATATTGAAATAATTACTAACTTTATGCAGCTTTCTCATGTTTTCCTTCGTNATTTCAGGCGAAACAAAGTGAATACCGGGAACCCCGGATCATTATCTAATATCCAGATCCCAACTTAGTCTGAAATCCGTAGCACAGATCAAGTCCGGGACTGCTTTAACAATACTTTTTCAGTTAACCTTAATAACTATCTAAAATAAAAATTAACCAGGACATCAAATGACTAACCGCGTTTATAATTTTAGTGCAGGACCGGCTACGCTGCCGCTTCCTGTAATGGAGACAGTTCAAAAAGAATTCTTGGACTTTCATGGACTTGGAGCCTCAATTGTTGAAATCAGCCACAGACTTCCAGTTTTTAAAGACATCATAGAAACTACCAAATCTCTTTTTCGTGAGTTAACTGGTCTGCCAAATAATTACAAAGTGCTTTTCATGCATGGTGGTGCTCAAATGCAATTTTCTGCAGTTCCATTAAATTTGATGTCAATGAAGTCTCACAAAGGGTCGTATTTCATCACTGGAAGGTGGGGTACACTTGCAGAAAATGAGGCCAGGAAATATGGGAATACCGAGATACTGATGGATGGTAAAGAGTTTGAGTATCGGCAAATTCCGCAATATGACAACAGTTCACTGGACCAGGATTCCAGCTACGCGCACCTGACGACAAACAACACGCTCTACGGAACTCGCTGGCACCAATTTCCTGACACAGGGAATGTACCACTCGTGGCCGATGCAACTTCGGATATTTTATCCAGGGAAATGGATTATTCACAATTTGGAATAGTTTATGCGGGTTTACAAAAAAATCTTGGAACTTCCGGAACAGGTTTAGTGGTNGTCCGTGAAGATCTACTCGGTCATGCACTGCCTGAAACACCAAAACTGCTTGATTATGCTCTTTTTGATGAACACAACTCCATACCAAATACCATCAATGTATTTGCAGTTTACGTAATGCGTTTGGTTTTGGAATGGGTAAAAGAACAAGGAGGGGTTCCGGAAATGNAAAAACTGGCTGAAAAAAAATCCNGTTTGCTGTATGAGATTCTGGATAATTCAGAATTATACAGTTCTGTAGCACATCCAAAANACCGCTCAATAACTAACGTAACATTTCATTTGCCGCAAGANAAACTACTCCAGAAATTTTTAANTGAAACTGACGAAGAAGGATTGTTTGCCCTTAAAGGTCATGCTTCAGTTGGTGGAGTAAGAGCATCCATTTACAATGCAATGCCTCTTGAAGGAGTTGATGCACTGGCTCAGTTCATGAAAGAATTTGAACGAAAGAACGGTTAAGCAGCCTTTGCCTGATCAATCTTCACCAGATGATTTGGCCACTGCAAATATTCCTGCCAACTGGAATGAGGAATTTTGATATGGAGAGTTTTGGCGATTTTGACCATTTGCCAATAATTTGGTTCAAATGGGGGCAGTGATGGTTGCACAATATTTGCGCCTTTACTTAAATTGCATTTGTGGCAGGCTGCGACCACATTTTTCCAGCGCATTCCTCCGCCTCGGCTTTTTGGAATTACGTGATCAATAGTAAGATGATCTGCCGAAAATTGATGCAGACAGTATTGGCAATGAAAACGGTCCCGCAGGAAAATGTTGCGGCGAGTGAAATTGACCGTACCTTGCTGTTGATGATAACGTGACATCATAACCACACTTGGCACGGGTAAGGCTAAATGCTGGGAGTGACATATCCAATCATCATAAGAACGAAGAACAGTCACCTTATCTAGGTAAAGAGCCTTGATCGCCTGTTGCCAGGTGAGTGTACTCAAAGGCCACAGTGTCAACGGGTTACCGTCTTGATTTAGTAAAAGTACGTCCTGCATTTTGACACAAATAAATAGTTAATCCCTCAACACTATTCCTTAAGACTTTCTTGCATGAAATTCCTCAGAACTGTGTGTAAAATACCACCGTTTTTGTAATATTCTATTTCAACCAGGGTATCTAAACGGCAAGTGACTGTAATTTCGCGATCATCTGCACGTAAGATTACATCCTGGCCCGCCTTCAAATTATCAGTTAAATCCAACACCGCATACTCTTCCTCTCCGCTCAAGCCAAGTGACTTATGAGTTTCACCGTTCTTGAATTGAAGAGGCAAGACACCCATCCCCACCAGGTTGGAGCGGTGAATACGCTCATAACTCGTTGCAACTACAGCCTTGACACCAAGCAGAAATGTACCTTTTGCAGCCCAATCACGCGAGGAGCCAGTTCCATATTCGGCACCTGCTAAAACAACTAGCGGAGTTCCACTATCTTTATATTTTTGTGCTGCTTCGTAAATTGTTGTAAGTTCTCCTGAAGGGATTAGTTTGGTAAAACCACCCTCTGTTCCGGGAACCAACTCATTTCGCAAACGGACATTCCCAAAAGTTCCCCGCGTCATGACACGGTCATTCCCGCGACGGGATCCATAAGAATTGAAATCTTTGATTTCCGTTCCAAGTTCCAGTAAATATTTCCCTGCTGGAGTTTCCGAAGAAAAAGCTCCGGCAGGAGAGATATGATCTGTTGTAATCGAATCTCCTAATTTTGCTAAAACTCTTGCACCAGTAATATCCTGCAAAGCATTAACATCAAGACCCATTTTTTGAAAAAATGGTGGATTTTGGATATAGGTCGATGAATCATCCCATTCATAAACTTCACCTGTTCGCGCTTCAATAGCATTCCACAGGGGAGAGCTTTCACCTGCCCCTTTGTATTCTTTCTCATACATTTCGCTGGTAATCAGTTTTTCTACTTCATCTATTTCTTCCTGAGCGGGCCAAATGTCTTTTAGAAAAACCGGCTGACCATCTTTTCCGTTGCCAAGAGGCTCATTTATTAAATCATGATTCACCGTTCCAGCAATGGCATAAGCTACAACCAGCGGAGGACTGGCCAAATAATTAGCCTTGATATGCTGACTTATCCGTCCTTCAAAATTTCGATTTCCAGACAAAACTGAGGCAACTACCAAATCGCCTTGATTTATTGCTGTAACAATACTTTCCGGAAGAGGACCTGAGTTACCAATACAGGTAGTACAGCCATAGCCAACAGTATGAAAACCAAGTGCATCAAGCGGTTCATTCAATCCGGCTGCTTCCAGATAATCTGTCACTACACGTGAACCCGGCCCAAGAGATGTTTTAACCCAAGGTTGGCGATTCAAGCCTTTTTCAACTGCTTTTTTTGCAAGCAGTCCTGCTGCAAGCATAACGGAAGGATTGCTCGTGTTTGTACAGGACGTAATTGCCGCAATGACCACCGAACCATGTTTTAGTTCTCCGGAAGAAATACCCTGCATCTGAACCGAGGTTTCTATTTGCTCATCACTCAATTCAAATCCACGCTCTTTCCTGGATACACGCAAAGTTTTTTGCCAGTTTTGCTGCATTTGCGAAAGATTGACACGATCCTGTGGACGTTTAGGACCNGCAAGCGCAGGTTCAACAGTGGAAAGATCCAGCTCCAAAGTATCCGAAAATTCNGGAANCTGGAGTATCACTCGTCCGGAAGAGACCTTGTTCTTTGCAATAGCGTTCTACGAGTTGNACCAGCAAGTCCGGTCGTCCGGTATCACGCANGTATCTTAAAGTTTCATCATCTACTGGGAAAAAACCCATGGTAGCACCATACTCCGGAGCCATATTTGCCAGAGTTGCACGGTCGGCTAATTTCAAATTATTCAAACCAGGTCCAAAATATTCAACAAATTTTTCCACTACACCTTTTTCCCGCAGCATTTCAACTACCCGTAAAACCAAATCAGTCGCCGTTGCTCTCTGTTGCAGTTCTCCAAGAAGACGAAAACCAATCACTTCCGGAATGAGCATGTTGATTGGTTGACCTAACATCACCGATTCTGCCTCAATTCCACCTACTCCCCAGCCCATTACTCCAAGACCATTGATCATTGTGGTATGTGAATCTGTGCCCACCAATGTGTCCGGAAAACAAACACCATCCCGGGATTGAACAACAGTTGCCACCGTTTCAAGGTTCACTTGATGCACAATTCCGATACCTGGAGGATAGACATTAAAATTGTCGAAAGCCTGCTTTCCCCATTTCAGAAACTCGTAGCGTTCACGGTTTCGTACGAACTCAATTTCCATATTTTTTTTGAGTGCTCCCGAACTTCCAAAAGCATCAACTTGTATTGAATGGTCAATCACCAAATCCACTGGTATACGCGGATTAATTACACTTGGATCGCCATTCATTGCAACCATCGCTGAACGCAGTGCAGCCAAATCAACAACTGCAGGTACTCCTGTAAAATCCTGTAAAATCACCCGGGTGGGTTTATAAGGAATTTCCTGATTGGATTTTTCTGCAGCATTCCAATTGGCCAGAGCTGTCACGTCTTCAGCACAAACCTGAAAATCATCAACGTTACGGAGTGCCTGTTCCAACAATATCCGTATGGAAAATGGGAGTCTGTCTATCGTACCAATTCCATCTTTTTGCAACTTTTCTAAACTGTACAGAGCAGTTTTGCCTTCGCTACTTTCAAAATTTATCCGGCAACCAAACTGATTGTCTTTCATATCTCTTATGTTTGTTTGAAAAATTTATGTGCTTCCTGAGTTAATATTCACTTAAAAACTTCATTGTGATCAAAGCAAATAAAACACTAAATTTACGAAACTTCTTTAAAAATCTCAAGTTTATATGATTTGAAAAAAAGTAATCCCATTTCCAAAAATAGGATTAAGAAAGATTAAAAAGACACCTCTAGTCTTGAAGCCTGTTGCAAAATAATAGATAATGGGAATATAAATTTATTTTTTGAAATTATAATCTGAATTATTTTAATTATGTTTAAATATCTATTATTCACTACTTTTAGTTTGTTCATCATTGGAGGTGGATTAATCTATTATCAAGATGACAACTACTTTACAAAACCACAAATATCAAAAGACAATAGACTCTTTCCAGAACAACTTGACACCAAAGCCCTGAACCAGATTAAAATCGAGTCACAGGGCTCTTCTGTAAACTTAATGCAGTTAAAAGGCGGAGGTTGGAAAGAGCAGTCTTTGAATTATGAGGCAGATCCAATTCCCATTCAGGATTTGCTGCTCAATCTATCTCAAATACGTCTGGGAGATATGGTAACAAATAATCCGGATCATCATGAACGTTTTCAATTATTAACTCCTCCGGAAAACAAGGAAGATTGGAGCGAAGATCGACATGGAATTTCTGTGAGCCTTTTGCGGGGAGACGGAACTTCAATATTAAGCTTTCTTCTTGGAAAGAATCGTACTAGTGGTCCGGGGCAGTATGTAAGGCACAAAGGTTCTAATAAAGTTTTTTTAATTCCGGAAGGCTTGTCCATAGATTCAGAAGCAAATGATTGGCTGAAAAAGGATTTACTTGCATTAGAGTCAAATCAAGTCCAAAGCCTTGTGCTTAAGAACGAAGAAGGAGGTTCATTTTCCATTAACCGTGACAGTGCTGAAACAGACTGGAAATCCTCCTCTGAAAAATCAGATGTACCGGACTCTGATAAAATAACAACTCTCCTCAACAGGCTGGGGAAGCTTTCTTTTTCCAAATTATACATAAATGATTCTGTTTCCCAGCAAGCAGAAGGTACAGATTTAATAGAAACAACATTGTTTGTGTCGTTATTTGACAGCAGAGTTTATACATTGAACCTAAGGAATAATATAGCATCAAATGAAAATTATATTTTGAGCATGCGGATGGGTATTTCACTGGTAGCATCAGGCGCTTCTGAAGCAGAAGATTCAAAACTTCGTGATGAAATGGAAATCTATAACAAGCAAGTGAATGGCAGGTTTTATGAAATAAGTTCCTGGGAAGGAAAGGAACTTTTGCTCAGTGAATAACGATTCAATATTTTATAGCCTTTCTTAGCCTGATATGTCAATCCGGATGACATCCGAGCACACTGAACTGACTTTCCATTATATGCGTGTGGAAGGACGGGAGGAAACGCTGTTGGAATTTTTACTCCGGCGTTTTCGCTATTTGGATGATCAGGAGTGGCGTGAGAATATCAATGATCGACGCATTTGGATTGACGGTAATTTGGGGGCGCACATTTTAAGCTGCGCAACAATCAAAAAATTGTTTATTTGCGTCCAGATTTTCTTGAACCGGACGTTGATCTGGACTTTGATATTATTTTCGAAGATGATGCATTAATTGCAGTCTGCAAATCGGGAAATTTGCCGACAAGTCCTTCAGGTAAGTATTACAAAAATACACTGGTCAGTTTGATCAAGTCTCAGTTTGGCCTGAAAAAACTTTACACTCTGCATCGACTTGACCGTGAAACCAGCGGGGTAATTATTTTTGCTAAAAGACACGAAGTTGCCCAATCAATGGCTGCTCATTTTCGAAAAAACCTGGTTCACAAAATATATTCTGCAATCCTCAGCAGACACCTTCCCCAAATTTCAAAGACAACAGTTCCGGAGATTTTCATTTCGCTGCCGATTGGTCAGGACCTAAACAGCAANATCCGCATTAAACAGAGCGTAAATTCTCNAGGNAANCCTTCCCANACCTATTTCAGGGAAATTGGGAAAATGGGTGATTATTCACTTGTTGAAGTGCGTNCCTTCAGTGGTCGGACTCATCAAATCAGAGTTCATGCTGCACACATGGGCTGTTCTGTTGTGGGCGATAAGCTTTATGGACTTCCAAATGATGGCTTCATACGCTGGCTTAATGAAGGTGACGATTATTTGCTTTCACAAAATTTTCCGCTCCACAGACAATTACTGCATGCAGTAGAAATCCGATTCCCACATCCTGTTACAAGAAAAGAAACTGTAATTCGTTCTGACAATGAAAAAATATTAAAAGAATTGAAACAGAGTAGTTAAGCAAAAACAATTTCACTGATATCCAGATCAACAATGAACATAATTGAAAAAGTACAATTCTGGGCCGAAAACCCTTGCTTTGATGCTGAGACACAAGCAGAGGCTAAAAACCTTCTGGCTGCTGAAAACAAAAATGCACGTGAAGAATGTTTCGGCAGTTTGCTCGAATTTGGTACAGGCGGTCTAAGAGGTTTAATGGGTGTTGGTACAAATCGAATCAACCGCTATACTGTGCAAATGGCAACAGAAGGAGTCGCACGTATTATAAAAAATAAGAAAAATGAGTCCGGTGCAAAAGGTGTGGTCGTTGGTTACGATTCACGTCACTTCTCGTTTGAGTTTGCAAAAGTAACCAGCGAAGTTTTAGCAGCACACGGCATACCTGTTTATTTGTTCCGTTCAATTGCACCTACCCCCCTCGTTTCCTGTGAGATTCTCAGGCGTAAAGCAATAGCCGGAATTATTATCACTGCCAGTCATAATCCACCGGAATACAACGGTTACAAGGTTTATTGGGAAAATGGAGGTTTGATTGTTCCTCCGGAAGACAGTCAGATTATAGAAGAAGTCCGGAACATCAACCGTATTGACAAAATTCCAACGATATCTTTTGAAAATGCACTTCAGACTGAAATAGTAGAGTGGATTGATAATGAAGCAGACGAATATTATTTGAAGACCGTTAGAAAATTAAGTTTGGGGCTGCGTGAAAATAATAAGGATTTAGGTGTGATTTTTACTCCGCTTCACGGTACCGGCGGTCGTTTGGTTCCAGAATTGTTACAACAGCAAGGCTTTGAAAATGTAAAAGTCGTCAAAGAACAAATGGTTCCGGATGGAGATTTCAGCACAGTTGGATCACCCAATCCTGAAGACAGGGATGCCTTTAAAATGGCAGTGGAACAAGCAACCGATGATGTTGACCTTATCTTAGCCAATGATCCTGATGCGGACCGTCTGGGCGTTATGGTCCGTGACAAAGAGAAGCAGTGGCATTGGTTGACGGGCAACCAAATTGGGATATTGATTCTAGACTCAATCATTTCTGCATTGCACCAACAAAATCGCTTTCCGAAAAAAGGAGTAATCATTACAACTGTAGTGACCTCTCCTCTTGTCTCAAAAATGGCCCGGGAAAATGGATTGGATCTCGTTGAAGTGTTAACAGGATTTAAATGGATTAGACAAGCTGCCTTGCGTTATGAAGAAGAGGTTGATGGAAAGTTTGTTTTTGGCATGGAAGAAAGTCACGGCTATTTGATGGGAAGCCATTCGGGAGATAAAGATGGAATTTGGGCCTCCATGGCTTTTGCTGAAATGGTCGGCTACACTGAAGAAAAGTAACTTGACTGCAATCGACAGGCTGAATCAAATTCATCAACAATATGGGCCCCATCTCGACACTCTGAGGACGCAAACTTATACCGGCACAGAAGGTTTGGAAAAAATACAGCAGATTATGCGTAAGTTACGCAACTCTCCTCCGAAATCTGTGGCAGGTCAAACTGTAGTAAAAATAACTGATTATTTAGAAAATATTATAATTTGTGCAGATGCAACTAAGAATTTGCAAGGGCCGGGATTACCTAAGTCAAATGTGATTTCACTGGAATTGTCCGACAATACCAGAATTACTGCTCGACCTTCCGGTACTGAGCCAAAAATTAAATACTACTTTAATTTACATGGTAAAAATTCTGCGCTTTTACAGGAACGTCTTGTTGAAATTCAGGCAGAATTTCTCAGCGATCAATGAACATGATTAAATGAATAAATACAGATTGTCAATTTTTCGAATAATTTCTACAGCATTCCTGTTCCTGGGACTTCTTTCTGCTCCTTTGATGGGGCAGAGTTTACTTGTTGAACAGGCAGAATCAACTGTTGAAATTAAGCAGGACAATCTGGTACGAGCAAAAGCTGAGGCACTGAAAGCTGCAAAAGGGAATGTTGTTCTGCAGGCAGTTGCAAGGTTTCTTGATTTTGAAAGTATGATTTATTTAAAGCCACTTTTGATTCAACAGTTTTTTGAACATCCCGATTTTTATATTGAATCTATTCGTGTAATCAGTGAGGGCAACACTGCAGACCTGACTGAATTTACATTAAATATTGAAACACGAATTTTTCATTCACGTTTACTGGCAGCATTCCGCAAATTAGGATTAGTTACAGAACAAGAACGAATTCCATTCATGGATGTTTATCTAATCTATGATGCGGATCACGCATTACGTCAAACAAGAGTTTTGAATCTGTTTTTAGAACAACTGCAAATTCGGNTGAGACCTTATCGAATTCGAACCAGAGTAATCCTAACAAAAGGCCGCAAGTTACCGATTGAAGNAGGTCTACCGGCTCGACTAGCATTGTTGCCACTAAAATCTNCTGAGAAAAGAAACGGGNCTAATGTAGCATTACTTGAACTAAAACTTAGGCTGAGCCCGCAACCTGAAAAATCACCTCAAGGAAAGCTCATAGCACAACTTATTTTCTGGTCACAAAAGCAGGATTTTTCGGAATCATCAATAAGTACAACCAAGGCAACTACAGAAATTCCCTATAAAACCTGGAACACAAATGTAATTATTCCCGAAATACTTGATCAATTGCTACTAAAATGGACGCCAGTTATGCAGCATATTGTAACTGTGAATCAGGTAAGCGGAGCTCAAGTAAAACTAAAATTCAAAGGCTTACCGGGACCAATAGAAGAGCAGCAATTAATTAAAACTTTATTTCGGAATAACCCCCGCTGGAAAAAACTCAGCCTTGATACTATTTCCAGTAATTATGTTACTTACAAAGCTCTTTTTTTAGGGCCACTGAAGCAGATTATACAAGAGTTCCGTTCACCTAAAAATGCACCTTTTCGGATTACCTCAGTCAATTGGGAAGAAAATGATTTGGTTGTGCAGGTGGAATGGAATGAAGTTCCTATGCCCCTGGAACTATTTGAAACAACTTTAACGGATGACGTATTTTCTGAAATTGACT
>JGI24817J26689_1000232_pt1 | contig 13104 bp, 13 predicted proteins | sample METZYME_3_300m_FD_26689 | JGI IMG/M metagenome (IMG submission 26689) | reverse complement strand
CAACTTAGATGCTCGATCTGGAGCCTACGGTACCCAAAAGGTTACTGGGAATATAGGAAGTGCCAACGAGGTTGTCGATTATTTTTTGTCGTTAACCGACGCTGAAACTGACGGCTACAATACCAGTCAAGCTGATACTGTTTTAAGAGACTATGATGGTTACGTTAACACTTCTGTGCATGGCCGACTCGGGGTCAACCTATCGGAAAATATGCGTCTTGATATGGTACATCGTGAAGTCGATGGAGATTCCGAATTCGATAGTTGTTTTTCTGGGACTACAGTACACAATTGTTCATCTAATTATGAGTTGAGTGCATCAAGAGTTTCTTTGAAATATAGTTCGAATAATTTTTCTCATTCGATATCTTATGCATCAACAGAAACAGAGCGAGAAAATTTTGCTCTTGATATTTCGGCTTTCTCAGCCAATGGCTGGCTGGATCGATGGGAATACCTAGGCACCACCAACGGTCTGCCAGGCTTTAATTTTGTGTTCGGCGCGGACTACGAAGAGGCCAAAAACAATGACAATGCTCGGGATAATTTGGGATTTTACCTAGAATATCTCAGCGATTTTTCAGACATATTTTTTCTCACCGCAGGTGTGCGTCATGATGACAATGATGATTTTGGCACGAATACTAGTTATAGGATTAGTAGTGCTTACCTAATTGATCTACCAAATAGCGCTACGCTGAAAATCAAAGCCAGCCAGGGGACTGGGTTTAGAGCCCCGAGCCCTTTTGAGATTGGTTATAACGCTGGCGCCTTTGCTTTTCCGCCAGCCTCCATGAATANTTTAAAGCAGGAAGAAAGCGAAGGCCATGAAGTTGGTCTTGAATACGTGTTAGGTAATAGTTTGCATCTGGAAGCGGTTTATTTTAATCAAGAAGTAAAGAATGCAGTCTTTTTCGATCTCGCAGGGTTCAGTGGCTACCTGCAGGACGTTGGTACTAGTAAATCCGATGGCGTTGAGTTGGCTATGGATTTTGCTTTGACCGATAGCTTGCGCTTAACTTCAAATTATACGTTTAACGAAACCGAGCGACCCAATGGGTTGCAGCGTCTGCGCCGGCCTGAAAGGCTGGCTAATGTTGGTTTGTTCTATTCAGGGATGGGAGAACGGCTAAAGCTTAATGCTTTCTATCGAATTTCACGCGACTCAATTGATGATCTTAACGGAACACTTATGAATCTAGATGATTTTGAGGTATTAGACTTAAGCGCTAGTTACGACATTAATGACAGCGCTCGGATTTATGCGCGGGTGGAAAATTCGCTTGACGAAGACTATCAGGAAATCACAGGGTTCTTTTCGCCCCAGCGCGCGATCTATATAGGCATTAAACTGAATTTTTCTCAGCCTTAATCAGGAGCGTCATAGACGACAGATTCCAAGGGTTTATATTTCGATAGCCCAAATCGAGGCACATTGAGATATATATAAAAGATGGTGGGCCTGCCAGGACTCGAACCTGGGACCAACGGATTATGAGTCCGGTGCTCTAACCAGCTGAGCTACAGGCCCTTTCACTTCGCCTGAGCTTTGCAGGCTATGTTAATTCCCAATTCATACTAGGTCCTGCGCTTTCTGTGTGCTGATTCGCCAAAATTAGAATGTATTTTTCCCGGATGTCTCAGTATTCTCTATGACCTCTCGGTAAAATATATATCCCTTTGTTCTTGAAGCGCCGATGATAAAGCTAGTAAAGAATTGCCTAACCTGATTCAAAATAAAAAGGGCGCATTAAAGCGCCCCTGTTAATCTTTTCAAACCTGCTTATTTATTATCGAGAAATGATTTCAGGCCTTCTGTTCTCGTTGGGTGCCGAAGTTTGCGGAGAGCCTTCGCTTCGATCTGTCGAATTCGCTCTCGAGTGACATCAAACTGCTTGCCCACCTCCTCCAAAGTATGGTCGGTGTTCATATCGATGCCGAAGCGCATACGAAGCACCTTGGCTTCCCGCGCGGTGAGGCCACTCAACACCTCTTTAGTGGCTTCTCGCAAGCCTTCGTCGATTGACGAATCGACGGGTGAATCGACGGTACCGTCTTCGATAAAATCACCTAGGTGAGAATCTTCATCGTCACCAATGGGGGTTTCCATGGAGATAGGTTCTTTGGCGATCTTCAAAACTCGACGCACCTTGTCTTCAGGCATTTCCATTCGTTCACCGAGCTCTTCCGGGGTCGGTTCACGGCCTTTTTCATGGACCATTTGGCGAGATATACGGTTGAGCTTGTTAATTGTCTCAATCATGTGAACCGGGATACGGATGGTACGGGCCTGATCCGCAATAGATCGAGTAATGGCTTGGCGAATCCACCAGGTTGCATACGTGGAGAATTTATATCCACGGCGATATTCGAACTTGTCGACCGCCTTCATCAGGCCAATGTTGCCTTCCTGGATTAGGTCAAGAAATTGGAGGCCTCGATTGGTATATTTTTTGGCTATGGAGATTACCAGTCGTAGGTTCGCCTCTACCATTTCCTTCTTGGCCCGACGAGACTTGGCTTCTCCGATGGACATCTGTCGATTGATATCCTTGATCTCGTCAACCCTTAACCCGGTTTCATCTAACAGCAGTTTAATCTTCTTTTGGGCGCGGATTGCCTCGGTCTTAACATTAATCAGTAATTCGGAATAGGCTTCCTTGGCTGAAATATGCTGATCAATCCATTTCCCATTAACCTCGTTACCGGGAAAGCTGGCTATGAAATCCTTGCGTGGCATCTTGGCCCCGCGTACACACAGAGTCATGATAGCTTTCTCGTGGCGACGCAGACGAGCCAGCACGGCACGGATATGGCTGAGTAAAGGTTCGAACTGACGTGGAGTCATTTTGAAACACTTGAAAAGATCTCCTAGTTTTTCTAATTCTGCTTTGGCTCGATCGTCCGATCTTCCTCGTTTGCCAACCACTGCGCTAGTTAGCTCGTATTGCTCTCTCAGTTCTTTAAAGCGAAGCCGTGCTTCTTCGGGGTCAGGCCCCAAAGCAACTTCATCGTCATCGTCATCGTCATCGAGTTGAGTGCCGCCTGATGCTGCCCCTTCGTTTACCGGCGGCACGTTCGGCGCTCCAACAGGAATCTCATCATCCGTTGTATCGAGATAACCTGTAATGAGTTCATTGAGTCGCCGTTCATCGGTATTAATCAAGGCGTATTCGTTAAGCACGTGTTCGACAGTGCCCGGGAAATAGGCCATAGCCTTCATAAGCTCCCGCAGACCTTCTTCAATGCGTTTGGCAATTACGATCTCTCCCTCACGCGTTAAAAGTTCTACCGTTCCCATCTCACGCATGTACATACGCACTGGATCAGTAGTTCGGCCCGCTTCACTTTCAACTGCTGCCAACGCGGCTGCCGCTTCAGCAGCCGCTACTTCATCCGCATCAGTGTCGGTTTCCTCATTAAGAAGGAGAGCATCAGTATCCGGCGCAGTTTCGAACACCTTGATGCCCATATCATTGATCATCTGGATTATGTCTTCGACTTGGTCTGGATCTGAGATCGATTGCGGCAGATGATCATTTACCTCGGCATAGGTGAGATAATTCTGTTCTTTGCCCTTGGCGATCAGAGTTTTAAGACTGGACTGAGGTGCAATTATTTCGGCCATGGATTCTCGCTTTTTCTGGCACGTAATGCCGAGAAGTAGGATTTAGCTTAAAAAAGCCAGCCGGGCATTATATAGATACCGGCCATAGTTGTATATCTGCTATAGATATAGACTTTATTAGCGGCTGCTTAGTTGCTATCTTTTGTCGCAGAAACCCTAGAATTTAACTCGCCCCTTAGCTCCAACAAGTCTAATTTTTTCGCTATATCAGACAATATATTGTCGATTATATGATTAAATTCCTCTTCGATACCTTCCTGCGGCGTAATCCGCTCGCTTTTAAGTAATTGCGTAAGTTGAGTCCTCAGGTTGGTGCCATAACAGTATCCAAGTAGAGTATAAGTATCCGTATTTGGGTTTTTTCTAATCATTTCAATGAGTGAGAGCAACAACTTACGGCTTTCGTCCTCAGCGCTATGTAGCGGCTTAAGATCCTGCGCGATAGACAAGGCGATTTCGGGATTCCTGAGCAGTAATTCGATCGCTTTCAAGCTTGATGGTTTCCGGTAGGAAGTAAGTTTTTCCCCACTGTGATTTTTCGGATTAGGCCCAAAGTTGAGTGGGGGAGCATCGGGTAAAGAAAATACATCAGCATTTGTCTGTGCAGGTGGATTCCTTTCTAACAATTGATCCAAGGATTCGCTACTGACACCAAGGGTTTCTGATAGGCGATCAAGCATGAGTTGGGCATAGACACCGCGTGGCAGTTGTCGTAACAACGGTTTGGCAAGGTTGCTTAATCTGGCTTTTCCCTCGATGGAGGTAGTGTCTAGATTTTGGGAAAGCCTTGCGAAGAAAAACGTCTCTAATGGTGTAGACTTATCAACCTCCTTTTTGAACTGTTCCTTTCCCACACTNCTGACATAGGTATCAGGGTCCGATCCTTCCGGCAGGAACAGGAATTTGACCTGGCGGCCATCTTCCATATGGGGCATTGTGGTTTCCAGTGCACGCCAGGCAGCGGCACGGCCAGCATCGTCACCATCGAAACAGAACACTATCTCTCCCGATTGCCTGAACATACGAGTCAGATGGCGAACACTGGTTGCTGTGCCGAGGGTAGCCACTGCGTTAGTAATATTCATTTGGTTCAGGGCGATGACATCCATGTAACCCTCAACAAGCAGCAAGCGGTTGAATTTGGTGCTTGATTTCTTTGCTTCGAATAGGCCGTAGAGCTCGGAACCTTTTTTGAAAACAGCGGTTTCAGGAGAGTTGAGATACTTGGGTTTGTCCTCACCCAGCACTCTTCCGCCGAAGGCAATTGTTCGTCCCCGATTATCACGTATTGGAAACATGATGCGGTGGCGGAATCGATCATAGTATTGCGTATCTAACTCAGTTGGGTTATCGCTACCCCCAGATTTGTGCTGTTCTTTTTCTATCACAAGCCCNGCTTTTAAAAGAGCNTGTTGCTTCTTGACATCAGTGCCCACAGCGTTGAGCAGGTTGTTCCANCCAGGTGGCGCGTATCCTAAGCAGAATTCCTTGGCAATTTCGCCGCTAACACCTCGGGACTTAAGATAATCCACTGCAACTTGTTTATTTTGATGCTGACGAAGCTGGTACTGGTAGAATTTGCTGGCCTGTTCCAGTACTTCAATCACTATGATATTTTCTGACCGTCGTTTACTTGCTGCCTTTGATTCCTCCTTGGGAACCTCGAGGCCTGCCTCTCTCGCCAGAGTTTCGACGGCTAGAGGGAAATCCAGTTGGTCAAAATTCATGACAAACCCGATGACGTTACCACCGCGCCACAGCCAAAGCAGTAATAAAACTGACGATCGGGCTGCACACTGAACGAAGGGGTCTTCTCTTGGTGGAATGGGCAACAGGCCGTGTAGTTTTTGCCGGCTTTTTTAAGAGTTACTCGTTTGTCGATGACTTCTACGATATCCGTTCGATTTAACAGATCATCAATAAATGCCTGTGGAATCAATCCAGCCATTAGTGCCCTTTTTACATTGTAGGGAGCGAGTAAACCCTACCAATCAATTGTAACGGATTGCTCCAAGCTTTTTGTCATTTTTAGGAAAGAACTGAATGTCATTCGCAAAGCGAGTGCCGGTTGAATAAATTCAAGGTATCCTGCGCATTTTTGCCACGGGTTTCTTGAAAACTCCGCGAAAGAACATAGAGTTACCTTCTCGGTATTAAGAAAGAGCCGCTTTGATCTTTTGGCTGACAGCCCCCATGTCGGCGCGTCCAACAACTTGGGGTTTGACTAGCCGCATCAAATTACCCATGTCCTGCATACTCGATGCACCAGATTCTTCAAGGGCAGTTTTGATAATGGTATCTAGTTCTTCTTGGCTAAGCATCTCTGGGAGAAACTCTTTTATTACATTTATTTCTAGCTGCTCCTGGGCAACTAGGTCGGTTCGGCTGGCTGTTTCGAATTGCTTAATAGAGTCGCGGCGTTGTTTTACCATCTTGTCTAGGATCGATGTGATACGTGAGTCGTCAAGGTCTGTCCGCTCATCGATTTCGACCTTCTTTATTTCTGCAAGAGCGAGGCGAACAGTACCTAAACGGGCCTTATCTCTGGCGCGCATAGCCGCCTTCATGGCTTCGGTGATACGCTGTTTCAAATGGGTTTGGGGCATGACTAAATTAATGCTAATGTATCTGCAAGATGTAGATCAGGCAGCCGACTGCTAACAGAGCTAATAGAGTCGCTGACTCTTGCGATTTTCCCGATGCAGCTTTTTCAAGTGTCGCTTTACTGCAGCGGCGGCCTTTCGCTTGCGCACAGAAGTGGGCTTTTCGTAGAACTCTCTGCGGCGCACTTCTGCCAGGACTCCAGCCTTTTCGCATGAGCGCTTGAAGCGACGCAGGGCAACATCAAATGGTTCGTTTTCTTTAAGTTTGACTTGTGGCACTAATTAAAACCTACTTTTCGAGATCAGGGCTAAATTAAGGGCGAGTATCTTAAAGCCCAAGCGGCCGAAATGCAAAGGAATTAAGCCCTTTAGGGCGGTAGAAAAATCCGACTTGGGATATGCTATGATTTTTGGCATTATGGCCTCTCCTGAACATGTATAAAGAACTAAGTCATTGAAAGTACTGGGTATTGAAACTTCTTGTGATGAGACGGGGATAGCAGTTTACGATAGCGACAGAGGCTTGCTGGCGGACTGCCTTTATAGCCAGGTGGGCATACATGCCAGGTATGGGGGTGTGATTCCCGAATTAGCTTCACGTGATCATATTCGCAAGACATTGCCCCTAATCAAAGAGGCCCTCAAGGATGCGGGCATAAAAGCGTCTGAGCTTGATGGAGTTGCCTACACCGCGGGACCCGGACTGGTGGGCGCACTTCTAGTCGGTGCGGCAATAGGTCGCTCCCTGGCTATGGGATGGGGCGTGTCAGCCATTGGTGTGCATCACATGGAGGGTCACTTACTTGCGCCAATGCTAGAGCCGAACCCTCCTGTCTTTCCATTTGTCGCGCTTTTGGTATCTGGAGGGCATACTCAGCTAGTTCGGGCGGATGGTATCGGGCGTTACGAATTGCTCGGTGAATCACTGGACGATGCTGCTGGAGAGGCTTTCGACAAAGTAGGCAAGATGCTAGGGTTGCCCTATCCGGGCGGGCCACACCTGGAGAAGCTGGCGAAATACGGAAAAACCGGGCTTTATGAGTTCCCCCGGCCTATGACAAACCGTCCAGGGTTAGACTTTAGTTTTAGCGGCCTAAAAACGTTTGTGCGCAACACTATTATCGAACAATCTAAAGGGAGGGAGCTTGACGAGCAAACTCGCGCCGATATTGCACGAGCTTTTCAAGAGGCAGTGGTAGCGACCATTGCGATTAAGTGTCGTCGCGCTCTTGAGCAGACCGGTTTGCGTTCGCTCATAATCGCCGGTGGAGTAAGCGCAAATACCCTCCTCCGTGAAGAGCTCGAAATCTCTCTGGGGAAAATCACCGGTCAATTATTTTACGCCCAGCTAAAATTCTGCACGGACAATGGTGCGATGATCGCATATGCTGGATGTCAGCGCTTGCAAGCGGGTCAGCATGAGGGGCTTGCGATTAATGTTTTTCCTCGATGGTCGATCGAATCATTGTCTGCGATTTCGTGATTATATAGAGCTCTTTTTGGACATCATATACATACACGAATTAGAGATAGAAACCGTTATTGGTATCTATGATTGGGAGCGGAAGCAGAAACAAACTGTGAGCATAGATCTTGAGATGGCAACTGATATTCGATCTTCGGCTGAGATTGATAGCATCGAACGAGCTCTGGATTACAAGGCAATCGCCAAGCGGCTCATTGACTTTGTCGAGGGTTCGGAGTTTTTTCTGGTGGAAACTTTAGCCGAACAGATCGCTCACTTGGTGCTCTCAGAATTCGATGTGCCTTGGCTAAAATTGCGCCTCGGTAAACTGGGAGCGGTTAGGGGATCCAGAGATGTGGGCGTCATTATTGAGCGAGGCAAAAAGGAATCGTAATGGGCGGATGTAGTCTTTGGCCTTACTTGCGCTGAGTCTTGGCAGTAATATTGATGCTGCAAACAATATCCGGGAAGGGGTGCAGGCCCTCCGGTATGAATTTGATGTTTTGAAGTGCTCGTCTGTTTATGAAAGTGAACCGATCGGGTTTGCAGGGCCTAATTTCCTCAACCTTGTTGCGATTACTGAAACTGCTGCCGATCTTCACTCGATTAAAAATTTTATAAAGTTGCTAGAGGATCGTCTTGGTAGGAACCGAGCACAACCCCGGTTCTCCGCACGAACTCTGGATGTGGATATACTTTTCTATGGTGATGAAATCGCAGGCAGTGGCGAAATGAATTTACCCAGAGAAGAGATAACCGAAAACGCATTTGTCCTGAAACCCCTAGTTGAATTGTTACCCGACCAATTCACGCCTATACTGGTCTTACATATGCAGCATTATGGGATAGATTTGATCAGTCTAGCCAACGGCTCTGGAAAGTGGATTTTGACTGGCGTGATACGTTCACATAAATAGGCAGGAGAGGTAAAGCTAGCAACTAGCTTAAACTTCGCCCGCCATCGATCTTAATCACTTGACCGGTGATGTAATTGGCGTCACAGGCCAGGAAGTAGGTCGCATCAGCGATATCTTGTAGGTGGCCTAATGTTCCAAGAGGGATATTTTTCAGCACTTTTGCTCGAGCCTGGACCACCTGTGGATCATTCCCATTTTCAAGTGTTGACGGCCAGAGTATGGCGCCAGGTGCTACCCCGTTGACACGCACCTTTGGTGCGAGCTCGATGGCCAACGCTTTAGTCATGGCTTTCAGGCTAGCTTTTGCGATGCTGTAGACGGAATGGTGAAGCAGGGGCCTGTCTGCATATGTATCTACGATGTTGACGATGGATCCATTTCGGATAACCAATTCCTGACTTAATGCTTGGGAGAGGAAGAAAGCGCCTCTTAAGTTGCTATTCTGGAGATCGTCCCATTGCCGTTGCGTGGCCGCCCCAAACGGAGTTGCATAATAAGTGGAGGCATTGTTTACTAGTACATCGAGCCGCTGGTAACAGGTGAGAGTTTCACTGGCAAGTAAATCAATCGCTTCCTGATCATTCAAGTCTGCCTGCAAGCAAATTGCGCTACTTGCCCTTTTTTTATTCAGCCTATCCGCTAATGCATTTGCTTCTACCACAGAACGATTATAATGGATAATTACTAGATAGCCGTTGGTATGGAATGTCTCAACAATACTAGCGCCGATACGTTTAGCAGCCCCGGTCACCAATACTACTTTTTCATCAATCATTGTTATCGAAAGCCTTTTTGGCCTCTTCAATCTTTTGTAATTGATGTTTTCTAATAACTGCGTTAGGTTGAGTAGAAGGCTTGTTAGCCAGCAGTGATTTGACATCGATACTGATAATAGCTTCCAGCATACTTAGCAAGTACTCTTTTTGTGGATAATTTCGATCTTCCAGGCCAGTCCGGCCTCGAGCATCAGCTTCACAGGCCAACAGAAACTTATTGAGTCGCTCCGGTCGCCGAGTCGCATCGAGAGCTTCCAGCAGATCCAGCAGGGTATTCGATTTAAACTGCATGACACGGTGCAGTTTGGTGTGATGCTCACACACGAGAGCAGCGAGTTGAGAATACTCATTAGGCACCTTGATGCGTTTGGTAATTGCCATCTGGAGTTTCAGACCGAGTTGCTCATGATGGAAGTGGCTAGGCCATTTAGATTTATCAGTAATTCCCTTGCCGACATCATGGATCATAGTGGCATAGCGCACAACAGGGTCATCGCTCAACTTACTAGCCTGTTCCATGCTTAACAGGATATGCAGACCTGTGTCGATTTCTGGATGGTATTTCTCTGGTTGAGGAACGCCGAATAGCCTATCCACTTCTGGTAGGATGACTCTTAAGGCTTCGCACTCTCTTAGTGTCCGGATGAATTCAGCGGGTGTTGGTGTGGCCATTGCCCGTTCAATTTCCTGCCAGACTCTTTCTTCCACCAGATGTTTGAGCTCACCTGAGCTAACCATGGTTTTCATGATTTCCATTGTTTCTTCAGCAACACTAAATCCAAGTGTGGCGAATCGTGCCGCAAACCTAGCGATTCGTAAAACGCGCAGAGGATCTTCCCGAAAAGCCGGTGACACATGACGCAATACTCGGTTTTGCAAGTCGGCTTTGCCACCATACGGATCGATAAGGTCACCGTCGCCACCTTGGGCAATTGCGTTAATGGTCAGATCCCGGCGTAGTAGATCCTGTTCAAGAGTAACGTCTGGCGAAGCGTGTACTGCGAAACCAGTGTGGCCGGGCGCTGTTTTTTGCTCAGTGCGGGCCAGTGCATATTCCTCTTTTGAGTCGGAATGCAAGAATACAGGGAAGCCCTTACCGACTTGCAGGTATCCACGGGCAATCATGTCGGCTTCAGTCGCGCCAGTTACTACCCAGTCTCTATCTTTGACACTGAGCCCGAGCAGTTTGTCGCGAATCGCGCCGCCTACCAGATAGATTTTCATGAAAACCTGTAATAATAAAAACTGAGACTATATCAGACAGCTCAATTCGATATTGAATAACGTCGTTGATCTTCCAAGCACATTAGGGTCAGTTCCCGACCCCATACGTAACCAGTATCGAGGGCATGTACTCGATGTTTTCCAGTTCTTCCTTCCAGTGAGGCCCAGTGACCAAATAAAATGGTGGCCTTGTGGGTAATGATCTCATATTCATACCAAGGCTTGAATCCAGCAGGTGCAGCACACAAACCTTCCTTGATATTTAGGCGCAAGCTACCAATATCATCACAGAATCGCACGCGCGTTAGGTAATTGGTAATTGTGCGCAGGCGATCTTGCCCCTGCAACTTTTCATACCAGCGAATCGGTTTGTCTCCATACATGCCATGTAGGAATTTTTTATAGTCTTTGCTTTGCAGGGCGTATTCGACTTCCGCCGCTAGGTTTAGTGTTTTCTGTAGGGACCAGCGGGGTGCTACACCGGCATGCACCATAAGGAAATTTTCAGGACCGCGTATCGTATCCAAAGAATCGAAATGNGCAAGCTGCTTGTGGCGCAGCCACTTGCTGAGCTGGCTGCTATCCTGCGCCTGCAATAGTCTAGACAATGTGTCCCTGGATCGGACCGGCGCACAGCCTTCATGAATTGCTAAGAAGTGCAAGTCGTGATTGCCCAAAACAATTTTTGTGCAATGATCCATGTCCTGTAAAAAGCGCAAAGTGTCCAGAGAAGAAGGGCCACGATTGACAAGGTCTCCAACACACCACAGTTTGTCCTTGTTTGGAGAAAACTTAATTTTTTTCAGGAGCTGTCGCAGAGCTTTATAACAACCCTGGATGTCCCCAATAGCATAAGTACTCATATGTAGAACTGCTTCGCGAGCCCGCGGTATATCATTTCTATGTGCGCTGATTGTGTCAGCCTAGTGAACCATGTGGGGCTGAGCCAGCAGAAAAGGTGGAATAGCGGCTTTAAACGTGTGACCGTTGGCTTTCAGCATTTCATAACAACCCTCCATGGTGCCGAATTTTGTTTTGATGATCGCACCACTAGTGTAATGGAAAGTTTTGCCGGGTTGTATTTCAGGTTGCTGCCCCACAACACCCTCGCCAATGACTTCTTCGACCCTATTGTTGTCATCGGTAATCAGCCAATGACGATTAAGAAGCTTCACCATTTCGCTACTAAGGTTAGTGATTTCTATCGTGTANGCAAATGCGTAGCGGTTCCTGTCGGGATCAGACTGTTCTCTCAAATAACGAGTTTTAACTGCAATTTCAATTAATTCGCTGTTGTCCACGTAGGTTCTCATTCGTTACTGATGGCATCACTTATTATTACGTAATCTTGCAAACTTAGGTTTTCTGGCCGCAGGCTGCTATCCAGAGGCAATTTACTGAGAGTTTCTTCTGAAATGATTGTTTTGAGGCTGTTTTTCAAGGTTTTACGGCGCTGATTAAAGGCAGTTCTTATAACGGTTTGCAGATTATTAATGTCATTGGCTATTACAGGAAACTGGCTATGAGGTGTCAGTCGGGCGATAGCCGAGACCACCTTTGGTTTTGGAGAGAAAGCTGCGGAAGGGACATTAAATAAATGCTCCACCTTACAAAAATATTGGAGCATGAGGCCCAATCGACCGTAATTCTTATTGCCAGGTTTGGCTGCCATGCGCTGTACCACCTCCAGTTGTAGCATGAAAGTCATGTCTTTGATTACTTCATGGTATTTCATCAGATGAAACAGCATCGGAGTTGAGGTGTTGTAGGGCAGATTACCGACGATGCGTAGAGATCGTCGAGCAGGAGCGAGCTGAGCAAAATCGAACTTGAGCCCATCTTGTTGATGCACGGTTACCTGTGGGGTTTCCGAATAATGTTTTGTCAGGTATTTTGCCAAGTCCCGATCCAGCTCAATACAATCGAGTCGAGCNCCGGTNGCTGCCAATGGTTCGGTAAGCGCACCTTGACCTGGACCAATTTCAACGAGGTGGTCATTTGGGTTGGGATCGAACGCATCAATGATACGATTGATAACATTCTGATCACGTAGAAAAATTTGCCCGAACCGCTTGCGTGGGTGATGCAATATCCCATTCTTGAGCGTTATCGAGCCGTTACGCGATTTCATTCCTGCTTTCCAGTTGTCGCTTCCCTGTATTTTTTCCAGTGATTGGCCATTTGTGTTGCTGTCGCTATCGCTTTGTACAGGCTGCCGGTGTTCCCTTGGCCAGACCCCGCCAGATCGAGTGCAGTACCGTGATCGACTGATGTGCGAATAATGGGTAAGCCAAGGGTGATATTGCTAGCGGAACCGAAGCCTTTGTATTTTAGCACTGGTAGNCCTTGGTCATGGTACATCGATAAAACCGCATCTGCTTGAACAAGGTATTTGGTGGTGAATAGGGTATCCGCTGGTAGTGGGCCAATCAGGTCCAGGCCATCTGATTGTAGCTTAGACAGCACTGGCTCAATGATCTCGATTTCTTCA
>JGI24817J26689_1000225_pt1 | contig 13222 bp, 7 predicted proteins | sample METZYME_3_300m_FD_26689 | JGI IMG/M metagenome (IMG submission 26689) | reverse complement strand
GGAAGAGGCTGCCGAGGAGCCAGCTGAGGAAGAGGCTGCCGAGGAGCCAGCTGAGGAAGAGGCTGCCGAGGAGCCAGCTGAGGAAGAGGATGAATAAGATTAGGATGACTAACTATCAGCCTCTCTTCCTCAGGAGAGGATATAGCTCGTCAGATACAGATGCATTTCTAGTACCGGTAGAGTCAAACCCAAACGCCGGCGATTTAGCCGGAGTGCACTAGGAGGAATAAGGGAAGATGGCGACGAATCATGAAGAGCTGCTCGAAACCATTGGCAGCATGACCGTTCTCGAGCTTTCTGAGTTCGTTGATGCCTTTAAGGACAAGTTCAATGTCACAGCTCTCGCAGCTCCGATGGCGATGCCCGGAGGGGCAGCAGGTGAGGATGCTGGAGCCGCTGAGGAGAAGGACGAATTTGATGTTGTCCTCGAGGGCATCGGTGACAAGAAAATCCAAGTCATCAAGGTTGTGCGTGAGCTCACGGGACTCGGTCTCAAGGAAGCTAAAGAAGTAGTAGACAGTGCTCCGGGCCCTGTGAAGGAAGGTGTCACGAAGGTGGAGGCTGAAGAAATGAAAGCTAAGCTGGAGGACGTCGGGGCGGCCGTAGCGCTTAAGTAGTGCTTTTGGACGATAACCGACCCTTGATCGGTACCGCTCGACACTTTTGGGCTAGCATTGGTTTTTGTCCGAGGGGTCACCCATCTCTGTTGGGGGCCCCCTCGGGCCAGGAATTGATGTGCTCGCTTGATCAACACAATACATACTGGCCGCCGTTGCAGGTGGCCTGGTAAGAAGGGGGACAAACCTTGGAATTGCGCAAGGATAATAGACCGATTCTCAGTTTTGCTAAGCTTGAGTCAGTCATGCCGATGCCGAACTTGTTGGATGTTCAACTTCACTCGTTTGGGAAGCTGATCGGTTCTGGGACGGACGATGGTGGTCAATGGGATTTCGGTCTGGAGCGTGTCTTNGGAGAAATTTTTCCGATCTCGGATATCAACCACAACTTCACGCTTGAGTTNATTAGCGCGTCGTTAGCAGAGCCGAAGTATTCGGTTGAAGAATGCATCGAGCGGGATATGACCTATGCCGCCCCACTCAAGGCGATGCTGCGTCTCATTGTTTGGGAGATGCCTGATGAAGAGGAAAGCGCGGCTAAAAAGAGGAAAAGGAGAAAAGAGCCTCCCCCAGAGGACCGTCGTCCCACAGATATTATTGAGAAGGAAGTATACCTCGGAGACCTCCCGCTCCTGACGGATCTTGGGACCTTCATTATTAATGGCGCAGAGCGGGTGGTCGTGAGTCAATTACATCGCTCTCCTGGGGTCGTGTTCGAAGAGAACATTCATCCCAATGGCACCAAGCTTTATAGTGGACGAATTATCCCCTTCCGTGGGTCTTGGGTCGAATTTACGCTCGACATAAACGATATCTGCTATGTGCATATCGATAAGAAGAAAAAGTTTCCGGCAACCGCCCTTCTCAGGGCGCTAGGATACAGCTCCGACGCTGAGATCTTCCGACTCTTCTATGACGTGACTGAGTTTAGTCTCACTGGAAAACGGGCGATCNCGACTGATGAGTTGCTGGGTAAGGTAGTAGCTGAGGATTTCGTCGATATGGAAGCCGTCGATTCAGAAACTGGAGAGATCCTCTCAGAAGGTGAGATCGTCATTCAGAACGGTGAGGAAATAGACGAGGAAGTCATCGAGATTCTCGAACGGCTTAAGGTAAAGAAACTTAAGATTTACACGACAGATCGGCAGACCCCCCGGGGCGATAGCCCCATGATCAAGAACACGATTAAGAAGGATCCGACGGAATCTGAAGAAGAGGCGCTATATGCGATCTACTCGCTTTTACGGCCCGGTGACGCGCCCAATGTCCAAACGGCCCGTCTCGCACTAGAGCAGGTTTTCTTCAGTCCTAAGCGCTATGACCTTGGGCGTGTAGGGCGCTATAAGATGAATCAACGTCTTGGTGTTGGACTACCCAGGACGCAAACCATCCTAACCAACGAAGATTTCGTATCCATTGTCGGACACCTTGTCGAGCTAAACGAAGGCCGAGGGTACACAGACGATATTGATCACCTCGGGAACCGCCGTGTTCGTACGGTCGGCGAGCTTATCGCGAACCAGTTCAGTGTCGGCCTCAGCCGGATGGCGAGACTCGTCAAGGAGCGGATGTCGATCAACACTGATCCATCAAAGATCACGATTGATGAACTGGTGAACGCACGTACAGTCTCTGCTGTGATCCAGGCTTTCTTTGGCTCCAGTCAGTTGAGCCAGTTTATGGATCAGACCAATCCTCTTGCGGAGATGACCCACAAGCGTCGTCTCTCGGCCCTCGGCCCGGGTGGACTAACCAGAGAACGTGCTGGCTTTGAAGTGCGTGATGTCCACTACTCCCACTATGGCCGGATGTGTCCGATCGAGACGCCTGAAGGTCCCAATATCGGGTTGATCACTTCTCTTACGACCTATTCTCGGATCAATGACCTTGGCTTCGTGGAGACACCCTACAGGCGTGTAAAGAATGGTAAGGTCACAAAAACGATAGAATGGTTGTCAGCGAATGAGGAAGAAGAGAAGCGCATTGCGCAGGCCAATGCACCTCTAGGACCTAAAGGCAACTTCGAAAATGAGTTCGTACTTTGCCGAGAGCGAGGAGATTTCCCGCTACTTCGCCCGGCCGATATCGACTACATGGATGTTGCACCAGACCAACTTGTGTCTGTCGCGGCAGCACTAATCCCTTTCTTGGAACATGACGATGCTAACCGAGCACTGATGGGCTCGAACATGCAGCGCCAAGCCGTCCCACTTCTGTATACGGATGCTCCACTTGTCGGAACGGGGATGGAGGGGAAGGTCGCTTCTGATTCGGGTGCAGTGGTTACCGCTCGCCGTGCTGGAAAAGTAGTAGAGGTCACGGCAGACGAGGCAGTGATTGACACAGGAACTATAAAGCCAGGAAGTGCCGGACAGCCTCTTGCCAAGCTTACTCAATTTGACCGGTATCCACTCAAGAAGTTTTGGCGTACGAATCAGGATACAGCGATCAATCAGCGACCCCTCGTGCAGGTGGGCGAAAAAGTCAAACCCGGGGATATCATCGCTGATGGACCGAGTACCGACTCTGGTGAACTGGCACTTGGCCGGAACGTCCTGGTCGCATTCATGCCTTGGTACGGATCGAACTTTGAAGACGCGATCTTGATCAGTGAGAAATTAGTCAAAGATGACATTTTCACGTCAATCCATATCCAAGAGCTTGAACTGCACGTAAGGGATACAAAGCGAGGTATGGAGGAGATAACGCGCGAAATCCCGAACGTCGCGGAGGAAAACCTGCTAGACCTCGATGAACGAGGAATCATCCGTGAAGGAGCGAGAGTTACAGCAGGGGATATTCTTGCTGGGAAGATCACCCCAAAAGGAGAGACCGAACTTTCACCGGAAGAGAAGCTGCTGACAGCGATCTTTGGTGAGAAAGCCAAGGACGTTAAGGATTCATCTCTCAGGGTTCCTCCGGGCATGACCGGAACGATCATCGATGTGAAAATTTTCTCACGCCGGATTGACGATCCGCTGCTTGAAAAAGAGCACGGGGTGAAGATTGGAGATCTTAGGGGTCTCGAACGATACGAGATCAAACGTATCCAAGACGTTCGTGATGAGGAACTTCGTGAGATCCTGATTCGCCAAACGGTCAGCTTAATGCTGAAGAAGGGTACCGTCGAGCTGTTTATGGAAGAGGGCGCGAAGTTCACGAAGGACAATATTGAACGGATCAATTTCAAACAGGTCGATCTTGAGACATTCAAGCTACAGAATAAGTCTGCGAGTGAACGTCTTCGGAGTGTAGTAGATGAGGCCCAAGTGCGGATTACACGCATAAAGGAGAGCACGGAAGACCAAATTGATAAGGTCTTTCAGCCTGACGAACTCCCGCCCGGTGTAGTCCAACTCGTTAAGGTCTATGTAGCTGAAAAGCGAAAAATCTCAGTGGGCGACAAGATGGCTGGGCGGCATGGGAATAAGGGCATCATTGCCAGGATCGCACCTGAAGAGGATATGCCGTTTCTCCCAGATGGAACACCGGTTGAGATTGTGCTGAACCCACTAGGTGTGCCATCTCGAATGAATGTTGGCCAGGTACTAGAGACCCACTTGGGATGGGCAGGGAGGGTTCTGGGTTTTGAAGCTAAGACCCCTGTATTCCAAGGTGCGACCGAGAACGAGGTCGGAGGATTACTTAAATTGGCCGGCCTTAAGTGGCTTCATGATGCTTACGACCTAAAGGCTTCTCCTCCGGTGGGGTTAGGGGACATCGAAACACTTGTAGCGGCGACAGGGCAACTGCCAGTCGTCATGACTGGTCGAGGAGATGGAAATGGAAATGGTTCTGGCCCGGATGGTGAGACACATGGAATTGGACAGTCATTAGATGCCTATCTGTCACTGGATACCAGTAAGAACCACAAGAAATTTTTTGACCAACTAGGAGCATTTCTTGTGGAAGCCGGAGGTGAACTCGCTGCTCGTAAGGGAGAGAAATTTACAAGCCTCTTCCCAGCTATCCAGAAACTGAAGGGACGTTCTACGATCCGATCCGGCCTTGATGAAGCAGTCAATGAGTTGATGGAGCACTGCGAAATCTTACCCAATGGAAAGATTTGGCTCAGGGATGGACGTAGTGGTCGCCGCTTTGATCATCCAATTACAGTTGGCGCGATCTACATGCTCAAGTTGAGCCATCTTGTAGATGACAAGATCCACGCACGCTCCATTGGGCCATACTCTTTGGTCACTCAGCAGCCCCTGGCTGGTAAGGCGCAGTTTGGTGGTCAGCGCTTTGGTGAAATGGAGGTCTGGGCGCTTGAAGCATACGGGGCTGCGCACACGCTTCAAGAAATTCTTACCGTTAAGTCAGATGATGTACAAGGCCGCTCAAAGGTTTATGAAGCGATCGTCAAGGGTGATAACCTTCCGAAGCCTGGTATACCGGAGTCGTTTAACGTGCTCGTAAAGGAACTACAAGCCCTTGGTCTGAGCGTCACCTTGGGCGAGGAGAAATAAATGATTGATTTTCCTAGGACTAGGGATCAGGAAACTTCGGACTTCGAGTACATACGAGTACGGCTTGCTTCCCCGGAAGAGATACGGAATTGGTCTTTCGGCGAGGTAGTGAAGCCAGAAACGATCAACTATCGCTCATTTAAGCCTGAGCGGGACGGCCTATTCTGTGAGCGCATTTTTGGACCTGTGAAAGATTGGGAGTGTCACTGCGGTAAGTTCAAGAGGATTCGGTTTCGCGGGCATGTCTGCGACCGTTGCGGTGTCGAGGTGACGTTGTCGAAGGTGCGCCGAGAACGTATGGGTCATATCGACCTTGCGGTCCCAGTGGCCCACATATGGTTCTTTAAGACCCTGCCAAGCCAACTGGGTTATCTGCTTGGCATGTCATTACGTGACCTTGAGAAGGTGATCTACTACGCATCGTATGTCGTTACTCACCCGGGTAAGCAGGACATTGATGGAGTAGCTGTAGAGTTTCTACAGCTACTCGATGAAGACGAATATTATGACTTGCGTGTTAAGGCACGCGATGAAGCGGACGAGGAGTTCAAGGCAGAAATCGGTGCGGAAGCTGCACGGACACTACTGGGGTTACTTGATACACCTGATAAGAAGATCAAGGATCGAAATGCGGATGGCAGGGGCCTTGACCGGCTTGCTGAATGGCTCCGACATGAAATCGCGACAGAGACTTCGCAGCACCGGAAGAAGAAGAAATTAAAAAGACTCAAAGTCGTTGATGCTCTTCGTAACTCTGGTAACACGCCCGAGAGTCGGAATCGCCCGGAGTGGATGATTCTTGACGTGATTCCAGTTATCCCCCCTGACCTGCGGCCGCTGGTTCCACTCGATGGCGGGAGGTTTGCAACTTCGGATCTCAACGACCTCTACCGGAGGGTTATCAACCGTAATAATCGGCTCAAGAAGCTGATCGATATGAAGGCTCCAGAGGTCATCCTCCGCAATGAGAAGCGGATGCTCCAAGAGTCTGTGGACGCTCTGTTCGATAATGGACGGCGCTCGAAGGCCATACGGGGTCGTGGCAAGCGGCCGCTCAAGTCACTCAGTGACATGTTGAAGGGCAAGCAGGGACGTTTTCGGCAAAACTTACTGGGTAAGCGTGTGGACTACTCGGGCCGCTCAGTCATCGTAGTTGGACCTGAGCTCAAACTCCACCAATGTGGACTTCCGAAAGCGATGGCGGTTGAGTTGTTTAAGCCATTCATCATACATGAGCTTGAGAAGCGTGGTGAGGCGGAGACGGTCAAGCGTGCAAAGAAGATTGTTGAGCAGAACGATCCAAAGGTTTATGAGGTTCTTGAGGATATAATCAAGGACCATCCCGTTCTACTAAATCGGGCTCCGACTCTGCATCGGCTGGGCATCCAAGCTTTCGAACCGGTCCTTGTCGAGGGTAAGGCAATCCGGATTCATCCTCTCGTGTGTGCGGCATTCAACGCCGACTTTGACGGTGATCAAATGGCGGTCCATGTGCCCCTCTCGTTTGAGGCACAGCTCGAGGCCAGAGTCCTTATGCTGGCCTCAAACAATATCCTTTTGCCATCTAATGGACGTCCCGTAGCCGCGCCGACACAGGATATGGTGATTGGGTGCTACTATCTCACCAATCCCGGACTCCGTATCACGGATCTTGAACGGTTGGTAGAAGATCCCAAGGCACCAAAAGACCAACGCAGTAAGGCAGATGCAGAACTCGACAAGCTCTATAAGGATGCACCTCGCTTCTCTACTTATGGAGAGGTCGAGATGGCCGTCGCTCAGGAGTACCTGGTATTTGAGTCACTCGTTTGGTATTGGGTTGGTGAGCAGCACGGTGAGGAGAATGGTCACTGGGTTAGAACTGCAGTAGGGCGGGTACTTTTCAATTCAATCGTGCCTGACGAAATAGGTTTCTTGAACAAAACATTTGGCAAGAAAGAACTTGGGGACCTTGTGTTTGCCTGCTTTGAGAACGCGGGTCTTGGAAAGACAACTGAATTCCTGGATCACTTAAAGAATTTCGGATTTGGCTACGCGACGATGGGCGGGATCAGCGTTGGAATCTCGGACCTTGAAGTGCCGCATGAGAAGGCAGCGATTCTGAAAGAAGCAGAGGAGGAGGTTGCGCGGTTCCAGAAAGCTTATGGGGATGGGTTCATCTCAAATGGTGAGCGCTACAACAAGGTCATTGATGTATGGACGCACGCCAATAACGATGTTGCGGACGCGATGGTTCAGCATCTAGAACGATCCAAAGATGGTTTCAATCCAGTCTACATGATGATGACGTCGGGTGCTCGTGGTAATAGGGATCAGATGCGCCAGCTTGCGGGGATGCGGGGTCTCATGGCAAAGCCACAAAAGAAGTTGACAGGTGGAATTGGTGAGATCATTGAAAGCCCAATCAAGGCGAATTTCCGTGAAGGCCTCTCTGTAGTTGAATATTTCATCTCGACCCACGGAGCCCGGAAAGGTCTGGCGGATACCGCCCTGAAAACTGCTGATGCAGGGTATCTGACAAGACGTCTGGTCGATGTTGCACAAGATGTAACGGTTGCAACGGAAGACTGTGGCACAATCCTCGGACTTGAGATGACCGCGCTGAAGGAAGGCGAGGATATCATAGAACCGTTGGCTGACCGTATCGTCGGTAACGCAGCTCTTGAGGACGTCTACGACCCGATCGATGGCGAGTTGCTTGTGAAAGCTGGTGTGTTGATCGATGAGGATACGGCGAATTTGATTGAAGATGCAGGCTTGCAGATGGCCCGCATTCGATCAGTCCTAACGTGTGAGTCTAAGCGGGGAATCTGTCAGATGTGCTATGGCAGAAACCTTGCGACAATGAAGCCGGTAGATATTGGGGAGGCTGTGGGTATCCTTGCTGCACAGTCGATCGGAGAGCCTGGTACCCAACTGACACTGCGCACCTTCCATATTGGTGGAACAGCTGCCCGCATTGCTGCGCAGACACAGCGTAAGTCGAAAATAGATGGAGTTGTGGAGCTTGAGCGCGTTACGACTGTGAAGACACCTGATAAAGATCAAATCATCACTTCACGTGAGGGTCAGATTCTCCTTAAGACCAGCGAAGGTGGCGTTCGGAGCCGCCTATCGGTTCCATATGGAGCGACCCTGATGGTCAAGGAAGGTCAGGCGATCAAATCTGGTGATTTATTGTTCAGCTGGGACCCCTACACAGAGCCGATTGTTGCGGATGTGAAGGGTGTGGTGAAGTTCATTGACATCGTTGATGAACAAACGATGCGTGAAGAGCTTGATGAATCCACCGGTCGCCGACAGATGACCATCATTGAGGATCGCGAGAAAAAGCTCCACCCAACGATCCAAATCCAGAAGAAGACGAAAAAAGATGAGAAACAAAGAGAGTTTATTGTGCCGGTTGGCGCGCAGCTCACAGTACGCGACGGCGACGAGATAAATCCCGGCGACATCATTGCCAAGATTAGCCGTGAGGTGTATAAGACCCGTGATATTACTGGCGGCCTACCGCGGGTGGCCGAACTCTTTGAGGCACGTAGACCGAAGGACCCCGCTGTCATCACGGAGATCGATGGTGTAGTGTCTTTCGGAGGGATCAAGAGAGGAAAGCGTGAGGTTCATGTAACCCCAGAGATGGGCGATCATCGGACCTACCCTGTTCCCGTGGGCAAGCACATGCGAGTGCATGAGGAGGACCGTGTCCGGGCAGGTGACCGGCTGAGTGAGGGCCCGATCAACCCACATGATATCCTTGCTATCAAAGGGCCCAGGGCAGTTCAAGAATACCTGCTAAATGAGATCCAAGAGGTCTATCGGTTGCAGGGTGTGAAGATCAACGACAAACATATCGGTGTGATTGTTAGGCAGATGCTCCAAAAGGTGCGTGTAACGAACTCAGGTGACACGCATCTTCTTGAGGGAGAGAACGTCGACCGCCGAGAGTTCCGGTCTGTGAACGAGAACGCAATTGAAGAGGGTTCGAAGCCAGCGCGCTCTGAGCCACTACTGTTAGGAATCACGAAAGCCAGCCTCACGACCGAATCGTTCATTTCTGCGGCGTCATTCCAGGAGACAACGCGGGTACTTACCGATGCTGCGGTGCGGGGAGCTAATGATGAACTCAAGGGCTTAAAGGAGAATATCATAATTGGACACCTAATACCTGCAGGTACTGGTGCCCATCGCTATCAGGAAGTGGAGTTCATGGTTGAGCAGTCCTATTATGACGAAGAGATCATCCCGCTCACGGAGGACGAAGAATTGGTGTCGGGACTGACCACCGGAAAATAGGTGCCTCGTGAACTTGTCTGGAAAGCTCTGTGTTTAATATGGGGGGTTTGCTCCAGATAATGAGGTAAGACGGGGGCTCCCTAGGCAGTCAGGGAGCCCCCGTCTTACTTTTTCGATAGGACCCAAACCCTTCAAGGGCTAGTGGAGCGTAAATTTGGGCACAGTTCTTCCTTCGAAAATTGACTAATGTGTTTTGCTATGACCCTTGAAACACCGCCCAATGAAGCGGAATTCGCCGTTGACACCATCTTAGCCCTTTTCTATTTTTTTCTGCTATAGTTTGAACGGGTACTCTCAATAAAGGTGAGCTACCCTTCGATGCGCCGAGAGGCGCGTTTTTTTTCAAGATCATGAGGTTGTGGACTACCACCTAATGCCGACGATCAATCAGCTAGTTAGGAAGGGCCGGAAGGCAGTTCAGAAGAAGAACAAAGCTCCAGCCCTGCAACGGAGCCCGCAAAAGCGGGGGGTATGCACACGTGTATATACTACGACTCCCAAGAAGCCGAATTCCGCATTGCGGAAAGTGGCTAGAGTGCGCCTTACTAATGGCTTTGAAGTGACCGCGTATATCGGTGGGGAAGGTCACAACCTCCAGGAGCACTCGATCGTTCTCATCCGCGGTGGTCGTGTGAAGGATCTTCCGGGTGTGCGGTATCATATCATACGTGGCACGCTAGACGCATCCGGAGTAAGTGATCGAAGGCAGGGTCGTTCCAAGTACGGCGCTAAACGGCCAAGGTAAGGCTGATTTCGAATGAGTCGCCGTTCACAAGCTGAAAAAAGGGAGACCCCTCCCGACGCTCGGTTTCAGTCTCCCGCCGTCACCAAGTTCATCAACAACTTGATGTTTGATGGCAAGAAATCAGTGGCGGAGAGAATTTTCTATGATGCGATTGAGATTGTTGAAAAGCGTTCAGGCGAGTCGGGCCTGGAGGCTTTTGAGAAGGCGTTGAGCAATGCTAAGCCCGCTCTCGAAGTGAAAAGCCGTAGGGTGGGTGGGGCGACGTACCAAGTTCCGATTGAAGTTCGACCGGACCGGCGCACGGCGCTTGCTACGCGCTGGCTTATAGGATTTGCACGAGCTCGTTCTGAAAAGAGTATGGCTGAACGCCTAGCAGGAGAGTTTCTAGCCGCGAGTCGTGGCGAGGGTAACACCATAAAAAAGAAAGAGGACACGCACCGGATGGCAGAGGCGAACAAGGCGTTTGCCCACTACCGCTGGTAGAGATCACCGTAAGGATTTAAAGACGAAAAATTAGGGACGCGATGGCCTCTCTATTAAGGGAGAGGCCCTCTCCGATCACAGGAGCGCGGATGACTGTTGACCCGTCAGAGGGTTACAGCGGCAAATGCCGTGCTCTTTTTTTTGTGCCCAAAGGCGATGATGAACTTAGTACTCGAGATAGAAAGGATTGGGAGAGAAGGACGCAGATAGATGCCTAGGATTACCCCACTGCCGCAGCTTCGAAATATTGGCATTATGGCGCACATTGATGCCGGTAAGACGACGACTACCGAACGTATCCTGTTCTATACAGGACGCGTGCACCGGGTAGGTGAAGTACATCATGGTGCGGCGACTATGGACTGGATGGAGCAAGAACAGGAGCGTGGGATCACGATCACATCTGCCGCGACTACCTGCTATTGGCATCGTCTAGACACTGATTACCGGATCAATATCATCGATACCCCCGGCCACGTGGACTTTACAGCTGAAGTTGAACGTTCCCTGCGTGTACTAGATGGTGCAGTCGCTGTTTTCTGTGCTGTGGGCGGTGTCGAGCCACAGTCTGAAACTGTTTGGAGACAGGCGGACCGCTACACCGTGCCGAGGATTGCCTTGGTAAACAAGATGGACAGAATCGGTGCGGACTTTGGGAATGTTGTAGAGATGATGAAGGACCGACTGGGCGCGAATGCTTATCCTGTGCAGTACCCCCTTGGCGAGGGAGAGCTGTTCACGGGGGTAGTAGATATCGTAGAGCGTAAATCCATCATTTACGAAGATGAAATGGGCTCGGAGTTCACAGAGAGTGAGATTCCAGACGCCCTTAAGGACAAGGTCGAAGAGCTGCGCCAAGCGTTACTTGAGGCGGCGATTGAGCATGATGATGACTTGATTGAGAAGTACCTGGGTGGAGAAGAGCTTACGAATAATGAATTCCGGCACGCCATCAGGGCGGCAACCATCAAAGGGGCCCTTTTCCCTGTCTTCTGTGGATCCGCCTTTAAGAACAAGGGGGTTCAGGCTCTTCTCGATGGTGTGATTGACTATTTGCCGTCGCCAGTTGATGTCCCTGCAATTCAGGGGCACCTGCCTCAGCAGGACGAGATCCTTGAGACTCGTGAAGCGAATGATGACGCTCCTTTTGCGGCCTTGGCTTTCAAGATTGCCACCGACCCATATGTAGGAAAATTAACTTTTTTCCGCGTTTACTCAGGCTCGCTTCCTTCCGGTAGCTACGTGTATAACGCTACTAAAGGGAAACGAGAACGCGTTGGCCGAATTCTTCAAATGCACGCCAACAAGCGAGAAGTGCGGGAAGAGGTATTTGCTGGGGATATTGCTGCGGCAATTGGTCTCAAGGCCGTGAAAACTGGAGACACGCTCTGCCTTGAGACAGACCAGATTATTTTGGAAGCGATGAAGTTCCCGGAGCCAGTAATCGCTGTAGCGATTGAGCCCAAGACGAAAGCTGATCAAGACAAACTGGGGGGCGGTCTCGGGAAGCTTGCCGATGAGGACCCAACTTTCCGAGTCCATACAGATCCGGAGACCAACCAGACGATTATCTCAGGCATGGGTGAACTCCACCTCGAGATCATCGTAGACCGCCTTAAGCGAGAATTTGATGTCGAAGCGAATGTGGGCAGACCGCAGGTAGCTTATCGAGAGACAATTCGAAGCCGGGCGGAAAAAATTGAAGGTAAGTTTGTGCGCCAGAGCGGTGGACGTGGGCAGTATGGACACGTGGTGATCAACATTGAACCGGGTAAGCCGGGAACAGGTTTTGTTTTTGAGGACAAGGTGGTTGGTGGGAGCATCCCACGTGAGTACATCAGTTCAGTCGAGGCTGGTATTCGCGACTCGCTTGATTCAGGCGTGATAGCTGGTTACCCAATAATCGATGTGAAGGTCGAGCTTATTGATGGATCTTCTCACGACGTAGACTCAAGTGAGATGGCATTCAAGATCGCCGGATCCCTGGCACTCAAGAACGGGATTAAGAAAGCAACCCCAGTTCTTTTGGAGCCTGTAATGGATGTGGAAGTCGTAACGCCAGCTGACTATATGGGTGATATCATTGGGGACTTATCTTCGCGCAGAGGGAAAGTTGGTGGCATGACTGAGCGGGCCGGTGCACGAGTCATTGGAGCGTCAGTGCCTTTGGGCGAGATGTTCGGTTACTCAACCACTCTTCGATCACTAAGCCAGGGCCGGGCAGTATTCACTATGCAGTTTGCACATTATGAAGAAGTGCCTCAATCAAAAGCGACTGAGATTATGGCCGCTAATGGTAACCCACATTAACAGACTGATAACGCATAACCTGAAGCAGAGGGATGAGTGATGGCTAAGCAAACATTCGAACGCACGAAGCCACATGTGAACGTAGGAACGATTGGTCACGTGGATCATGGCAAGACGACATTAACTGCAGCGATCACGGTAGCGCAGTCGAAGAAGTGGGGTGGAGATGTGATTGCGTTTGATGAGATCGATAAGGCTCCGGAAGAACGGGAGCGAGGGATCACGATCGCGACTGCGCACGTGGAGTATGAGACGGAGAACCGTCACTACGCACACGTAGATTGTCCTGGTCACGCTGACTACGT
>JGI24817J26689_1000222_pt1 | contig 13266 bp, 10 predicted proteins | sample METZYME_3_300m_FD_26689 | JGI IMG/M metagenome (IMG submission 26689) | reverse complement strand
AATTGCGGATTGGGTCCGTTTCGGTAGAGGGTTCCATGGAGGTCTGCGGGTATTAATCCTTCAGTCACGACGTTAGGAGCATCGCTTTCTATGTGAAGTGGTGCATAGCCGTCGACTAGATTAGGGTGATCAGGAAATACTTTGGCCATATTTGTTCGCCATTTGTTTTTATGGAAGAGGGACTTCTTCGCTTTCTATGTCACGAGCTCTTTGGAAAGCTGGTAGTGCTTGGTTTGTTCTGACTTGTTCTAACCAAAATACCCCATCATAGGGGTCGCTGTTGCCACGTGTTCCAACAAAATCGATATCACCATCGTTGTCTAAGTCTCTTGCGATGAACCGATCGAACATCCCACGCTTGCGTCGAGAAATATCGTGCCGGATCCACTCGCTTTCAATCTCGCCAGGATTCTCAAACCAACCGATTCGACCTAAAGAATCGTTTTTGTCTACCTCTCCATCACCCATTCTCGGTCCGCGGCTATAGCTGCCAGCTATAATATCTACCAGGCCATCATCGTTAATATCCGCTATTTCGAACCCTGTCATACTGTCGGGTGCGAATGATCCAATTGAACGAGAGACCCAAGCATGATCAACATTTTCTGGTTGCTCTAACCACGACAAAGTGCGGCCCGAACCTCCGATTATGTCCAAGCGTCCGTCTTTGTTGATATCGATAAATTCCATATTAAATCCATTCGTCCCTGGACCGTACACTCCAATAGCATGTTCTTCGAAACTAAGTTTATTTGGGTCGATGTTTTCAAATAAGATTATTCTATTTTCTCCGTTGCTTCCGACAATGATGTCCAGATCACCATCTTGATCGATGTCGATTGGCTCTGAATTCCTAGGATTGCTGAATCTACCTAGCTCAATTTCTTGCCAGCTAGACCCATTNAATGGATCGCCGGCGAACTTATAAATAGAAGCNGCGGTCGAGCGTCTGTAATCAGCAATAGTTGGACGCTGGGCCCCTTTATTTGGTGCAATCGCTTCTGGCCTGCCATCGCCATCTAAATCAGCAAGGAACACTCGGATATAAGACCCTCTACCCTGAGTCATTGGGAGTATTAGGCGCTCCCACACTCGATTACGAATGTCCTGGCCAGGGTTTTGGAAATAAATGAGGTGCGATAGTTCTGCAGCTATCATGATGTCAGGAAAACCATCCCCATTGACGTCAGCTATAGCGGCGTCCTCGGCAGCTGAAGCCTCGACACCCTCAGCGAGCGTAATATTGGTCCAACTGTCAGGGTCATTTGAGCCAAAAGCGATTCTTACATGGCCCATAGCGGGAGGTGTTTNCCCTGGGGTAGTAGAATCGTATGTTGAATCTGACTCGTGGACGGAAACAATATCATCAATTCCATCACGATCGAGATCCGCCATCTCAAGTCCGTCACTACCACTAAAGGGAACACCGGATGATGTTCGATCATCGATAATGTGTTCTTTCCAGCTAATGAATGATCCGTCGGCCGCATGGGCTCGTGTCGGAGTGTCACCAACCGTCATTTGTGAATACGATGTTGTGGTATGAGCCAATATCAACAGGGCGGCAATCCAGAGGTCTTTTCGCATGGTCTTCACTAAAAATTACTAAATAAAAGGGATAGTATCAGTCGTGAGCCTCCAACCAAAGCGTTGCCAAATCGTTTATGAAGTAAAAGGAACGGTTGTCGACACGAGAGAGGTGAGGCGATAGCATTCGTATAGTCAGGGGATAAGGCAATATGAAATATTTTGTTCCCGCATCTTTATTGGAGAAAAAGGTTTGTAGACGCGTACCTTTTGCTGGGCTTTCCGTTACCCCTAATAATCAAATAGTGAGTCTTTTATGATGCTAGTTCGTAAGTCCTTATTTTTATTAATCGCTACTTTCGTCTTGAATTTTTTGGGAGCTGGGATGCTACTTGCTGATAGTGGANACGGACTTGCACTTACAGCACTTGATCGNTATGTCCGCGCACCGGATGACAAGTATCGTTATAGCATTTTGCAAACGGTAGATGGAGACGGTTACACGACTTATGTGCTGGAAATGATTTCACAGCAGTGGTTGACCGAAGCCGAGGTCAATCTACCAATTTGGGAACATTACATGGTAGTTGTTGCGCCAGATGAAGTGGATAGTGATATAGGATTTCTCACTATTACCGGTGGCAGTAAGTCAAGGTCCGCTCCAACAGAAGCGCTTCCTTCGGACATAAAGAGGGCACTGGAGACCAATACGGTTGTTACCACGCTTTACATGGTCCCAAATCAGCCTCTGGTTTTTGTAAATGATAATGGGCTGCAGCGTACTGAAGACGCAATCATAGCCTATACCTGGGACAAATTTTTCCGTGGTGGCAATGAAAAGTGGCCGCTTCGCCTCCCTATGACCAAAGCTGCAGTGCGCGCCATGGATACGGTTACCGCTTTGATGGCCAGTGAACAGGGCGGGGATATTGAGGTAGACCAATTTGTCGTCGCCGGTGCTTCAAAGCGCGGTTGGACGACCTGGACTACCGCAATCGTTGATGAACGTGTAGTGGCAATTATGCCTATAGTGATAGACATGCTAAACGTAGGTGAATCCTTCAAGCATCATTTTTCAGTCTATGGTGCATACTCGCTAGCTATTATTGATTATATAGTGAGTGGTAATGTTAACTGGATCGGCACATCCGAGTGGGATGATTTGATGGACCTCGTGGAACCCTATGAGTATAGGGACAGACTCGAGTTGCCTAAATTCTTGTTAAATTCAACCGGAGATGAATTTTTTATACCCGATTCTTGGCAATTCTACTGGAATGATTTGATAGGTGAAAAGCATGTCCGATATGTGCCCAACTCAAACCACAGCATGGATGGTACAGACGTCTTGGACAGTGTTGATGCCTGGTATCATGCCATTGTGCACAATGTAAAAATGCCTAGGTATTCCTGGAACGTAGACGATGATGGCGTAATAACTGTCTTTTCCTTGGATAAGCCTTCACAGGTATTGCTATGGCAAGCCCATAATCCAGAAAGTCGGAACTTTACACAGGCTAAACTGGGCAAAGCCTATACAAGTAGGCCGTTAACTGAAGTAGAAATGGGTGTTTATCAGGTAAAGCTGAATCCGCCAAAGCAGGGGTATACGGCTTATTATGTGGAAATGCACTATCCCAGCGGAATTTCTAAGCCTTTCAAATTTAGTACAGGTATTAAGGTGGTGCCTGATGTCACAGATTATGAGTGGCAGTTTACGCCAGACAATTCACGTAGATAAACTAATTATTTGGCTTAAAACGAAGAGCACGAAGGCTTCCAAGAATCACGCTAGTTGGATTTTCATTCCAAATAATTTCGATTAAAATTGACCTATGAAACGAATCGCATTTGCTTTATTACTGTTTTTCTTCCTTCCTCCGCTTATTGCTCAGGATCAGACTTTTGCTGAATGGCGTGAACAGTTGCGTGCTGAAGCATTCTCTCTTGGTATCAGCGAAGAAACCTTATTGGCTATCGATGACCTGGAAGCTCCGTTAGAACGAGTGCTGGAACTTGATGACGCCCAGCCCGAATTTATACAAACTTTTACGCGCTATCTGAGCCTTCGCATAACTCCATTGCAAATTAATCGCGGGCAGGCCTTGTTAAGGCAATATGCAGTATTATTGGAAGAAGTGCGTCAAAGTTATGGCGTGCAGCCTCATTATTTAGTTTCCTTCTGGGCTATTGAAAGTAATTATGGTCGTGCTACGGGAGGCTTCTCTGTATTACAAGCACTCGCTACGCTCGCCTTTGATCCACGGAGAGCTGATTTTTTTAGGACGGAACTGTTAACAGCCCTAAAAATTATCGATGATGGCCATATTGCTGTAGACAATATGAGCGGTTCCTGGGCCGGTGCGATGGGTCAGCTGCAGTTTCTTCCGTCGGTATTTGCGCGTTATGGCATTGACGGTGACAATGATGGCAAGATTGATATTTGGAATAGTTTGCCAGACATTTTTCATTCAGCCGCTAACTTCTTGTCTCAATCTGGTTGGCGGGGCGACGAACGCTGGGGACGGGAAGTATTGCTGCCGTCAAACTTTGATTTCAGCCTTACTGGAACACGGACCCGCAAGCCCCTGCAAGAATGGAATGATCTGGGGATTATCCAAATAAATGGTTTACCGATACCCGTTGCTAATATGCAGGCTTCGGTGATTTTGCCGGCTGGAGCGGGTGGGCCAGCCTTCCTGACTTATGCTAATTTCAGGGCAACTATGGTTTATAACCCTTCCACATTCTACGCATTAACAGTCGGACATTTAGCGGATCGTTATACAGGTGGTGCTGCGATCCAACGCATGCCAGAAAATGAACAGGCTATGAGTGTGGTAGATGTGCAGGCACTGCAGGAATTACTTAACGCGGCCGGATTCGATTCAGGTGAGCCCGATGGTCGGGTCGGCAGTCGGACCCGTGCTGCGGTTCGGGCCTATCAGCAAAATATGGAACTGCCCATGGACGGGTATGCTTCGCTAAAATTGCTGGAAGCATTACGTAATCCTTAAGAACTTGATATTTGTCATTGAATTAGCAGTGTGACTGATTTATGTTTCGCGCGCATTGTAATGAATCGGTTCTGACTTGCGACTCCCAATTTACTCAGCAATGCCTAATCAGTTGGCCTTATGAGTCCTGACAACATGCCACTAAAATACAGCCTCGCTTTGCAACGCTATCGTCGCATGGCGGTGATTACTATTGCTGCAGTCTATTTTTTAATATTAATAGGTGCCAGTGTCCGAGCGTCAGGTGCTGGGATGGGTTGCCCAGACTGGCCAACTTGTTTTGGCCAATGGATACCACCCATTAATGAGGCTGGGTTACCAAATAATTACCAGGAAATTTACGCTGAATTGGGTTATGCGGACACAANATTCAATGTTGTTAAAACCTGGACGGAATATGCNAATCGATTAATCGGTGTGATTATTGGCCTACTAATATTCATAACCGTATTGGTTTCCTGGCCTCTGCGAAGCTATGACAGCACTATTTTTAAAGCTTCCGGAGCAGCGTTTCTCATGGTGGGACTTCAGGGTTGGCTCGGAGCACGTGTTGTTGCGTCGAACCTTCAGCCTGGCATGATTACTCTTCACATGTTGATGGCGTTGGCTATTCTAGGCACNTTGCTATTNGCGTTGGCGCAATCGCGTCGAGATATTATGGTTGCGCAATCCGTCACCATGATCGATACCCGGTTTGAGAAATGGTTATATCTGGTTCTTTGTCTGACGGTGGTGCAGGTAGNGTTTGGATCCCAGGTAAGGGAAATGACCGATTTTATTCGTGAAGCCCAAGGTGAAGAATTGCGTTCCACCTGGATAGAGTATATGCCCTGGTTCTTTTACGTGCATAGAACCTTTTCGGCAGTGGTGCTCTTTGCTAATCTCTGGTTGACACGATTGTTGTATCTGTCATTGGGATGGCAACATACCCTTACCCGCCTCACTGTTGTAATGATTGCAGTTATTGGGTTATCGATAGCCTCTGGAGCGACGCTTGGGCATCTTGGAATGCCTGCTTTTGTCCAACCCGCACATTTGTTAGCTGCTTCGTTGCTGTTTGGCTTACAGTTCCTTATCTGGATGAGCTATCGCCATTCACGCGATCATTCAAATCAAAACGCTGTATAGCTTACGGATTTTTCAGCTTCTTTTAGGGTTGTTGCGTTAGGACTGTGATCTGCGAAATTTTATAAATATCGTTCGAGGATTAGTGCTATGATCCCGCTCGCAATTTCATAATAATCCTCATTTAACAATGAGTTATAGGAAATACCATTTCTTTCAGGTTCTTATCAAGTATTGCTTTAAGTTCCATCATCTCGTGCCCGGGCTACCTATTTGCACAGTCAGACAGCGAGCAGGTTGCTGGTGATTCAACGGTAACTTATCCCTCCAGTTATTTCAGTCAGTTTGCTCCGGTATCGGTAAAAGACATGCTAGATAGGATTCCTGGTATCGAACTGGCCCTTGGAAATGAAAATGATGCCTTGGTGGAGCGTTTCCTCGGGGGTACTCGCGGATTAGGCGGTAGTTCGCAAATATTGATTGATGGTAAGCGCTTAGCCGGAAAAGAGAATGAAGCCCGGAATCAATTGAGCCGAATTGCTGCCGCCGAAGTTCAATATATTGAGATAGTGCGAGGAACATCCAGTGACCTCGACGTACAAAATTCAGGACAGCTGATTAACATCGTATTACGCGAGGCACAAACACGTTCAAGTTTATCTGCTGAGGTTGGCGTAAGGAGATTTCAGGACAGCTCTATTAAGCCCGAAGGCACTTTCTCAATGACAGGCCAGCGGGGTGCCTTGAGTTACCTGATCAGTGCCAATACAAGTCCAGGATACAGGATTGAGGATACGTTTGAGCTGAGCCTAAATCCAGATTTGAGCTTCAATGAGACGGTGGAATTGAAGCGAATCATTGATATGACCAATTACAATTTTAATTCAAATCTGACCTATGAGCCTTCTTCAGAGCATAGATTTGCGTTAAACCTTCTTTATGGCGAACAAGATCCACCAACTAAGCTTTTGAGAAAATTCACTGACTTCAGTACCGGATTAGTAAGTGTTTCTTTTGAGCGAGAAGACAATCCTGCAAAGGCGAACAACTGGGAAATCGGAGGCGATTATGAACATGCTTTTGGGAATGGCGCTAAATATAAATTTCTTTTTATCGTAAATGACAGAAAAGAAGACGCTGCAAGAGAACGCTTCGAATTTCTGTCCCCCGGTGACCTTGAATTCAAGAATCTATTTATCGATAACAGCAGTCGTTACCGCGAAAAAATATTAAGAACTTCTTATACCCAGAATGTGGCACCGGGTCAGGGTTTGGAGCTCGGACTAGAGGTGGCTCAGACAACCCAAGATTCTTCGCTGAGGCTGGGTCTGCCGTTGGTCGGAGAGGGGTCCTCTGATTTTGGTGGGTTGGTGCCAGTTGATTTGCCTAATGCGTTTGCCACTGTTGAGGAAATTCGTTATGAGGGATTCGCTATTCACAACTGGCGCATCAACTCACGCATGTCGTTAGAGAGCTCGTTAATAGCAGAAAATTCCCGGATCAAACAAATGGGCGATATAGACAATACCCGCCAATTTGATTTCCTAAAACCTAAAATTGATTTGCGATACGATATTAGTAATTCGTTTCAGATGCACCTTGTAGCCGAAAAATTTGTATCACAACTTAGTTTTGCTGATTTTTCCGCGACTACCAATTTAATGGATGAGGATCAAGATACGATTGCAGGAAACCCCCAACTGGTTCAGGAGGAAAGTTGGCGATATAACGCCAATCTTGATTATAGACTTCCTAATGACGGAGGTGTGGTTAACTTACGGCTTTTTTATTTTGATGTTGAGAATCATATTGGGCGCATCGATATTTCACCATCGTCAACCGAGCTTAAGTCAACCAATGGGAATGTCGGTGACGGGAGTGTGTCGGGCTTGAACCTGAATGCTAGTGTGAGGCTAGGTATGATTGGATTACCTTCTGCCGTAGTAACAGCTGGGTTTCTAGTTCAAAATTCAAGATTAGATGATTCTTTAATAGGTAAGATGAGAAAGGTTGTGCCTTATGATAGGGGATCATTTAACTTTGGTTTTCGCCATGATGTGTCTGGCAGGGGCATTAATTACGGATTTAATTATCGCGACGGCATAGATGGTAATCGGCCTTTCTGGGATATTGATAATGTGCTTTTTATAGGTTCTCGCAGCAACCTTACTTTGTTTGCTGAGAAACAAGGTTTCGCAAGCCTTACATATCGATTTGAAGCAATAAACCTTTTCGATCATAAGCAAAAGCAAGAGCGCAGACGTTTTTCAGGTTATTTGAGAGATGATGTATTGAAAGAAATTGAAAGATTCAGTACAACCGATGGGATTAGATTTACGTTTAAAGTAAGGGGTACTTTTTAGGAGGTCATATTTTAACAAATAAAGAATTTGATATTATCATTTATGGTGCTACCAGTTTCGTCGGCAGGATTCTTTGCCACTATCTGGTGAACGAATATACGGAACCCAATATTTCCTGGGCAATGGCCGCTAGATCTGAGTCAAAGCTAAGTAACCTAAAGGATGAGCTGGGAAACAAAGCCCAAAATGTTCCCATTTTAATCGCTGACTCCTTCAATCAAGATTCCTTGCAAGTTCTGTGTGATAGAGCAGAGGTTATCATTTCCACGGTGGGGCCCTATGCTCTGTATGGGGAGCTGTTGGTGAAACTGTGCGCGCTTTCAGGCACTGATTATTGTGATCTGACTGGTGAAGCTCAATGGATTAAGCGTATGGTCGAGCGCTATGAAAATGAGGCAAGAGCAAGTGGCGCCCGTATAGTTCATTCTTGCGGGTTTGATTCCATTCCTTCGGATTTGGGGGTTAAGTTTTTGCAGGACCTCGCCCAGGAGCATTTCGGGGCTTATTGCAACCATGTGAAGATGCGTGTGAAAGCGACGAAGGGAGGAGCTTCAGGAGGAACAATTGCCAGTGCCCTTAATCTTGTCCAGGAAGCCGCTAAAGAGCCTTCATTAAGACAAGAATTGAAAGACCCCTATTCCATTTGCCCGCTAGGGCATAGTTTCAAGGCTCGACAGAAAACGGTTGCAGTCGAATATGATGAGGACTTTAATTCTTGGGTTGGACCATTTCTAATGGCAGCAATTAACCAGCGGATTGTCTTGCGTACTAATGCTCTCTTAAGCCGACCCTATAATCCTGATTTCACGTATGATGAGGGAACACTTACCGGGGATGGACGGAAAGGCGAAAAACGGGCCAAGCGATTATCCACAGTTTCCAGCATTGGAATGGTTGGCGTTTCACTACCTCCAATTCGGTGGTTGGCGACTAGGTTCTTCTTGCCGAAGCCGGGAGAGGGTCCAAGTCTCGAACAGCAAGACAAAGGGTTCTTTGACCTCCGCTTTTTCGGAAGTAATGACCAAGGTGGTAAGATAATTGTAAAAGTTACAGGTGACAAAGACCCCGGTTATGGTGCTACCGCCAAGATGTTGGCGCAGGCAGGTATTAGTTTGTGTCGCGATGTAGATAAGGGCTCATTGCCAGGGGGATTCTGGACACCGGCTTCTGTTTTTGGTGCTCGCTTGTTCGAAAGATTACAGGCACATGCAGGCATGACGTTTGAGGCACTGTCAGTGTTAAACCCGCAGTCACAACACGACAACGTGACTGATATGAATTAATTGATCCTTCCAATTTCCTCAAGTGCCGAACAAGGTAATGTTAAATACTCGTGCCATGATAAGTATTCCGCTCAAGCCTGTGAATACGATTAAGCTAATGCTAGAGAAATACTTTGCAAAGTTTGATGGATAGAATGCCTTGTCTTCTTTCGGAATGATGGTGAGGCAAAAATATATATTGAAAAAGTATATTACCGGAGCAACGAAGTAAGCTAATGCGGATGCGACCAGCACGAGGTATACGGGCCTGGGTATGCCTATAATTATGCATAGTGCGGCGACCAGAGAGAAGATCATCGTGGCACGATAGATGTTGTATTCTGAATACCACTGTGTCCTGTGTTCTTTCCCCAGATCATCCTTGTCTAATCCTTGAAGGCTAGCGGTAGCAGGAAAAATATTGCGACAACAAGCACCGATTATTCGTGGCCAGCCATCAAAATAATTAAATGCAGTCGAAAACGTCGCAGCGAATGCCCCTATTAGAAATATAATCATCACTCCGTTGCCGACGCTTTCAGTAAATATTCGAGCGATGTCGCCAATTACGTCTTGCCCTTCTACAGAACTGGGATACATCCAAATGGCAGCGAGGATTAGGAATATACATGCGATGATGAATGACACTAAATGGCCGAGTCGAAAATCCCATAGGCCAATGGTGAACCATCGTTGACAATACAATTGCGTATGCGGTGAAAGCCTAGAAGTGTCTATGGTTAGATGCTCTTTTTTAGGTGTAAAAGGATCGAAACGCTGGGCTAGGCCCATCTCTTCCAGCGTGTGCCTTATTCTTCCCATTCCTACTTTCTTCGCCTTACCCCATTCTGATGCCTGAAGAGAGACATCAATACCGGTTGGTAGGAGGCCGAGAAATCCGGCGACAATTAACCATGACCCCGAGGGCATATCAAACCTTACAAAGTATTGGGCTACAGATACGTCAGGAGGATTAATGAAAAATACAAAGAGAGTGGTAACAAAAAGGAATCCAGCCGCTGTCTTGGCAACCTGTTCCACGATTTTATAGTTACCGCGTAATAAGATGAAAACCGAAAATGCCCCCAATAAAACAGCGAAGTACTCTATTGCTATTTCGAAGCCCAGTGACTCACTAAATAGATAGCTGAATAGAAAATAGAGTACCGCCGCTGCAGCTATCAAACGACCGGCTTGACCGATTACACACTGTAGCAAAGTGGTAGCCATTACGTACCAAAGTGGCCATTTTTTCCATTGAGTGCCGTAGGCTTCAATTAGACTTTTCCCAGTGGCATTGGTAAATCGAAAAGCCATTTCGAAACCGTAGTATTTAAAAATATAGGCAACCGGAATACACCACATTAGCGCGTATGCAAAACGACCTCCTGCAGTTGGAGCTGTGATGATATGGCTGGTTCCGATTCCGGTCATCATCAGGATGATACCGGGACCGAAATGTCCTATCATTTTCCTAAAAGACATATCAGGCAATTCAAGAGAGGACAGGGTTTTCTCTCCGTCCTGCACTACCTGCGCATTGTCGGAGTTGTTTCCGTTATTCGTAGTTACTTCATCCACTTTTTATCCTCCAGAATGAACCGCCTATCTGTCGTAGGCGCGGACAATTATTGTATTATTCTTTATGTAAGGCCTAATTTTTCTGCTAATCCTATTCGTTGTAATTTTCCGGTAGGACCTTTTGGTATCTCCTCTAGGAAAACCACTTTCTTAGGGACTTTAAAGTCTGCTAGGCGCGTTGCCGCATAGTTACGCAAACTCTTTTCATCGAGTTCTTCGCCGTCTTCAAGCACAATAGCTACAGCAACTTCCTCACCTAGTTTTTGGTGCGGAATTGCAAAAGTAACTACTTGGGCAATGCTTTCGTGATCAAGTAATATTTCGTCTACTTCTCGGGGTGATATTTTTTCACCACCCCGATTTATGATTTCTTTAAGACGGCCAGTAAGTGTTAAATACCCTTCTTTATCTATATGGCCTTGATCGCCTGTACGAAACCACCCGTTTGTAAATGCTGAAGCATTAGCTTGTTCATTATTGAGGTAACCCGATGTCACGTTTTCACCCTGTATCACTATTTCACCAATATCTCCTGGTGATAAAAGTTCACCTTCTTGATTCATAATGGAAACTTTAGGTCCGGCAGCCAATCCTACCGAGCCTGGCCTTTGAGATCCCCGTGGCAATGGGTTGCAGGCCATCTGGTGGGCCGCTTCTGTCATTCCATAGGCTTCAATTACAGGAGCATCGAAAGTTTTCTCTAAATCCTGCATAACTTGTGGCGGGAGGGAGGCTGAAGAAGAGCGAAGAAAACGTAGNTTTACATCGTCGATGATTTTTTGATTACGTCCNGCTCGTGAAAGAATGGCTTGATGCATAGTCGGTACTCCGGTGTACCAGCTGGGTCTAATTTCTTCTAACCAAACAAAAAACTTCAATGCATTGAAACCTGGCGTACAGTTCACACTGGCCCCGGCGTGTATCGAACCCAATACTGCGGCGATAAGGCCGTGGATGTGGAAGAGCGGCATTATATTTAGGCAACTATCTGACGGTGTCAGTGTCAAGGATAGTGAGACATTGTGCGCTGAGGCACATACATTCTGCTGACTTAAAGGCACGAGTTTGGGTCTAGAAGTAGTACCGGACGTGTGCAACACCAGTGCGATATCGGAGGGTTGGGCAAGACCTGGTGTTGGGGAGTTATGGTTAATCGATTCTCCAATTAATTCAAACTTGCCGGCTGGATCTGATTCGGAATGCTTTAGGGTCACAACGGTTATACCTAATTTACTTGCACTGGTAACAACCGGTGAATCAGTGCTGTCTTCAACAACTAAAAGCTTGGGCTGCAAGTCTTCTAGATAGAAGTCAAATTCTTCACCGCGATAGGCAGGATTTAGTGGAGCGGTAGTGGCAGCAGCGCCAATGCAGATAAATGCACTTGCCATTTCTGGGCCATTTGGCAGTACGATCGCTACAGGATCATTGCGACCAACTCCTAGATCATTCAAGCGGCTTACGGTGTAATCGACCTGGGCACGCAACAGATTATAAGAGAGAGGCTGTCGGTCAGGCGCCGCGATTGCGGTATCTTCTCCCTTGCCGCTACTAACTAATTCTCCTAGTGTATTCATGGTGATATTCCGGTACAAAGCGCGCAGTGTGCAAAATCAGCATGTGGTAAGTCAAGGCTGTCGGTAAATGATTTGTGCCGGGTTATTACTCCTGGCTAAATCCAGGTTGACTTTAAACTTTTTCAGATGTTTTCACCAATCCATTTTGGCTCGTAGTGCGGTAAGCATTACGCTAGACTTATTCAGTTCTCGAAAAAGCCAATATTGCTAAAAAGTCAGGGAATTAAAGGTGATGCGAATATGTGTGTATGGAGCTGGTGCCATAGGTGGCTATCTTGGTGCCATGCTTTCCAGAACAGAAACTGAAGTTAGCTTGATTGCCAGGGGGCCTCATTTGCAGGTTATGCAGCAACAAGGTTTGAGGGTTCTCACAGAAGCTGGTGAAAGTCTCTATCATCTTAATTGCACAGACAGTCCTGAAAGCTTGCCTCCGCAGGACTACGTTATCGTGACTTTAAAAGCCCATTCTGTCCCAAAAATCGTACCTCAGGTTAAAATCTTCTTGGATCGGAAGGTGCTGTAGTCACTGCTGTGAACGGTATTCCCTGGTGGTATTTCTATGGCGTGGAAGGGCCGTTTCGAAACAAACGTCTTAATACTGTGGATCCTGATGATACACAGTGGCAGCAATTAGGCCCGGAACGAGCAATTGGCTGTGTCGTTTATCCAGCATGTGATTTGATAGAACCAGGGGTTATCAGACACCTAGAAGGAAACCGGTTTACCTTGGGCGAACCTAATGGGGAAAAAACCGACAGGGTAATGACGTTGAGTCAGATTTTTATTGAAGCTGGATTAAAAGCACCAATCCGGCCCAGGATTAGAGATGATATTTGGGTGAAGCTATGGGGTAATTTATGCTTTAACCCCTTAA
>JGI24817J26689_1000218_pt1 | contig 13380 bp, 9 predicted proteins | sample METZYME_3_300m_FD_26689 | JGI IMG/M metagenome (IMG submission 26689) | reverse complement strand
TGGGGCGAAGTTCGTTAAAGGGCAAGGTTAACATCTCAATACTCCCATCGGAGGTTATTATTTTATAAGTCTTTTCTTAAAGGGGCAGGTCTCTTTTTTAGTGAAAAAAATGGGGTGAGCTTTCGTTCACCCCATTCGGGTTTTTTCAAAATTGAAGCGCTACCGGTTAGTTGGTTTCTGCGGCCATTCGTTCATGGGCACGATGTCCAGAAAGTATATTCGTCATGCCGTAGTTGCCTTCATGGCAGGCATACTCATAAATCTTGTCCGGTGATTTGTCAAAGATGATCTCGCGAGTGTATGAGGCAGAGTACGATCCCGGATCGTGAGAGGTAAATTGATACTGCATGGCATTCGGGCCAATTCGAGATAATCGTTCAATGTTTACCTTTTTCACTGTATCCGGCCCGAAACTGCTGGGTTCAGAGTAATTAGTTGTCTCGATAACAAGACTGTCGCCCTCCCACCATCCGCGGGAATCGCCAAGCCAAAGTTTTATNTTTTCCGGGGCGTGCGGTTTCTCCACGATGGGGACAATGCGCACGTCGTGTGCCATTTCCTGGACGATGGCAACAGTTTTTTTGGACTGCACAATGTGCCAGTAGCTGTTGTATCCGGAAGAGAGGCGCGGTGCGCCAAAGGATAGGCAGCGTTCACCCAGTGGACGATCGGTCCAGCTGTCGGCTGGGTGTAGACGACGATGCTCCGCCTGCTCCCTAGCAGCTGCGATAGCCTGTTCAGTGCGAGACGGGTACTGACCGTTGGGTGGATCAATAATTTGAGAGGTTCTACGGTGGATGGTACGACTCGCCATCCATTGGGAATCATAGTTCCCTGTGGAGGGGTCATAGGAATTAATCTCGCCGCTGAAAGCCGCCTGCAGGACACCTTCACCGAAAAGGGCATCTGCCCCAGCTGCTTCAATTTCAGCAATACGCTGGTTAAGGAATTCGACATCTTCATCGGTCAGAAATTTCTTATCGCCAAACAATTCTGGGCGTTCCACCGGTGTAATGGTGTTGTTTTCCCAGACACCTTGGAGGTCAGGATGGCCATCAACGGTTCGTGGTAGTTCCCAGTTTCCATCCGATTGTGCTAGTGCATGCCCGGTAAATAATACCAAGGCTAGCGGCAAAAATGTTTTCAGCATTGTTTTCATGATGGGTTCCTGTTTGAACAATGTCATGAGAGTAAACGGTTTTCAGTTTGGTATTTGTTACTAATTATAACGGTAATCTGCCAGTAGAATCCCCTAGTGAATCAATGGGTATATTTATCTTGTCCAACAGACTCAGGTGTAAATTGGTCAGTGGTGTATTTTCTGGGTATTGCATGTGATACCCCCCTTTGCCTACTGCACTACCAGCCAAAAGAATTGGTAGGCCGCGAGAATAGTGCGAGTTACTGTCTGCCATGCCAGCACCATATATGATGGTTGAATTATCCAANAATGAATCGTCACCATCCGACGTCGAACGCATGCGCTCGAGAAACTCGGCAAAGATGGTAACGTGGTACTGATTAATTTTTAGTAGTTTCTCCAGTCGCACTGGATCGCGGGCATGATGAGAAATAGGGTGGTGGGCATCAGGCACGCCAATCTCGGCATAGGTGCGGCCGGTGATCTCTCGGCCCATCATAAAGGTTACTACCCGGGTCATGTCAGTTTCGAAAGCGAGTGCCATCATGTCAAACATAAGCCTGGCATGCTCGCCGAAGGTGTCGGGGATGCCAGCGGGCTGATCAATAACCGGCAATTCACGGCCACTCTGGATTTCAGCCATCTGGATGCGGCGCTCTACATCGCGCACGGCTTCCAAGTACTGGCTCAGCTTAGTTTGGTCACTTGTTCCCAGCTGCTTTGATAGCGCTTGGGCTCGCTCGGAGACTGAATCTAGCAGGCTAGCATCTCTGCTCAGACGTGCTTTTCGTAGCTCTGGATCGGTAGTGCCAGCGTCGCCAAAAAGTCGCTCAAAGACTGATCGGGGGTTATTTTCCATAGGCAACGGTGTTGTCTCGTTTGCCCAGGAAATAGTGTTGGTATAGGCACAGCTGAAGCCTTCGTCACAAGAACCAGCGAAATCGCGACCATCAATAGCTAACTCTAGGGTGGCCAGCTGAGTCTCACGGCCAAGTATTTTGCCGGCAATTTGGTCCATTGAGATACTAGCCCGTAGNTTAGAGCCATTGTCTCGCTGAGAGGCAACGCCGGTCAGGAAACGCGTCGACGCGCGGGCATGGGGGCCTTCTCCATCAACGCCATGCAGCCCCGTGAGTACGCGAATACTGTCGCGAAATGGCTCCATTGGCTGAAGGATGGACGGAAACTGAAAACCGCTGCCGACAGTAGAGGGTGTCCAATGATCCATGCGCATACCGTTTGGCACATACACTATGCCGAGACGTTTGGTGGGAGTTGGTGGGCTCGCCAGTGCTGGTATCATGGAATCGAGCATAGGCAGCGCTAGTGTGGCGCCGAGGCCACGCAGCACGGTGCGGCGTGGTATTGCTTTCCTGGTAATAATCATGATTCTGATCTCCGTTTACGGAACGGGNCACTTTGTACGATACCGACGATGATAGACGACCAGCTGTGATTCTCCAATGCTGCATTGCGAACTATTGACCGAATTGTTGGCTTGTCAAAGTACTCCGGTGGTCGACCCATAGCATAGGCAAGAAGTTTCTCTGTCACTGTGCCGATGAATTCGTCACTCCGCTCCAATAATAGCCCACGCAGGCCCTGCAGCCCATAGAATTGGGAGCCATTGGGTAGCTGGCCTGAAGCATCGATGGGCAAACCAGCTTCTCCTGTGATGCGCCAACGGCCAATTGCATCGTAGTTCTCGAGAGCTAATCCTAGCGGGTCCATAGGTGCGTGGCAGCCTGAGCAAGCCGGATCAGCTCGGTGTTGAAGCATTCGATCGCGTATGTTGGCCGGCTGACCATCAGAGCCACTCTCTGGCAAATCCGCCACATCAGGTGGAGGAGCAGGCGGTGGTGNGCCCAATATATTGGTCAATACCCATTTCCCTCTTAGCACGGGTGAGGTGCGATTGGCATAAGAAGTAGCGGTTAAAAGGCTTCCCTGTCCCAGGATGCCGCCGCGCTGTTCAGCGATTTCGCCATCCAGATAGATACGGCGGAAATGGCTGCCGTATACATTGGGGACACCATAGTGCTTTGCCAGTCTTTCATTCATATATGTATAACCGTTACCTAGCAGATCTAGCACGCTACGATTCTCACGGATCAGGCTTTCGAAAAATAGCTCGCTTTCCTGGCGAAAGGCATCACGTAGATTTTCATCGAACTCGGGAAATTCAACTGCGTCTGGCACTAGGCTTGGCAGGTTTCTCAGGTACAGCCACTGGCTGGCAAAATTCTGGACCAAGGCTTTTGAGCGAGGGTCCGCCAGCATGCGTCTGGTTTGTTGTTCTAGAACCTGAGGATTNTGCAAAGTACCGGTTGACGCCGCATTTAGTAATTCGGCGTCGGGAATGCTACTCCACAAAAAGAAGGAAAGGCGTGAAGCNAGTTCTATACCGGTCAGCTCGTAATCCGAGCCTGGTTCAACGTTCGCTGGATCACGTTCTATACGAAACAGGAAATCTGGAGAGATCAATAATCTTTCGAGCGCAAGCTGAATCCCACTATCGAAATTGCCATCGGATAGACCTGCTTGGTAAAAACCCATTAGCATGTTCACCTCGGCTTCATCTACTGGGCGCCGGTAGGCACGCTGAGCTAGAGATGCCAGTATGTCGTAGGCACATGCTTCTTGAGCTCTTGCTGAATCAATCGAAGGCTGGCAAGTGAAAATGGCTCGACGGCTTGGTGTGTCCGTTGCACGTGTGCTCTCGTAAGGACCAGTAAGCTCGATCTGTTCTACTGCTGCGTCACCATCACGCATTTCATTGACCGCCGCTGCGAATACGCTTTGAGGAGGTTGAAGCACGCCTTCCGGTTCAGTGAATTTACGAACGAAAGAGACACCCACCACGTGAGGCCCGGCCGTGGCTGAGAGCCGTATGCGAAGATTCGAATCGGCGAATAGCATATATTCTTCCCATTCCGAGTCCCCGAACTGATTGCCGGCATAACTAGCAGGAGCCTGTAAAACATCAGGTTCCTCGCCACCGAAATTAAACGTTTGCACTAACTTTCCATCAAGTCGTACTTCGAGCTCATGTTGCGAGCCTAGGCCACGCACATAATTCACGTAGTTGCGGTGCAACGTGATTGTGAGATCATAATTGCCATCGGCCGGAAAGTAGTGCCGGGCGGCTATGCCGCCTCTGGAGCCAAATGGTAAATCTTCGCTCATGCGATCGGCTTGGCTGAGAAGTATGGGCGTATTATAACTTTCTGCAATAGGTCCCAGAGGTGCCTCACCTACTGCTAGCCGAGCGGTCTTGCGAGCTGCTGAAAGGTAGCTTTCCATCAAAGCTGGCGATACATTCAATACATCCGTCATGTTGTCAAAACCATATGCATCGATGTCATCCGCCGGTAATAACCCCTCAATATTAACCTCAAGGGAAAGCAGGTCACGCACTGAGTTGGCATACTCTGACCGATTTAGGCGATGAAAAGTATCTGTGCGTCCTGGGTTCGGACTAGCAGCGGCCAGGCTATCTATTTCGGTTTCGAGCCAGTCGACCAGGGAGGCATAGGTTTTGCTGTCAGGACGAGGCATGTCTGCAGGAGGCATTCTCCCGGAACGAAGTTGAGCTAACAGGCGTTCCGGTGTGTCGCCATGCCCTCTTATTATCTGAGAAAAATTGGTTGTTTGGAACGAAAGATTCCCCGACTGAAGAGTGTCGTTATGGCATGCGATGCAGTATTGCTGCACAGTCATCTGCAGGAGCTCTCCACCCTGTTGTAAAGGTTGAGAGTTTATCGGGACGGATAAGGTGAGTAGAGACAAGAAAACGGGCAACAGCCTTATGCATCGACCGAAGTGTTGCGGGAATAGCAATGCCATATTCCAGGTCCTTATTATTTTTTAAATTGCTCTAATTTAAATATCGNCTGCATCCACATCACAGCGAGTAAATCGAGGGTGCCATGACCCTAATTTTGTGTCAAATAGACTGTCAAACAGTAAAAGAATAGCTTAGCATTTAAAGCTATGGACCAAAATCGCATTCTCATAATTTTTCTGCGGCTATCCTTGATAGCAGGTTATTGCTTGCCAGTTGCGGCCCTTGCCCAGGCTACCCCCGCTATCATTGATGCGCTTAAGACGGGCGACATAACAGCTGCTCGCACATTGGTGAAGTCGGGAACTGATGTTAACTCACCACAGGGAGATGGAGCCACTGCGCTGCACTGGGCTGCCCACAGAGATGACCAGGAGGCGGCGCCTGCTGATCGACTCCGGCGCCAATGTGAATGCAGTGAATGAGTTGGGTGCAACACCTCTCTGGTTGGGGGCCATCAACGGTAGCAGCGATATGCTTAAGCAACTCCTGGAAGCGGGTGCCAACCCAAATGTTGCTCTGAGCATGGGGGAAACACCTCTCATGGCTGCAGCTCGGTCTGGAAATCCCCGGCCAGTTAAACTGCTTTTGGAAGCTGGTGCTAACGTAAATACTACAGAAAGCGAAAAGGGACAGGACGCCTTGATGTGGGCGGTGGCTCAACAACATGCTGATGTAGTAAAAGTATTGATCAGCCATGGTGCTGATCTACATGCTCGTTCAAAATTTGGTATCAACTCGAAAATACCGCGGGTAATACCAACCCGACAGGTAATTATCGCATGGCGCATGGGGGATCGACACCGCTCATTTTTGTCGCGCGCAATGGTGACATAGAGACAGCGCGGGTGTTAATCGAAGCCGGTTCCGATGTAAAGGACACTGAAGCTTCCGGTGCCAGTGCACTGGTTATTGCAGCTCATAGCGGCCACGGGCCACTGGCTGAATTCTTGCTGGATCAGGGAGCCGATCCCAACACAGCAGAGGCAGGTTATACAGCGCTGCATGCGGCTGTACTGCGTAGTCAGATCGACTTAGTTAAAGCACTATTGCGTCACGGTGCTGATATCAATGCTGTTATTGAACATGGTACACCAGGCAGGCGCTTTAGCGCAGATTACAGCATTCGTCATCAATTGATAGGCAGCAACGCACTCTGGCTGGCGGCCAAGTATGGAGAGGTAGAAATTCTACAGATATTATTGGAGGAAGGTGCAGATCCCTTTTTTAAAACAGAGAGGGGAGAGACTATTCTGCAAGTGGCAATGGGCAATTCCGGCTCTTCCTTGGATCATCGTCGTGACCGTATTGGAAACGCTGCGCCTGATTTAGAAGATGAGGAACACCGAACACTGGAATTGGCCCGTGTTTTGATTAATCTCGGAGTAGATGTCACTGCGGTAGACGATCGCGGATACGCAGCACTCCACCATGCGGTGTTGAAAGACTTTCCGACAGTAGTGGAATACCTGATCATACAAGGTGCTGATATTAACCTAGCAACTCAACGTGGTCAGACCCCCCTTCAACTCGCAATTACTCTGCAGACCATACCCGGGACTAATGGTCTGCGGGGTACTCGTCCAGAAATTGCAGAATTGTTAGGACGCCTTGGGGCTAATTAATAAGTAATCCTTTTAATTAACACCCGGAAACCACTGAGTACGCTCCGACAGTCATAGAGTTCCTACTGAGTCTGCATAAGGCGCCAAAGTTTGTTCGGCGTAACCGGCATGTCGACATGACGGATTTTATAATCCGACAGTGCATTTACAACTGCATTTATAATTGCCGGCGGAGCGCCAATAGCACCGGCTTCGCCCGCTCCCTTGATACCGAGAGGGTTGGTAGTGCATGGCACCTCGTTACGGATAAACCGAATGGACGGGAGGTTATCGGCGCGTGGCATGGTGTAATCCATGAAGCTGGCGGAGAGTAGCTGTCCCGATTCGGATTCGTACTTGCAGCATTCTAAAAGAGCTTGGCCAAGGCCCTGCCCAATTCCGCCATGCACCTGTCCTTCCAACAACAAGGGATTGATGACTTTGCCAAAATCATCTACTACTGTGTAATCAACTAGATTGATAATGCCAGTTGGTATATCGATTTCTAGCTCACAAACATGGGTACCATTAGGGTAGGTCGCAGAATCTGGAGCAAAGGTTTCTTTTTCATCAAAGCTGGCCCCACCATCTGCGGGAGCGGCGGCTTTACAGACGTTTTGAAAGCTTTGAACACGGTCGGTACCGACGATGCGGAATTCACCTCCGTGGAACTCAATGTCACTTAAGGAGCTTTCCAGCATTTCAGCCGCTGTGATTTTGGCTTTTTTAATTATTTTATCTGAGGCAGCGCTAATGGCTGACCCGCCTACGGGCACTGAACGTGAACCCATAGTCCCACCACCGGTTTCTATAAGGTCCGAGTCACCGGTTACGATAGTAACGTCTTCGAAGCTCACTCCCATACGTTCGCACAGGATTTGTCGGAATGCGGTTTCGTGTCCCTGACCATTGGACAGAGTGCCAATATAAAGTGTGACATGACCCCTNGAAGAAACTTCGAGTCGTGCCTGCTCTGGTGAGCCTCCGGCACAGCGCTCAATATAGNTGGCAAGACCGATACCCCGCAACTTACCTCGGNTCTTTGCTTTTTCTTTTCTTTTATTGAAGTCTTGCCAATTTGAAAATTTAATCGCGTCATCCAGATTCTGTTGAAACTCCCCGGAATCNTATGTTGATCCAAGGGAGGTGTCNTAGGGCATAGCGTTACCCGGGATGAAGTTGCGTCGACGGATTTCGTCCGGAGCCAAGCCGAGGTCGTAGGCGGCGACATCAATCAATCGTTCTATGGCATATATGGCCTCGGGTCGACCGGCGCCACGATAGGCGTCTACCGGGGCAGTATTGGTAAACACTCCCTGGACATTTACATAGGCCGTGGGAATAGAGTAACAACCCACCAGCATAGAGACGCCGGCCGCGGTCGCTACAAATGGTGCAAAATTGGACAGGTACGCGCCGAGATTAGCTGTAGTGTTAACTTTAAGCCCGAGGATCTTTGCATTGGCATCTAGGGCTAGTTGTAAATGTGAAACATGATCACGGCCGTGGCTATCGCAAAGAAATGCTTCACTGCGATCTGATATCCATTTGATCGGCCTGCCAATCTTGCGGGCCGCATAGAGTGAAACTACATACTCCGGGAACAGGAAGATCTTCATACCAAATCCGCCGCCCACGTCTTTGCACAAAACATGAATATCTTCCTCGGGACAGTTGAATATGGCATTTGCCAGCAGGCGGCGCATCACATGCACGCCTTGACAGGACACGTGCAATATCAAGCGCCCAGTTTCGGATTCAAAAGAAGCGATAGCACCGCGGGTTTCTACGGAGGTTGGAACAACTCGGTTATTTATGAGGTTCAGCTCTACTACTTTTGCAGCATTTGAAAATGCTTTTTCGGTGGATTCAGCGTTACCAGCTTCCCAATCAAAGCAGCGGTTATTTTGTGCCTCCTCCCATATTTGGGCGGCGCTCGGATCCATAGCACCGTCAGTTTCAACAATAGCTTCCAACAAATCGTAATCGATCAAAACCTGTTCTGCAGCATCTCTGGCTTGCTCTACGGTCTCGGCAATGACCACGGCGACAGCATCGCCGACATGGCGTACCTTTCCCTCTGCCAGGGCCGGTCGCGGGGGCATAACGCAGGGAGTACCGTCTTTGTTCATAGCGGGTGCACCGCAAGGTACGTTTCCTATGTTATCTGCCTTTAGATCCTCCACCGTGTAAATTGCCAGCACGCCTGGAAGAGAGCGCGCATCATCCGTATCGATTTTCTTTATAAAAGCGTGAGCATGCGGCGATCGTACGAAAATGGCATAAGCTTGACCTTCAAGACTTAAGTCTTCGATGTAGCTGCCTTGACCCGTGGTAAGTCGCGTATCTTCAATNCGAGTTGCTGGTTGTCCTATCCCAAATTTCTGCATTACTTTCTCAATCCTTTTTTAAAATTGCTATTTCTGAAATTCCGATTCTTTATCCGTGGCTTCAGGCGCTTCTTCCCATTCGTACTCTTGGCCGAATACATGCTTTTCGAACCAGGCTAGCTCTGCATTGATCTTGAAGAGTTGGTGGCGCAGTTCTGTCCAGCCATGGCCCTCACGGGGCGCCATGTGTAGTTCAGTCGCAACCCCATTGGCTTTAAGTGCACGGAAAAATTCAACCGACTGAGGCGCTGGTACCCGCTCATCTTCCTCTCCTACTAACAGTAATGTGGGAGTTGTTACCCTCCACGCTTCGCGAAGGGGTGATTGCAGCCAGTACTGATCAATTGGGGCTTCTTGATTCCATGGCGGTCCACCGAACCAGTTCCCACGGTGTATACGGATATCAGTCTGGGAGTACATGGACAGCCAGTTAGAAGCTCCAGCGCCTGAAGAAGCAGCTTTGAAACGATCGGTATGGGTGACAATTTTGTTAGTCATGTGGCCACCGGCGCTCCAACCCATCTTTACCATGTGTTCGCTATCGGCAATGCCTTCGTCGATAAGGTGATCAACACCGGTCATAACATCCAAATGGGATTGATTCCAGTAGTTACCAACCATGTTACGCATGAATTCGTCACCGTAACCGGTAGAACCACGATAGTTGGGTTTGAAAACGAGCCAGCCATTATTGGTTGCTAGTTGCACGAAATTGCGAGGCCTGGGAAAGCTTAGTTTATCTGATCCTCTCGGGCCTCCGTGGGTTTGAACGATAAGCGGGGAGGGAGCCCCTTCCCTGTAATTACGTGGGTAGTAAATTATCCCTTCGACAGTTTCGCTATCGGCACCTTGCCACCTAATCGTTTCTTGTTTTGGTAGCCAGTAGCTTTCAGCCACAAAATTGAATGTGGTGGTTAGCCGGCTAGTTGCACCATCGCGAAGTAGCCATACATCTCCTGGATTCGTAGCGGTCGACACGGTGGCTACATGAGCATCTAGGTTAGGCATATAGGTCCATCCACCTAGTGCGTGGTTGCCGTTGGTAAGTTGAGTCAGTTCTTGGGAGGACACGCCGACCTTGAATAGATCGCTGCGCGCACCGCTATTGGCTAGAAATAATATCGATTCGCCATCGGCTGACCAGGTTGCGTCAAGCACACTGTAAGGCATATCTTCCAGCAACAGCTGAGCGTTACCACCAGTGACGGGGACTATGAACAGGTTGTTGTCGTAATAATTCTCAAAGTTTGCGTTTGTCCCTGAAATGAAAAGCACAAATGAGCCGTCAGGTGACAGTTCTCCACTTCCTTCCCGCTGTTTATTGTCTGTTAGTTTTTGCCAGCTATTTTTTTCTAGGTCCAATACAAAAATTTCACCGTCGTAACCACTATCGAGTAAAGGCGAAGGTGCTCTGTGAATGACAACCTTTGATTCATCCAAGGCAAGTGAATAAGAGTTAATAGTGAAATCCCCTGCGGTTAGTTGCTCGACGCTGCCATCAGCAACAGTTACTTTCCACAAGTGACGGTGCCGCCAGTTGTTGTCGAAAGAGAACACATCGTCTTTTAGATCTTCTCTTTTTTTTTCTTCGCCGGTCTTAGGGATATCTGACAGGAAGTAGATTGCTGTGCCATCGGGTGACCAAGTTAGATCAGTTGGAGACGTATCCAGATTTGTCAGAGCACGAGCTTCGCCGCCGCGCGCAGATATTAGATAGATCTGATTATTCTCGTCCTCATCCCGTTCTGTCAGGAATCCGATCTGGTTTCCGTCCTGGGACCAACGGGGACTTGATTCCCCTTCCTTGCCGAAGGTCAATTGAAAAGCTTCGCCATCCGGTAGTCGTTTCATCCATATGTGATTGATGCGTTCATTCTCTTCCCAGTCGGACTCACCAAGGGTATACACAAGAGAGGAACCGTCCGGTGAAAGCTGGGGGTCAGAAAGGCTGGGAAGGTTTAACAAGTCGATTGCCGTCATGCCCGGTTTTTCCTGGGCAAAAGCAAGTGCACTTAAGCAGAGCAAGCCACTCACAATTATAAATTCTAGGGACTTAGTAATTTTATTGTTTGTTATAGCCATCATGTTACTCAAAAAAGGAGGCGACCAACTTTGTACCTTACCAAACCGATGTTAATAGTAAAGAACTCTTGGTTTGCGTTATATGGATGTCTGTGAACCGATCTAAACCGCTACAGGAAGCGGTTATGGCTACATTAAGTTCTGAGTGGGAATGTCGGTCAGTAACGAAAATTTACCAGGTTTAAGAATGTAAGTCGGTCTAGACAGCAACGTGCAGGATGATCAAGATTACAAGTTGTAGCAGGTAATCCCTAGTTCCTTGTGCATTGAACTAATTCAACAAATGCTTGCCGGTTCTCTTCGGGGTTTATTGCAACTCCAAACACATCAGCCAGTGCTCCTCGCCCAGTGTCAGTGTTGAATATGAAATACAGGCCATGGTAACTGCACTGCTTAATTGTTTCATCGGTATTGCAATTAAAGTCCACCTGCTGGCCATTAATGGTTTGTCTCGATTCGTTCCCCGCAAAGGTAAATCGCCAGGAACGAGTCTCAAAACTCTGTCGTTCCCATGTTGATCCATTCCAACTATAGCCATTGAGATCGATGCTTGTACATCTCCAGGCATCTCTGCCCTGAGCCACAATCAGTGTTGGTATCATTATAATGATTAACGCGTAGATTATTCTCATTAGACTTGCCCCCATTCTCGTTCTCGAAGTTCGATTCGTCGGATCTTGCCACTTACTGTTTTTGGGAGAGCAACTACAAATTCCAGCCTTCTTGGATATTTGTAAGGTGCTGTAATTCTCTTTACATGGTCCTGCAGCTCTTTTGCCAGTTTATCAGATGCATCATAGTTGGGGGCCAGCACTACGAAGGCTTTGACCACTTCCCCCCTTGTTTCGTCAGGACTTGATACGACAGCCGATTCAGCTACAGCAGGATGTTCGATTAAGGCACTCTCCACCTCAAAGGGTCCTATTCGATAGCCAGCGGACAGAATCACGTCATCAGCCCTGGAAACGAACCAGAAATAACCGTCGTCATCGACATATGCTCTGTCGCCAGTAATATACCATGGTCCCTGTCGAGTATCTGCCGTTCTCTCTGGGTCACTCTTGTATTCTTTGAACATTCCCTGAGGAGCCTCTGGCACAACTTTAACCGCAATATCACCCTCGGTGTTTGCAGCAACTTCATTGCCGTCATAATCGATAACAGCGAGATTGATGCCAGGAGTCGGTTTGCCCATAGAACCGAAACGTGGCTCTATGCCCGGAAAACTGCCGCAAAGAATTGCTGTTTCAGTTTGGCCGTAGCCGTCACGAATCGTGATACTTGTAGCATTTCGCCAGATTTCGATAATTTCCGGATTAAGTGGCTCCCCTGCACCAACGCAATGTCGTAGACAAGAGAAATCGTATTTAGCAAGATCTTCCAGAACCAACATGCGATAGATGGTTGGTGCGCCACACATAGTAGTAATTGGATATTTTTCTAATAGTTGGAGAGTTTGCCTAGCATCGAAGCTGGCGCTATTGTGAATAAAAAGGGAAGCGCCACATATCCAAGGACCGAAATAACTGCTCCAAGCAGCTTTGGCCCACCCCGTATCACTGATATTCCAGTGTAGGTCATTCTCGTTAAGGTTTAGCCAATATCGCCCTGTGGGCTGATGGCCTATGGCGTAGCTGTGGGTATGGATGGTCATCTTGGGATAACCGGTGGTGCCCGAAGTGAAGTAGCACATAGCTTCTTCATTGGACTTGGTATGAGTTGTGGAGAAATTGTCATCGAATCGGGCTAGGGCTTCCTGGTAACTTAGCCAACCCTTTTTTGTTCCATCGGTAAGCAATTTAGTGGTTAATGTAGGACAATTTAGTGCAATTTTTTCTACTTTTTCACTATTGGCCGAATTGGTCACAATGCAGGTTGCTGCTGCTGCCTGGATGCGGTACTCAATATCTTTGCTTGATAGCTGCGCAGTACCAGGAGAGATCACGGCGCCCATGCGAAGAGCTGCAGTGAATACTTCCCACCAACTAATTTCACGACCCAAAATCAATATTATCGTGTCGCCGCGCTTTACCCCCGCTTCGGTTAGAGAGTTACAGAGCCTTTTGGAATTCGATGAGATTTGTTGAAAAGTCCGGCTGTCTTCTTTGCCTGTGTCATCTACCCAGAACAGAGCTTGTTTTTGGGGATTGTGGTTAGCCCATTGATCAATCACGTTGCAGGCAAAATTATAGTATTCCGGTCGCTCCCATTCGAAGGAAGCGCAGGTTTCTTCGTAGTTAATCATCTTGTGGTCAAACATTTGCTCTGACCTCATTACATTTAAGCCGTTCGATGGATGTTATGTAAATCCAACTCGAG
>JGI24817J26689_1000212_pt1 | contig 13535 bp, 9 predicted proteins | sample METZYME_3_300m_FD_26689 | JGI IMG/M metagenome (IMG submission 26689) | reverse complement strand
TTCCTCGAATGGTTATACGGATGAGATTAATGAATTATCTTTATATGCGATTGTGGATGTTGAGACTACTGGGTTAAATCCGAACTATCATGAAATGATTGATATCGGAATGATTATAATCAACCAGAATATGGAGATAAAAGGCCAGTACTACTCAAAAGTTCTTCCTAACTTTCCTGATAGGGTCGATTCTATGGCAAAACATATCAATGGGTTTGATTTAAAAAGATGGGCACAAGAAGAGGCAATATCTGAGGAAGATTTAATCAAAGGGATGAGCATTTTTTTGAATAATTATGCAGGCAAACCCATTTTTATTGCCTTTAATAGCTGGTTTGATTCAAGTTTTGTAAGGAACTTGTTGCAAGAGCATGGTTACAAATTTAATGATTGGTTTGATTACCGAGTTCTTGATATACCAAGTATGGCACTAGCCTGTGGCTATTTCCCTAAGGCACCTGATTTTAATGCCAACTTGGCAACATTGCTAAAGGTTCAACCAGAGACAAATGATCCATTAAATCACACAGGTGAATCAGGCGTTAATTTTAATTACGCGCTTCTTAAATCACTTATGAATCAAGGATGCTTTAGTTATAATTGATAATCAGATATTGGAGTTTTCTATATCTTTTTTAATAGCTATTAATCTTATTTCTCTTATTTTTCTAGCAATCTCATTGCCTTCCAATCCAGATTCTTGGAGATTATTAATCTTTATATTTTTTACTAGATCTAAAGATAATTGGAGAAGATTTCTTTTCTGAATAAAATCATCATCAGCATCAAGCATTAGAAGATTTAGTGCTGCCTCTAGATTGTTAGGTCGTCTTAAGGCATCGAGTGTTTCAAGAATAGTTAACAGATGATCAGCAGAATACTCAGACAGATCACGTTGAATTAGTTCAAATGAACTGATAAGCAAGACAGGTATGTCTTTGTATGCATTAGCAAATCGCATATTATTTTGCATTGAGTCTAGTTTGTCTTTGACATCTTTCTTTCCTTCCTTGATTAAAGCGTAAAAGATTGATGCAAATCTAAATTGTTTTGAATGATCTTCATCAGCAGCTTTTTGAATAATAGGATGAGAGAAAAAACTAAGGTCTAGACCTGCAAGATCAGGGTAAGTGTCATCTAATGCTTTAAATTCTATCAAGGTTTTAAAGTATTCATTAAAACCAACACCTTGAAGTACTTTCTCAGTTTCCAACCAAGTTCTTTCAGGCACTAAAGAGGATAGTTCTCCTCGATCGACAATTTCATTTATGAGCGTTTTAGTTTCTTCAGCTATAACAAAATCAAACGGGCTAAGTTTTGCTTTAAATCTTGCAATTCTCAGTACTCTTAAGGGGTCCTCTTGAAAGGCATCTGAGACATGTCTTAGTGTCTTATTCTCTATATCTTTCTGACCATTAAAAGGATCTAAAAGAACACCATCATGATTCTGTGCTATGGCATTGATTGTTAAGTCTCTCCTGCTAAGATCTTCCTCTAGTGTGACATGGGGTCCAGCATCAAATTCAAAGCCATGATAGCCTTCACCAGTTTTTCTTTCAGTTCTGGCTAGGGCATATTCTTCTCCTGACTTAGGATCAATAAACACAGGGAAAGATTTGCCTACTTTTATGTAACCTTGGGCAATCAGTTCATCGGGAGTTCCATTAACTACCACCCAATCATTTTCATAGGGTGTTGGAAGACCGAGTAATCGGTCTCTGATGGCTCCTCCTACTAGATAAATTTGCATTATAGTTATTCAATTAGGTCGTTATTTTCTCATTTGAATAATCAATTGACGACCGTTTCGTTTAACTCTAAGAATCAGAATATCTTTATCCTTTGTCAAGGATTGAAATTCTTCTAAATTAGAAATCTCCATATTTCCAACCGCCCAAATAATGTCACCTTGCTTGAGCCTAGCCCTGTCTGCATTACTATTGGGTTCCACAGAGAGAATTACAACACCTTGCGATTGACTGTAACCATCGGGTTTATTGTCAGATAATTCTGCACCAGCTAGGAGAGTGTTTAACTCATCAGCTTTCATGGTTTGTTGGGCAATTAATTCACCCAATTTTGCAGATTTTGTTAATTTTCTATTGTCTCTAATCACAGTGATCTTGACTCTTTCACCGCTTCGTTTTAAACCAATAGCATTTCTAAGCTCACTAGCATTACTTATTTCTACTTCGTTCACACCAACAATAACATCTCCTGCTTCAAGTCCTGCGTCTTCAGCGGCAGAGTCAGGTGAGACCTCTTGTATCAGAGCTCCTTTTGAAATATCTAGTCCTAACTGTTCAGCAATTTCTTGATTTATATCACTAATAATAACTCCTAATAGACCTCGTCTAACAGATCCAAATTCAATGATTTGTTGCATAATGTTTTTAACTGTATTGACAGGTATAGCAAATCCAATGCCTATGTTTCCGCCTCCTCGGGTAAAGATTGAACTAGGAATGCCAACAAGGTTTCCATCGATATCTACCAGCGCACCACCAGAATTACCTGGGTTAATAGCCGCATCAGTTTGAATCATTTCACCAAAACCATCTGAAGTCATTTGTGGTCTTCCTAATGCACTGATAATGCCTGAGGTAACTGTTTGACTTAAACCAAAAGGCGCCCCAATAGCTAGTGCGAAATCTCCAACTCTCAGTAAGCTAGAATCACCTAAGTTAATAGGCAGGAGGTTTTCTGAAGGTTCTATTTTTAGTACAGCAATATCTGTGCCTCGATCTGAGCCAATCACTTCAGCCAGATACTCATCTCCGTCTTTAGTAAAAATTTTTATTTCGTCAGCTCTATCCACAACATGATGATTTGTAATGATGTATCCTTTTTTTCCATCAACAATTACACCAGAACCGCCACCACCAAACTCTCTTTCTCTTGGCATTTGCGGTTGCCCAAAAAAGCGTTCAAAGAATGGGTCATCAAAAAATGGATTTTGCTGAGATCTTACTGTGCCTTTGATCGCAATTCTGACAACAGCTGGGGATGATTTATCAACTAAATCAGCTAATGAAAATAACTCAGCTAATGATGATCTTTCTTGAGTTATCTCTCCTAAAGCTTCTAAGTCTCCTTGAGCATTTAGTGATTTTGCAAACAGTAAGTTCGTTGTTGTAGTTATTGCAAAAAATAAGCTAAAGAAAACTAAAATAAATTTTTTATTAAACATGTTGTATAGACCTAAATAGTTTGAAAAATTTTTGAGCAATAATACCTTAAAAACCTGCTGTTCTGTATTGCAAATAATTATATTCATAATTAATTCTTTTTTAGATTAAAAAGACTTGGTAAGCAAATCTCTATTAAATGTTAATAAAATGTTAATAAAACCTGAATCTTTAGTGGATATCCTGAACACAACATCTTGTGTCTTAAAAAATGCCAAAAACTAACAAATAATTTTAATAAAATTACATATAAAACCAAGCAAAAAATGATATAAAATATTGATATATATGTATTTATATCAAAAATAGTGGTTTTTATAAAATCCTTGACATAATCGTAAAATCGGCAATAATCTAATATTGATCTAAACACAATATCTTGTGTATTGAAACTACGAAAATTTGTGAGATTAGGTGATTTGACTTGTGTTTAAACAGAGGAATAAGGGGAAAAGAAAAAAGTGTCGTCGGTGTTTTCAGCTAAAGAATTAAAAACGTTTGATATTGATCATCAACCTGCATCAGTTGATATTTGGGACAAAAAGTATCGTTTAAAGGATTTTTCAGGACAAACAATTGATAATGATATTGATGCTACTTTTAAAAGAGTTGCTTCAGCCTTATCTGAAGTTGAAACATCAGATAAACAAGATGAGTGGAATGAAAAATTTCTTTGGGCATTAAGATCTGGTGCTATTCCAGCAGGACGAATCATGTCCAATGCAGGAGCTGCTGAATATAAGCCTGCAACTTCTACCATAAATTGTACAGTGTCTGGATCTATTCAAGATTCAATGGTGGGGATACTTGATAAAGTAACCGAAGCAGGACTTACATTGAAAGCAGGCTGCGGGATTGGTTATGAGTTCTCAACTTTAAGGCCTCAAGGAGCTTACGTAACCGGTGCTGGTGCTTTTACATCTGGCCCTCTATCCTTTATGGATATTTATGATAAAACTTGTTTTACCGTGTCATCAGCAGGCGGGAGAAGAGGAGCTCAAATGGGCACTTTTGATGTTAGCCATCCTGATGTTGAGGAATTTATTAAGGTTAAGAGAGAAGACGGTAGACTNCGACAATTCAATTTATCTTTATTGATTACAGAGGAATTTATAANAGCAGTTAAAGATGATACTGAATGGCATTTAGTGTTTCCTCTAGATCCNAGTTTNCCTGAATCTAAAGATATTGANCTTGATGACCCCAAAAAAATTATCTGGAAAGATTGGGTGAAAAANGACGGGTATCTGACCAATGATCTCGGTCAAGTTGCTTGCAAAGTCTATAAGGTTATTCANGCCAGAAAATTATGGGATTTAATCATGGCTTCAACATATGAGTATGCAGAACCAGGATTTATTTTGATTGATAAGGTTAATCAAATGAACAACAATTGGTTTGAAGAAAATATCAGGGCAACCAACCCATGTGGAGAGCAACCTTTGCCTGAATACGGTTCATGTTTGCTTGGATCAGTTAATTTAACTCGCTTTGTGCACAACCCGTTTACAGATGAAGCTCATTTTGACTGGGAAACCTTTAATGAAGTAGTCAATATTTTTACTAGAATGCTGGATAATGTTGTTGAAATAAACGGTCTACCGATTCAGAAACAACGCAATGAAATTATGAGGAAGAGGCGTCATGGAATGGGTTTCTTGGGTTTGGGTTCAGCAATGACGATGCTCAAAATGAAATACGGATCAGATGAGTCATTGGAATTCACAGAAAAGGTTAGCAAAGAATTAGCTCTCACAGGTTGGCGTGCTGCTTTAGAGCTTTCAAAGGAAAAAGGCGTTGCTCCAATTCTTGAAGAAGAATTCATGGTAACGAATGAAATGCTAAGACAACGACCTGAGATGTTGGATGATGGGTTTAAGATTGGCGACAATGTTAAAGGCAGTGTTTTGCATGCAAAATATAGTCACTACATGCAGCAAATTGCACAAGAAGACCCTGAGCTAGTTGAACAACTTGCTGAACACGGTGCACGATTTACACACCATTCTTCCATTGCGCCAACAGGGACAATCTCACTGTCTATAGGCAACAATGTNAGCAATGGCATTGAGCCTAGTTTTGCTCATCATTATTTTAGAAATGTCATTAGAGAAAAAAAGAAAACCAAAGAAAAGGTTGATGTCTATTCATTTGAATTGCTTTCATACATTGACAAAATAAATCCAAAAGCCGATATTGGCGCTGCATCTGGCGAAGACAATGCATTACCAGACTATTTTATTACTGCTGAAGATGTAACACCTAAGCAGCATGTTGATGTCCAAGCTGCATCACAAAAATGGGTTGATTCATCAATATCAAAAACAGCCAATGTGCCTACTGATTTTCCTTATGAAGAATTTAAGAATATTTATCTCTACGCTCATGAGAAAGGATTAAAAGGTTGCACCACATTTCGCTTTAATCCAGAGGCTTTTCAGGGTGTTCTAGTAAAAGAAAAAGATTTAGAGCAAACAATGTACACCTTTGTACTTGAAGACGGTCAAGAAGTTGAAGTTGCTGGCAATGAAGAGATTGAATATGACGGTGAAACACACACAGCAGCTAATCTGTTTGATGCCCTTAAAGAAGGCTACTACGGCAAATTTTAATCAAGTTGAAGGAATGAGTAAAATCAAAATAGAAAGTAAAATAGTCAGTTATAAAGTGAGCACTCAAGAGCAGCGTGAAACTGACGCAAAGGCTGATCAGGCACAACTTCAGCAAGAGGATCAGGAAGCTAATGTTGTCAGAATGCATGAACGCCTTGAAAGGCCAGAGATGTTGCGTGGGACAACTTATAAAATTAAACCTCCTGTTTCTGATCATGCCATGTATATCACAATCAATGATATTGTTCTCAATCAAGACACTGAACATGAAAAATATAGGCCCTATGAGATTTTCATCAATTCCAAGAACTTGGATCATTATCAATGGATTGTGGCATTGACACGTGTTTTATCATCAGTTTTTAGAAAAGGCGGTGATGTTGCATTTTTAGTTGAAGAGCTCAAAGCAGTGTTTGACCCAAAAGGAGGTTATTTTGCAGGTGAGGGTCGTTTTATGCCTTCCATTATTGCAGAGTTAGGATATGTCATTGAACGACATTTCAAGGCGATAGGAATTATTTCAGAAGAAGTTCTAGATGAGCACCAAAAAAAGCTTCTTGAAGAAAAGAGAGAAGAATTCGAAAACCAGAATAAACAAACAGATGCTTTTGTTGCCCAGGAGTTTCCACATGGATCAAAACTCTGTGGCCACTGTAATACAGTGGCAATGGTATTAATGGATGGCTGTGAAACTTGTTTAAACTGTGGTTATTCGAAGTGTGGCTAGACAACTGCCATGAAAATGCCAACCTCAGAAATCATTGATCGCTATACAATAACTCTACTTAAATCCGAACGAACTGATGAAGATGTAAGCGAGGAATTAGAAGCTTATAAAAAAGAATTACCAAACACAGATAGTGTACAAACTTTCATAGATCGTATGTATGAAATTAATGGCAAAATCTGGGAAACAGAGGGTGATATTAGAAAAGGGGTTGATATGCCTCTAGAAGAAGTGGGTCGTTTAGCAATCACGGTCAGAGAGCTTAATCAAATCAGAAACGGCATAAAAGGCGAAATTGTTGATGAATTTGCCGAAGGTTTCAAAGAGATAAAGGTGAATTATACAAAGGTTGATTACGGTCGTTCTGAATAAGTTTATTTTTTTCTAAAGTCTATATTTTTTTTACCATTATAAATAAGACATAACACATGACTTATCCTTAATTGGTTTATAGTCTTGATCAAGATAATATGTGCCTATGATGAAAATCAAAATAATGAGAATCTTGTATGATTTTTTTACCTATTTGATATCCCCATTACTTTTATTGCATATCATTGTTAGGGCTTTTGAAGATAGAAATTATATCCACAGGGTTAGTGAACGATTTGGTATTTACACTAAAGACATTAAAGGTGAAGTTATTTGGGTGCATTCTGTTTCATTCGGAGAAGTTAAAGCTGCTTCACCTTTGGTAAGAGAGCTAATCAAGGTTTATCCATCAAAACAAATCCTGTTTACTTGCACTACACCAACGGGCTCACAATTGATCAATGATCTTTTTGGAAAAGAGGTAATAAACGTTTATCTCCCATATGATTTAAGAGGTTCTGTGAATAGGTTTTTTCGTTGGGCTAATCCTCAAATTGCGATTATTGTGGAAACCGAGATTTGGCCAAATATTTTTCAACAATGTGGCCATAATAATATTCCTTTGGTTCTTGCTAGCGCTTGTATATCTGATCGTTCATTAAAACTTTACAAAATTCTTTTTGATCTTTTTGAAAACACGATTTCGCAAGGGATTGTAGTAGGCGCACAAACAGAAAGTGATGCTAAAAAATTTCTTGAACTTGGTGCAAAACAGGAGAGAACGTTTATCACTGGAAATATCAAGTTTGATTTTTCACCACCTGAATCTACTTTGCAAGAAGCTAATCATTTTAAATTAGAACATTTTAAAGACAGGCAAGTTTGGATCGGTGGTAGCACACATCCAGGAGAGGAGGAGTTAATTTTAGAATCACATAAACAGGTTTTAAAGCGTTACCCTGAGAGTCTTCTTCTTATAGCACCAAGAAAACCAGAACGATTTAAAACAGTTTATAAACTAATTATTGATTCTGGCCTTACGTGTTCTCTCTGGTCAGAATTTGAAAACTTAGACCCAAAGATTAATGTTCTATTAATAGACACATTAGGAGACTTACCTTTTTTTTATTCTGCTGCAGATATGGCATTTGTTGGCGGTAGTTTATTTTCTGTTGGTGGTCACAACTTATTAGAGCCAGCAAGTTTAGGCAAGCCTGTGATAACAGGTCCAATTTTGCATAACGTCGAAGAAATTTCATCTCAATTATTAATCAATGATGGTTTAGCTATTGTCAATAATTCTGCTGAGCTTGCAGAAACAATCATCACACTTTTTGATGACAGCTCCAAAATAGACACCATGGTGTCAGGTGCCATGAACGTTATGAAAGATAATAAGGGTGCTATTGAAAATATTTTGCAATTAATTAAGCCTTTGATTAAGGCCTAGCAACGGATTACTGTAACCAATTATTAATTTGCTCAAGATCGCTTCTGGTAAGAGTCCCTGCCGCTTGTTTNAGTTGGATAATATTTATCAAATAGTCGTATTTACTAATGGCCAAGTTTTTTTGTGATGAATACAATCGTCGTCTTGCATCCAAAACNTCTACAGTTGTTCTCGTGCCCACTTCATAACCCGCCTCTGTGGCTTGTAATGCAGTTGCCGAAGACTTGACCGATTGTTGGAGAGCTTTNACTGTCGCAATACCAGAGATAACGCCTAGGTAGGAATCTCTCGCAANCCTNGTGGTTTCTCTGCCAACTCTTTCAAGTTTTTCTTTGGCCGCTCTATGCTTTGCAACAGCTTGTCTGACCCTTGAGTTGGTTTGTCCACCACTATAGAGAGGCAAGTTAAGTTGAATCCCAACACCTTCATTAATATTTTCACTATCAGCTGGGCTAAATTCACTGCCACTATCGGAACGGAAGCTATCGTTATCAGTATCTCTTTTAGAAGCCTGTACACCTAATGTGGGTANATGCCCTGATCGTTGTATCTTTATTTCACTTTTGGCTATTTCTACACCAACCTGAGCTGACAAATAACTGAGATTCTGTTCCAAAGAGGTATCCACCCAATCCATTTCACTTTGTGGATTCGGCATAATCAGGGGGAGGTTATTGTCAGGTTTTTCTAATTGTCCTGGATAACTATCAGTAATTGCTCGCAAAGATTCTTTCGAAGTTGCTAGATTGCGTTTTGAGGTAATTACATTAGCCACTGATTGATCATAGGCAGCTTGAGCTTCTTGAACATCAGTAATCGCTATAAGGCCAACTTCAAATCTTTTCTGAGCTTGATCCAGTTGTTTTTCTATGGCTTGTCTTGCTGCTTGCTCTGACTCAAGCGTATCTTGAGCAGCTAACACATTAAAATAAGCATTCGCAACTCTAACGATCAGGTCTTGTTCAGCCGAGAGGTAATCAATTTCTGCTTGAGCAACAGTTTTGTTGGCTTTTCTCATGTTCATCCAAGCCCCGTAATCGAAGATGGTTTGTTTAAGGGTGACATCCCATTGAAGAGTTTCAGATTCTTGTAAGAATTGTGTGTTGTTAGTGATGACAGCTTCATCACCGGTGATAGGGTTAACGATTTTTTGTTGGAAGGTGCTACTGCCATCAGCATCAATGTCTGAAAAGGTTGCACTGCTGGTGAGCTGCGGAAGAATAAAACTTCTAGCCTGTGGTTTTACTTCGATCACTGCTTCTTTATTAGCTAGAGCTTCTTTAATGAGTGGGTCATTGATTAAAGCTTCTTCATATACTTCGATAAGTGAAGCTGCATTCCCATAATTAATAAAAATAACGGAGAACAGTATTGTATAAATAAATTTTTTCACTGTGCCTAGTTTCGCTTTAAAACATCTTTTAGATTGAATTTGAAAAGAATAATACCCCTCTCTATATGACCAAACAAGCTATTCATGTAACGAATTGTAACCGCCAGTAAGAACAATATTATGAATTAATGATGAACTTATAAAATAGCAATCATTAATAAGGCCACAATATTAATTATCTTAATCAAAGGGTTAATTGCTGGTCCTGCGGTGTCTTTATATGGATCGCCCACAGTGTCTCCAGTGATTGATGCATTGTGTGCTTCTGAACCCTTGCCTCCGCAATGACCATCTTCAACATACTTCTTCGCATTGTCCCAGGCTCCACCGCCAACAGTCATAGAAATTGCTACAAATAAACCGGTGACAATTGTTCCGATCAACAGTCCTCCTAAAGCTCTAACGCCACCGTCTTCTGGCATCAAAAAGTTCATCGATAATGCCAAGACGATAGGGACTAGTACCGGTAATATTGAAGGAATAATCATTTCTTTTATTGCCGCTTTTGTAAGCAGATCTACAGCTTTTGAATAATCAGGTTTGCTAGTGCCTTCCATGATTCCTGGAATTTCTTTGAACTGTCTTCTGACTTCAGTCACTACTGAGGCTGCGGCTCTCCCAACAGCTTCCATAGCCATTGCAGCAAATAAATAAGGCACCATTCCCCCGATGAAGAGACCAATGATGACAGCAGGATCATCTAAACTAAAGCTTACAAATATTTGTTCAGCTTCTAGATTAGCAGTGAAATCAGCAAATAAAACAAGTGCAGCTAGTCCAGCAGAACCAATTGCATAGCCTTTAGTAACAGCTTTAGTTGTATTTCCAACAGCATCTAATGGATCAGTAATATTTCTGATCTCAGACGGTAATTCAGCCATTTCAGCAATACCGCCAGCATTATCAGTAATAGGTCCAAACGCATCCAAGGCCACAATCATACCAGTCAAAGAAAGCATTGAAGTGGCTGCAATAGCAATACCATAAAGACCTGCTAACATATAAGATCCCCAGATACTTAGACAAACTGCCAGTACAGGCAGTGCAGTGGCTTTCATCGAAACCCCTAAACCAGCAATAATGTTGGTTGCATGACCTGTTGTTGAAGCATCTGCAATCTTTCTTACTGGGCCATAATCAGTGCTCGTATAGTATTCAGTAACCACAACCATAAAGGCAGTTAGTGCGAGGCCTATCAGTGCTGAATACCAAAGATTCATTCCCATATTCATCATGTTAGTAACCGGATAAAATGCTATTGCTGCAATAACCCCTGAAACAATGACACCTTTATAAAGTGCACCCATGACTTTGCCGCCTTCTCTTAACTTAACAAAAAACATACCAATAACTGAGGCAATGATAGAAACCGCACCTAAAACCAATGGGTAAAGAATGGCATTGCTCGCTTGTTCACCAGAAAAAACTAANCCCCCTAAGAGCATCGTAGCAATGATAGTTACCGCATAGGTTTCAAAAAGGTCTGCAGCCATTCCGGCACAATCACCAACATTATCACCAACATTGTCTGCAATTACCGCTGGATTTCTTGGGTCATCTTCAGGTATGCCGGCTTCAATTTTACCCACTAAGTCAGCACCAACATCAGCACCTTTCGTAAAAATACCCCCACCTAAACGTGCAAATATTGAAATAAGTGACCCCCCAAATGCCAGACCTATGAGCGCATGAAGACTGTCATCAGGTGAAATATTTAGACCAGATCTGAGCACAAAGTAATAGCCACTTATGCCCAGTAATCCTAGGCCAACAACCAAAAGTCCTGTTACAGCTCCACCTTTAAAAGCCATTGAGAGAGCCGCATTCATTCCATTATGAGCGGCTTGTGCTGTTCTCACATTAGCTCTGACAGAGATATTCATTCCAATGTATCCGGCCAGTCCTGAGAAAATTGCACCAACTAGAAAACCTATTGCACTTAACCAACCAATCGTTACGGCTAAAATGATAAAGATCAATATACCCACAATAGATATGGTTAAGTATTGGCGATTTAAGTACGCTGTCGCCCCTTCTTGAATCGCACCAGCAATTTCTCTCATTCGCTCATTGCCATCAGATCCTTGTAATATTTCCCATGAGAAAATAATTCCAACAACAATCGCAGTTACTGAAGCAGTCAACGCTCCCCAAAGCACTATGGTTTCACTCATTGTGTACTCCTAAATTTCATTAGTGTTCTTTTGTCGTTTTAATGTGATAAAAAATTTTGAGGATCATACCATAAATTTAGTTTTTAGCCTCTTTTCAACCAATTTATTTTTCAGTTGAGCAAACACGGGAAGGCCGTTTTTATATAAAGGATAGCCTTCACCTTTAATTAAAGGCCCCATGTAAGTTTTACAGGCATTNGTGATTCTGTATCCATTTTTAGTAATAAATCTTCTTGGCATCATCTTTTCATTATTAGCAACNTTTGATAGTGCGGTTGACCCTACTTTCCATTTGTAAGGCTTATCTGATAGTCGGTCTATGGTAATCATTTNTGATTTNTGGCCTTTAATTGCCATTTTNACTGCTGCTTCTCCCACCGCATAAGCTTGTCTCAGATCTGTTTCAGAAGCTAGGTGTCTTGCTGACCTTTGGAGGTAATCAGCAATTGCATAATGATACTTATAGCCCAAAGTCTCTTTAATCATTGAGGCCAGCACAGGAGCGACTCCACCAAGCTGCTTATGACCAAAAGAATCTTTGGTTCCAGCATCAGCTAAAAATCTTCCATTTTTATATCTTGCACCTTCGCTAGCCACGATCACACAATAGCCATTCTTCTTCACAGAGGTATCCACTTGTTTTAAAAAATCTTTTTTATCAAAGGGTATTTCAGGAAATAAAATAATATGAGGCGGATCATTCTTCTTTGAGGCTATAAGTCCAGATGCGGCCGCAATCCAACCTGCATGACGCCCCATAACTTCCAATACAAACACTTTTGTGGAAGTTTCAGCCATAGATAAAACATCCAAACTGGCTTCATGTGTGGAAACTGCAATGTANTTTGCCACTGAACCAAATCCAGGGCAGGTGTCTGTGATTGGAAGATCATTATCAACCGTTTTAGGAATNCCGATGGAGGCAATAGGGAAATTCATTTTTTCACCCATTTCAGAGACCTTATGTGCCGTATCCATAGAATCACCACCGCCGTTATAAAAGAAGTAACCAATATTATGAGCCTTAAAAACCTCTATAAGTCTTTCGTATTCTCGCTTATTTTTTCTAAGGCCTTTCAATTTATATCTGGCAGAACCAAAAGCACCACCTGGGGTATATTTTAGGAGGTTAATTTGTTTATCTGATTCAAAACTGGTGTCAATTAGATTTTCTTCAAGTGCACCTAATATCCCGTTCCTTCCAGCAAACACCTTGCCTATTTTTTTAGGGTATTTGCGAGCCGTTTGGATTACAGCAGCTGCACTAGCATTAATTACAGCTGTAACTCCTCCAGATTGAGCATAAAAAACATTTTTTACTGTCATATGTCTTCCAAAAATTTTGAATTTACATATGATAGCTATTGATTCTAGTTTTTAATACCTTAAATCTTTATTAATTAAAGCGTAATTCGAGTTAGGCAAGTGTGATGAGAATAATTTTATTGGGAGCTCCAGGTTCAGGAAAAGGAACTCAGGCAGAAAAGTTAATGCGGGATTATGGTTGTCCCCAGATCTCAACAGGTGTTCTCCTTCGAGAAGCAGTTGAGCAAGGAACATCAATAGGTAAAATTGTCGAAGAGATCATGGCAAGAGGAGAGTTGGTTTCAGACGACATTGTTCTAGACCTAATCGCTAGTTCTTTGGAAGACATAGAAAATGATAAAGGGTATCTCTTA
>JGI24817J26689_1000208_pt1 | contig 13621 bp, 11 predicted proteins | sample METZYME_3_300m_FD_26689 | JGI IMG/M metagenome (IMG submission 26689) | reverse complement strand
GCGTGATGATTAGCCACTTCGAGATGCTGGCCGATTGGAACTGGTATCGCCGCCGAGGAGGGTGCGATGGAGCAACAGCTAGGGCCTTCCTGAAGAGATGGATCCCGGTGTTGGCACCGGCGACCCCTCACATCGCCGAGGAGTTTTGGAACCGCATGGGAGAGGAGGGATTGCTCGCGACCCATGTCCTATCCGAGCCCGGCGACTCCTCGCAGGACGCTCCTGCACTGGCTCGTGAGTCCTACCTGCGAAACCTGATCGACAGTGCCCGCAACCTGCGTGAGCTCGCTGAGCGGCACACGGAGGGCGAGATCAGCCGAATCGTCATTCAGACGGCAGCGGCTTGGAAGTCCGAACTCGCGCGCGATGCGCTCCGACTCCACTCAGAAGGTTTCGACTTCAAGGCAGGAGGCCAAGCGCACGTACAATCCATGGAAATCTTCGAGAACGAGGCGCTGCGAGGCGAAATCTTCCAGACCTGGATGGCCTTGACCGCTGGCAGCAAGAAGAAGCGCGGACGAGTCCACTCCTGGTCGGATGGCGAGAGGACGCTGATTTCCGACAGCCTTGACGAGACCGCAATCATCGAGGCCAACTCCGACTTCATCGCTGCAGCACTGGGGGTCTCGTCTCTCGAGGTCTACCCAGTCGGCGAGGGCGAGGACGTAGCCGGCAAGGCCAGCGTGGCATTCCCGCTGGAGCCCGGTATTGCGTTTTTGTAGGTGAGACGATGACCCAGTCCACAGTGCTGTTCGACGATGCCTGCGGCAAGTGCAGTCGTTGGGCGGCCTTCATCACCAGGCGCGATGCCCGCGGCAGGCTCCGGACAATCGGACAGGAGACTGACGAGGGACGCGGACTTCTTGCAGCGAGACCACCCGCGTTGAGAGGAGTTGACTCGGTGTTCATCATCACCGAGGATGGGCAGTGGCACGCTAGGAGCGCAGCCGTCTGCCGCATCGCATCCAGAATGAGTATGCCTTGGTCATTCGGAGCCGTAATCTGGTTTGTTCCCAGACCCATCAGGGATCTGTTCTACGACCTCTACGCACGCGGACGATGACTCCTCGTACTCGGTGGGTTCATGGGGCCCCTGTCGTTGGCCGGGGCGTTGAGTGAAGAGAAGAGCGGTAACCGACGGCGGGGACGCCGTCGACGCCGCCGGCGCTCCGGGAGTGGTCAAAACACTCCCAAGGAGAAAAACCCGGTGGCCGAATCAGAAGCCGTCGAGCGAGCGCTGGCCCGTTTCTCGACAAAACCTCGGCCGATGGGACTCCCCAAGGAGATAGACCCCCCTCCTCGGAAAGTGAACGTCTCATGGAGGATCAATGCGGTGTCCAAGGATGTCCAGCGCAAGGCCGGGGATATCGCCTGCATACCCGGCGAGTTCGGCTTCCTGCCCGAGGAGAGGGTGCAGGAGATTGCCGCGAAGCTCGGCGATCTCCCAATCACCCTCGAACAGGCTCTATCACTTCGCAGCGCTTTGAATCAGGAGAAGAGCGTGTACTCTCACTCGAGACTAATGCGTCGAGCCAACGAGCTCAACCGCCGCTACAAAGCCGGCGAGAGCGTACTGGCCCTGTCCAAGCGATTCGACGCACCACCTGTCAACACCTTCCGTGCTATCCTGACCGGCAGAGGGTGGACCAAGACCAGAATCAAGGACACCCTGAACAAGAACCCCTCCAAACTCAACAAGCGCGACCTTGAGCAGTTCAAACTGGCTGAGTCAGTGGACAGGGTTAGCTCGGTCGACCAGAGTGACACCCAGAGCGCAGCTGAGGTCTTCGAGGACATCCTGTGTGACTACTTCGACTCCATCGGAGTGAGATTCCGTCGTCAGGAGGACCTGCTGGCCGAGCAGAAGAAGAGCGAGGGCCGGGCGATAATCACCCCCGACCTGCTGCTGCTCGACGATGTCAGGATTAACGGGGTGCCATGCGCGTGGATAGACGCCAAGCACTTCTTCGGGGCCGATCTCAAGTTCCCGCGCAAGAAGACCCAGAAGCAGGTTGATCGGTACGTCGCTGAGTATGGACAGGGAGCCATAGTCTACCGGCATGGCTTCTGCGGCAGCCTGCGACTCAAGGGCGCCATTCAGCTCGATTCGAGCCCTCTGGATCTGAAGCCGCTCAACGATTTCCACGAGAAGGCCAGAAACGGCTCATGAGAGCCGGCCTACCTCGGTCGTCATAGCCTGCAGACCAGTCCTCTCCAGCGCCTCTACCATCGACCCACACCAATCGACTCCGCTTTGGGGGTCGCTGGGGACTATTGCTACGCTCTCTCCCAGCATACAGAGCAGAGCGACCGTCTCCTCGCCGATACCACACTCCCTCATCGCGTCATCCACCGACGAGAGCAGTCCGACACGAGACGAATCCGCCAGCAGCCCACTGTCCTCAGCGAAGCGCTTCGAGGAATCGAGCAGCTCCGTCCACCTGCTGATGTCCCATTCCCCTCTGGACAGCGCCTGCATCTGATCCGCCCCGGCCTGACTGATCGACCGCTTCCAGTCGGGATCGTCAATGTAGTCCGAAGTGTGCTTGCCGGCATCGGGGCGCCACGCCAGCACGATCGGTGTGGCGCAGCTCCATCCCTCGGCCCGGCCCGGCCCGCTGAGCAGCAGCGCACCGTGGTAGGGAGCGCCTGCGACGAGCCTGCGCTCAACTCCACCGGCAGCTAGTGCAGTCACGTCACCCAGTCCGGTCGAGCGCTCGCGCTCCGCCTTGTGAGCCAGTGAATAGGAGCGCCGCAGGCTCTCCTCATGGGGCAGCCCCATCGCTCTCTGGAAGGCAAGAGCTGCGGCGATTGCACCCGAGGCCGACATGCCGAAGCCCTGCGAGACCGGCAGAGCCAGTCTGACGCTGATTTCCCAGGCGATTCCAGCCGCTTCGGGGACTTCCGTGACGAGCAGGTCGAGAACCCGCTCGTACAGCCCCGGATCTCCCTCTCNACCATCGAAGGCAACTTTGAGTCCGAACTCGCCGGCTTCTCCATAGGCGACGACCTCAATTCCATCAGCGACNCACAGTCCGGCCCCNAGGCTGCCCTGCTCGATTGGATCCGTGGCCGCATCGCTCACCGTGAACAGCAGAGTGACNTGGCCTCCGCACTCGCCNCGGCCGAGAAGCACGGTCATGGTGNGTCATCCAGCCATCTAGCCAAGAATCCTCGGCCGGCTCACAGAACCGTTACGAGGTCTTCCTCGAGTTCGCCGAATCGCCCGGAGAGCTCCTGAATGGCCTTCTGGAAAGCGACCCTCGCAGTCATCGAGCCATCTGACTCGAAGGACAGGATGAATTCACCTGGGACCTCCTCAAGGGTGATTGCGTCCTTGAACTCCCGTGACTCCTCTGTTCCCTCACCGACGTGGTGTAGGTCGTCTATCAGTTGAGCTACTTTGCCGATATCCTCCAAGCGCCCGCTGCTGAAGTCCTTGGCAGTGATTGTGAGATTGAGGTCCCACAGTATCTTCGCCTTCCTCGGCTTGTTGATGACTCCGACCTGTCGCGGGGTGAATGTTGTGCCGCAGACCGGTGACCACTTGGCGTGGTCGCGTCCGCGCCCCATGATTGCCGTGGCGTAGAACTCGATCATCTGGCCACGGGACAGCCTAGTGATCGGGATGCTGTGGAACTTCTCCAAGATGCTGCCGCCCGCTCCGAGAAAACTCATGTCGCCAGCGGTCACGATCCGGCCGTCTTCGGTGCCGAAGGCCTTGCAGGTGTAGATCATAGTGCATTGGGGGCACCCCCTGTCCTCTACGACCAGCTCGGCGCAGGCCGGGCAACTGTCCTGGAAGTGGAATTCGTCGTGCTTGGTTGGAATGGGGATCATGGCCAATCTCTGAGCCACTACCTCATCGGGCAGCGGGCCATTGGTCTCCCATACCTCGCCATCCTGCTCGATTGTGCCCATCTCGAAGCGAACGGTGTCGATGGCCATCTTCGGGGTGTCAGAGATCAGTGTGCGTCGGATAGCGTTGACGAAGGCCCGATCCGTGTCACTAAGCAGTATGGCTATCTTCTCGTCGCTTTCCTCGATAACTTTTGTCTTGACCATGTATTCACCTCATACTCGGCGCCCACGGCGCCCTCCCTTACTCTTCGTCCCGTCAGTTGCGACGGGAGTAACGTCCTCGATGCGGGTTATTGAGACTCCGGCTCGGGTCAACGCCCGAATTGCAGAGGTCGCGCCCGGGGCGCTGTGAGAACGGTTCCCCCCAGCGCCACGGTATTTCACGATGACTTGGTTGAATTCCTTCTCGGCCAGCATCTCAGCCATTCTCTCGGCGGCTCTAGTCGAGGCGAACTGGCCGCCTGAGTCGCTGCCGCCCTTGGTCACCATGCCACCCGAGACCTTGCAGATAGTCTCGGCTCCGGTTAGGTCAGTGGCTGTCATCAGCACGTTGTTGTGCGTGGTGAAGATATGCAGGATTGCCTTCCTCGACATCAGCTCTCACTCTCCTCAGCGGGCTTGCTGTCCTTGGGAACGCTGTCCTCGGTGTCGGATGAGGCTGCCGCGTCGCGCTTGACCTTCTCGACGAACTCGGGATCCACCACTCGGACCGGCTCAACGCCACCATCATCGTCATCGGCTACGAGGGTCAGTCGCAACTCCTCCATGTCCTTGCGAAACTGGTGCTCCGAATCGGCGAAGGGCGAATTCGTAGAGTACTGAATCACATCCTCCTCCTGCTTGAGTACGTGGTACCCGGGAACCGTCATCCTCTGCTCGCCGATGCAGATGTGGCCGTGGACTATTAGATTCCTAGACGAGCGCATGGTCGGAGCCAACCCCTTGTAGAAGACGACTGACTGCAGTCTCCTCGAGAGCATGTGCTCGACGGTGATCTGCAGCACGTCGTCAATCCCTGCGCCTTCGGGAAGTAGCCCCTTGCGGTGTAGAGAGTCGACCATGTCGGTCTTCTCGCGAGCGAAGTGGCCCTCCGAGGCGTCGACCCTGCCGATTAGCTTCATCGCCTGGTTCCTGTGGCGACGCAGAGCTGACTTCTCGCGCCAGATCTCCCTCATGCCGCCGACCTTCTTCAGGCCGTACTTCTCCTTGAGAGCGTGCTCCTCGTCAATCCTAGCTTGCTTCCAGGGGTGAGCGGGGGTGCGAGTCTTGGACCTCGCGAACTTCGGATCTCCCATCTGCTCACCTCACTTCTTCCTCTCGACGCCGAGCGAGGAGCCCTTGCGGCCGTTTGATCTGAGTCTCTGACCGCGGACCTTGTGGCCGCTCCTGTGCCTCATTCCTCGGTAGGCCTTGACTCCGGCGATGCGGGCGACATCATCGTCACGGGTCATCTTGACTTCGGTGGCGACGATGTGAGCGTCCTCGTTGGTCTCAAGGTCGCGCTGGCGGTTGACCAGCCACCAGGGAACCGTCGTGGCGTACTCGTCTATGGAGTTACGAAGGCGGTCCTGCTCGTCGTCGGACAGGTGACCGCCGAGGGCCTTGCCGTCTATGTCAGCCAAGCGGCAAATCTGCTGTGAGGTCCTCATGCCGATGCCCTTGATTGAAGTGAGGCCGATGGAGATGGGGCGTAGCCCATCGATGTCGCTATCAGCCATCCGCAGGATGTAGGAGAAATCATCTCCGAGTTCAGCATCTTCAGGCATTGTACGGTTCCCCCGTGTTCACCGGTTACCCGGTGGCCCATTGGGCATCTGGGCGACCTGCCTTCCCTATTTGAACCGATTGGACGCCCCTACGGGGCGGCACGGGCTACTCTCTGCAGACGACGTACAGGTCCTGACTGCCGGAGTCGCGCTCGATCTCCATGTCCGCCATGAAGCCCCTATCGCCGTCGATCTCCTTCAGTTCCCGGTCCAGCCTGCGCTGCAGGGTCGGGTGCACATCCGGATCCAGATTGCAGCGCAGCGTGATCTTGCCGATGCCGTTCCTAGCCACTGATGCCGCTGTCTGGTCGATGGTGTGCAGCTCGGGGGGCCTGAGTCTGTGCTGGACGATCTCACCAGTAGCCACGACGAAGCCATCGATGTCGTCCGACTTGACTAGGGGGTCGGTGTGTATGAGCAGAGGCCTGCGGCCTTCCAGCCGCAGCCAGGAGTGGCCGCAGTCCTCGGGCAGCGCCCGCTCCAGCCAAGCCTCCTGAAGCCCGCTCTGGACCAGAGCGGGATCGACTATCGTCATGTGAGCGCCGTAAGGAGGGGGTTTGCNCATCTCGGTGGTCTCAGATTCAGANGGNNAGCCCTCGATTGAGGCGATGACGTNCTTCGTCCCCATCCTCACGCATCTGTGGCTCGNGTGTGAGGACAACGCACCGATCCACAGCGAGAGCCTGTCGACCCTGCCACCCCCCTGGCTCAGCCACTCCCATGTGCTGCTCACTGCGGGGAAGGCGGTCTGGACGTTGGCTTCTACGATGGCTCGCTGCTCCTCGCCGAGCCTCGGGGAGAGGTCGAGCATCACGGCTGGACCCCTCGGGCCGCTCTGCAGGTGGCCTGCCCAACCTTGCAGCACCCTGCCGACAGCGGGCTCCATCTCATCCACGTCATGGTTCTGGGCATCATTCGGTCGAGCGGGATCCAGATGCAGCATGGCGACCGGAGGATGAGCTCGCGTACCTGCCTCTCGCAGGCTGTTCCAATACTCCGTGATAGCACCCCCGGCATCTGATCCGTCTCCGATGATGACGCGGTCCATCGAACGCTGCAAATCACCCTCTTCGGAGTTGATGTGCATGTTCGCCGCGCACAGCACCGCGATGTTACCATCCATCTCGATTCCCAAAGATGGGCGCTTCAGCACCTGCGAGTAGGCGACGAGCTGCAGACCGGACCCCGCGGCCGCATCCAGGATTACTCCGGCCGGAAGCACGTTGGGGTCTATGCTGTTGGCTCGGGAGAGCGCTACGAACCACGGCGTGGAGAGTCTGCGCATGTCCTCAGTCATGTGAAAAACCGGCTCTCCTCGGCGCGCGGACTCCGCCTTGGCACGTTTCTCCGCCTCTTTCACTATCTGAGCCGACGGGTTCAGCGCGGTGTGTTGACTCCCCTCTCCCACACCGACCCCTCCTAGAACTCAGTCAAGTCACTTTCGCGTCCTAAGTGATGGGTCCTCTGTTGATGCTCAGTTCGAAGCGCAACCAGGAATCCTGCAATTCATGACCGTCGTTGTTGCCGTAGGCGATGGGAGGAGGTAGCAGTGTGGTGTGGGAGGTTCCGGTGTTGATCCCCGGGATTAGTCCCCTGTCGCTGTCTATGTCCAAACCAATAGCAGACCAGCCGAACCCGTCGATGTAAGTAGGGTCGTCCCCCGCTGTGACGAGCAGGTCCCCTTCGTCCAACTGCTCCCCGGTGTCGGCGTCCCATACTACATAGTGCACCTCGATCCTGTCGTTGTCGTTGATGTGCATCTCGCGCTCCTCGGTGCCCTTGAATACGTTCACTTCGAGAAGCACCTCGGCATCCACCACCGTGACAGGGCTGACTGCCACAGTTATGCTGCCCTCGGTGATGTCCTCGGTCAGCTCAAGCTCGACGATCCCACTCTCATTGCCCTCTAGGGTAATCTGGTGGGTGGTGTTGTCCGAGTCTGAGAACAGGACTCCCGCCCCCCTAATCTCCAGCACTAGGTCAACTGTGACGTTGCCGCGGTTGTGCACGGCCACGCTGGCGCGGTCATCGTCACCTTGATGCTCCCAGTCGCAGCGCAGCTCGCCGGGATAGAGGAACACGTCGTCCTGATCTGAGAGGCTCTCCGGCCAGACCCAGTCGCCCTCTCTGGGAGAGCAGGTGTCGAACAGCAGGTCGACCTCCCAGGCCAGCCGCCCGTCGATGGTCGGCGCCTCGGCGGGCGGTCCGAAGGAGCCCTCAAGGTCGGCGCTGAAGTTCCAGGCCGCCCAGCCAACCCAGATAGCTGACAGAAGCAGTACCAATGCGGTACCCAGTGAGAGCATCAGGGTGGCCCTGGGCACCGCCATCTGATTGATGCCCAAGGGAACGGGCGGGTGCTCGACCTCGTCGGGCGTGTCCGATATCCACGATCTTGTCACGATTGCTTGTCGCTACCGTGTGTCATCAACGTTGGCCCGCTCGGCATAACCGAGGTATTCATTTCGAAGGTCAGCAACAGCCTCGCAGTACCACGTTGCAACTTCAGTCCTTGACCATCTGCGCCTCGTTGCGCAGACCTAGCCAGGACACCACTCCCAACTCTGCGGCCACCACCATCAGCGCAATCAGCAGGGTAGTCGGTTGGAAGATGCCGGGCACGAATATCAGCGCGCTCAGGATAGCCGCCACTAAATCGACCAACCCCCATGCCCTCAGGGTCCGCCGTAACTGCAGTATACCCACCACCCAGACTGTGGTTGAGAGCGCAATCAGCAGCACCGGCAGCAGCACCGAGGTGGCGTGGTGGGCGATGGCGACGATGATGACCAGTAGGTGCGAGTCGACAGCCAGCATCATGGACCAGCTGTCACCCTTCAGAGGAACAGTCAGAGCCAGCAGTGCAAGCAGCAGCAGCCCGGCCCCCATCGTGACCTCAGGAAACACATCGAGCACCGGCTCGTACCAGTTGCCGATGGCGAACAGCGCCATCAGGCCTGCTGGGATCGCCAGACCGACGGCCCAGGGTTGACGATACCTCCAACCCTGCTCGAGGGCACTCGCGACGGCCAGTACACCCGCCGGACCGAACGACAGCATGACCACGAATAGGCTGCGTGCGCCGCGCCCAGAGGAGCCCTTCCAGTCATCCCTGCCGAGACTCTCTCTCTTGCGGTCCACCCAGATATCCGCCAGAACGACTAGCATCAGCACCGCCTCGAGTAGCATCCACGGTATCTCCCACTCGATCATATCGCCTCCGAACGGATCGATGACCAGCGGATAGGGAAGCGCCTCGACCATCACAGCCCCCAGCATCCTACCAGCCAGCAGTGGCAGAACAATCCAGTCGAGCGCAATCGGTATCCTGTCCAGCAATCTGTCTTGGCCAATCAGGGAGATTGCCACCAGTTCCACCAGCAGCACGATGAGCACCGCCATGTCGAGTAGATCCTCATTGCTGCTGCCCGGACCGATGTGGGATACGACATGGATTGCGACCAGTCCGCTGATTGCCATGGCAATCGGCATCTCCATTCCCATGATGTGAGGCAGTTCCAGATCGAGACTCTTGGTGCGGGACCTAGCAAGGGCGATTAGGGCGGTCGCGAAGACGCCTATCGCCACCATCATGAGCGGATTCGTCCCATTTAGCAGACCCAGTATGATTCCCGCGCCAAGTATCAGCGAGAGCACCGCTAGGACGACCATCGGCTTGTGACTCAAATCAGTCGTGTAGAGTTCTTCGAGGTCGTCGGTACCCGACTTGTCCCTCCGCTTGCTCCGCTCGGCCTCCAACTCGGCCAGACGCGGGTCGTAGGTCGCAACGCCACCCTCAGTACCATCCTCAGTCTGAATCGCCTCGGCAGCCATCTCGACACGCGCATCGCGCTTGGCCACCGATTTCAGTTCGGCGCGCAACTCGCCTCTGGCGACCAGCCACAGCGAGCTGACTACGAACATCGTCAACGAGGCAATCTCCGCAGTCTCATTCTCCAACTGAAGGAGAGGGCGGTGGTAATCACCAGCAGCCACAGAGCCGCCAGTGCGGGGTTGAGCAGCTTCTCTATGCCACCCGCGCGAGGCAGGTAGGCTGCGAGCACCGCGGCCGAACACATCACGGCAGCGATGCCCACATCGACTTCGGGCAGCGAACCCGTCGATTCCAGCAGCTTCACCGGCTGCCTTCCCGAGAGCGCCATCAGTAGTGGCAGACTCATCAGTCCCAAGCCGCTGGTGTACAGTTTCTCGTCGCTAGGAGCCCTAGTCAGCATCAGAGCCACCAAGGATAGGCAGAGCAGAGCAGTTAGAGGGACGAACATCCCGTGCCTCCACTGGATCGCGATGACGGCGACAGCGAGAATCGCAGTCATATCGCCGGCCCCACCGACCCTTATTCCGGCGATTTCCGAACTGACGTGGAGGGCCGTCAGCAGAAACAGCACCAGCAGTAGCGAGACGGCGGTGAAACCACCGAACTGAGACATGAATATCATCGTGAACAGAGGCAGCCACCATCCCAACGACCAGAGCTGCAGCGCACCGGAGTCGCGGATTGACGCAGATATCTCAGAGACACCGAGGAAGCGGGCGGCGAGGTTGACGCCGGATTCGCCGAGTCTGACATTGACTATGACCATCAGAACGCAGGACAGAGCGAGATATGCACCTAGGGGCACAGGCTCGAGATCGATTACACTTCCGGGATCGAGCTTGTCGTTGGCGACCAGCAGAATCCTGACGGTCTCCTCTACGACCTCCTCTAGAAGCACCCAGCTCCAAGGCAGCAGAACTGTTACCCCTGCAAGCGAGGGAGAATTGCGCTGCACTGCGAGCACAGCGGTCCCGACGTGCATGGCGCCCAGCAGANCCAGCAGCAGCACGCCTCCATCACCGCCNGAGGTGGTGGAGTTCACCGGGACCAGTATGNCNAGCAGAACGAGCACAGCGACGGCGCCNAGCCACAACACCCTGTCAGTCACCTTGTCCTGGTCACGCAGAAGCACGAAGCCGGTGACTATGCTGGCGAGGACGGTGAAGAGGTCGTAGGCGTCGAGAGCAGCGATCAGATTGCCCGAGCCGTGCCCTGCGACCAGCATTCCGACCAGAGGGAAGGCAGACGCCCCGAGGGGGACCGCGACACGCTTCGTATCGACCCCCCTGACTGAGAGGTACGAGCCACCGAAGGCCGCGCCGAGGAAAGCCACCATCCCCAGCGCGTACCCGGTGTCCTCACGGCTGCTAGCGACGGCCAGAAGTGCCCCAACCATCCCCATCGATATCGAGACGCCCCAGAGCCCCGGCTTGCCGAGTCCGAGCGCCGCGAACGCCTGCGAGAACCAGTTCTTGTCGCGCGCGAAGCGGGCTGCCATGGTCGCATTGATGCCTGTGACAGTCATCAGAAGCAAGAACAACAGCAGAGGATTGTCGAGTGCCAGTATCCTCAGAGAGCCAAACTCGAATCCACCGGTTATCGCGTGCATCCCAATCCACAGGTTGGACGCCGCCACGCCGAGCGCAGCGAGGTTGCCCGACTGCCGGTGCAGCGCGAGCCCGTGTACTAGCAGAGTTGCGAGTAGTATCATCCCGGCGACACCACTCTCTCCAAGAACCGACCCCGCCGTCGAGGCGATGGCCAGCAGTACTAGGGTCGACTGAGCGGCGATAGCATCGTGATTGTGCCTGTAAGCGATCAGTACGTTCACGCCGACAAGTAGCAGAAGCAGGACACCGAGAGCCTCCATTCCGATGTAGTCCCAGCGGTTCAGTTCGATGGCGAGGCCGTACATGACCTTCATCGAGATGATCACCCAAGTGACTCCAAGCAGCTTCATCGCTGGGTCCGGGACCCAGCGCTCCCCGAGCGTGAAACCAACCCCTGCGAGGAGCATTAGGACAACAATCGCCAGAAGCGGCGGCAGCGCTAGGCCTGCCTGCACCCCGATGGCGCTGTAGACGATGATCATCGAGATCATCAGGGCCCAGTTGACGCCCCTCTCGCCCTCGACTGCAATCTCTGTCACGATGTCGCGCTCGGGAGCGAGCGGGACGCTGCCGTCTTGCTGCACCGCCCCCGGCTCGTCACCGCTGGGCTGCTCGAACGGGTCGTGGAACTCCCCGAGAGCCTCGTCCACGGCCTTGGCGAGCTTCTCACGCCGCGCCTCCTCATCCCCGCTCTTCTCGGGGAGCTCGATGTCGCTGAGATCGATGTTGATGTTCCTGCGGAACTCGCTCTCCCGGATGATTCTGTCATCCCGGTCATCGTCAGCCATCATCCTCCGACCACAGCCGCTCCCGCATAATCGCATCCCCAACCGAGACGACCGGAATACTCGCTTTTGCCTTGTTCGAACAGGAATGGCTCAGCCGCAACGCTTGAAGGGGGAATCTCAGCGTCGTGCGTCATGGAGCCCTCCTCCATGTCAGGCGACTCCCGCAACTTCGCTACGCCTCTGGCATCGCACGGCCTCGATCCCAAAGGCGCAGTGCACTGGAACCTCGGTTGGGAGGCCCTGCATCAGAGCGCTGTCGAGCGAGGCGAGGCGAAACTTACTGCACACGGCGTACTGCTGGCCACTACCGGAGAGCGTACTGGCAGATCACCGAACGACCGATTCATCGTGAACGAGCCCGGCCTGGCCGACGACGTGTGGTGGGGTGACCACAACAGGCCAACCACCCAGAGGTCTTCGAGGGCCTGCTGGAGAAGACGATAGCCCATCTGAACGACTCCGAGAACCTGTTCGTCAAGGACGCGTTCTGCGGCGCAGACCCGGACTACAGGATGCCTGTCAGGCTGGTCACTGAGAAGGCATGGCACGCCGCCTTCATGCACAACATGTTTGTGCGCGCGACGAATGACGAGATGGTCTCCCATGCCCCACAATACACTATCCTGCACGCCCCAGACCTGCTGTCCGTTCCAGAAGTCGACGGCGTCAATTCCGACGCCTTCGTCATCCTCGCTCTAGATCGCGGGCTGGTAATAATCGGAGGCACCCACTACGCGGGTGAAATCAAGAAGGCCATCTTCACTATCATGAATCACCTCCTCCCCTCCAAAGGCCTCCTGCCCATGCACTGCTCGGCGAACACCGTCGGTGAGAAATCCGCTTTGTTCTTCGGACTCTCAGGCACCGGCAAGACCACCCTTTCTGCAGATCCCGGCAGGGCTCTGGTCGGCGACGACGAGCACGGCTGGTCCGACAACGGCGTGTTCAATTTCGAGGGTGGCTGCTACGCCAAGCTCATCAGGCTATCAAAGGAGGACGAACCGGCGATATACGCTACCACGCGGATGCCCGGCTCTATACTCGAGAACGTCGTACTCAACGCCGACGGGACACCCGACTTTGACAACGGCTCACTCACCCAGAACACCCGCGGATCGTATCCCATTGAATCGATAGAGAACCGCACCCCGGACTCGATGGCCGGCAATCCGAAGAACGTCGTTTTCCTTACCTGTGACGCCTTCGGAATTTTACCCCCCCTCTCCAAGCTCAGCCCCGAGCAGGCCGCCTACCACTTCATCTCGGGCTATACTGCCAAAGTAGCCGGAACAGAAGTCGGCGTCAAGGAGCCACAGCCGGCGTTCTCTGCCTGCTTCGGCGCCCCGTTCATGCCGCGCCACCCCAGTGTGTATGCCGACCTTCTGTCGAAGAGGATTCGCGACAACGACTCCAAGTGCTGGCTGATCAACACCGGCTGGGTGGCCGGTGGGGCTGACGCTAGCAGCCGAATCAAGATCCGATGGACCCGCGCACTGCTCAACGCAGCGCTAGACGGGGACCTCGATGACGTCCTGTTCGTCGAGGACGAGCGCTTCGGCTTCCTAGTCCCGACCACCTGTCAGGACGTGCCCGACAATATCCTCCAGCCCAGAGACACCTGGCACGACAAGAAGAGATACGACAATGTGGCCGATCTTCTGGCTCAGATGTTTGTTGATAACTTCGAGCAGTTCGCAGACGGCTGTAACGAAGAGGTCCTCTCATCAGCCCCCAAAGTCCTCGGTTGAATCAGAGGGTAGCCTC
>JGI24817J26689_1000200_pt1 | contig 13805 bp, 10 predicted proteins | sample METZYME_3_300m_FD_26689 | JGI IMG/M metagenome (IMG submission 26689) | reverse complement strand
CCAGCGGCAATAACCTTCTTTCCAGAACAGCTTATCCTGCTTATGAATGAAGCTCCGAATTCGTTTGTCACTCCAAGGTTTTCCCTGATTGACGAAACGCATTATTTGGTGATTTTTTGCTAAACGGGAAAAATTAGGATAATCAGATGATTTCCATGGTCGAAGCAAAAAGCGTTCAGTTTCTAAAAAGAATGATTCTGGGCTATTGTACATGAGAAAAAAGTCGTCTGGAATTGCTCTATCAGTCTAAATCTTCTGTGACATCAACAAAAACCACGTCTTACTTACGTTAATTGAGCAAGGCTGAAATTCATCTAATTCACTGAACTTTGGGGTTACAAAAAAATGTTAATCAGTTAAAAAATTCAAAATATTCTTTTTTTTAAAAGCCAGGGGGGTAAGTAATGGATTCTCCAAAATTTTTTTGTATTAAGCATGATGAACCTGTAAAAAGTCCTAAATCCTTGTCATTTCGAGCGAAGCGAGAAATCTTGCATATGCTACTATACTAATATCATTAAGATTTCTCCCAACGGTCGGAATGACATATTGTTGATTTCAGACTTATTACGAAACCATCAAGCAGGGTCAACCCATTTCCCATTCTCCTTGATGAGGTCAATTAATCGTTCCACAGCTTGTTCAGCGGGTACATTGCGTTCCTTACATGTTTTTCCGTGAAAGAGATTGATTTTGCCAGGAGCAGCGCCAACGTAGCCAAAATCCGCATCTGCCATTTCACCCGGACCGTTTACTATGCACCCCATGACCGCAATTTTAACTCCCTTGAGGTGTGAAGTGTGTACTTTTATTTGTTCAGTGGTACTTTCTAAGTCAAAAAACGTACGACCGCATGATGGACAAGAAATAAAATCTGCATTAAAAATTCTGGATCGTGTGGACTGTAAAATAGAACGGGCTACAGGGATTTCATTTTCTGACGGTTCTGTAAGTGAAACTCTGATTGTGTCTCCAAAACCGTCGCAAAGCAAGGCGCCGATTCCCACTGCACTTTTTATACGTCCATCCAGTTCATTACCTGCTTCAGTAACTCCCAAATGCAGAGGATAATGCATGTTTTCATCATCCATTATTCGTACAAGCTGCCGATATGACTCAATCATCACCAGGGGATTAGAGGATTTCATGGACAGTACTGTATCCTCAAAATTATGCTTCCGGAGAATACGTAAAAATTCCATAGCAGATTCAACCATTCCTTCCGGCGAATCTCCAAAGCGGTTCATCAGTCGATCTGAGAGTGAACCGTGGTTTGTACCAATTCTCAGAGCGCATCCGTATTTTTTCAGGTTTTGTATCAGCGGAAGCAATTTTTCTTCAACACGTTCCAATTCTTCCTGATACTGCAGATCAGTATATTCGCGTACTTCAAATTTTTTCCGGTCGACATAATTGCCTGGATTAATGCGGACTTTTTCCACAAATTCACATACATTAACTGCCAATTGCGGATTAAAATGAATGTCCGCTACCAGGGGACGTTCGATTCCACGCTTCTTCATTTCAGTACGGATTGCGGGCAGACTGTCAATTGATTTTTGATTCGGGACTGTCAGGCGGATAATTTCACAATCCACTGCATCTAATCGTGCAATTTCTTCAATGCATGATTCAACATTGGTGGTGTCAGAGGTCAGCATTGACTGAATCCGAACAGGTTCAGAACCTCCAATCTTTATGGAACCGATTGAAACAGTGTTGGTATGACGTCTAGTGGGGAGCAATTTAGCTTATTGTGTTTTGGGTTTAAGTTTTTATTGAGTGTGAAAAAATTTCTGCACTCAACATAGTTTCATAGTCTGTCAAACACGGAGCCATGTCCAGGGAGAAACAGGCGTTCATAAAAGCGATTTGCGTATTGATCTGTCATGCCGGCAATATAGTCACAAACTATTCTATTTTGATCCCGAACACTTTTTGCCTCTTTCCATAAAATCTGAAAAGATGAAGGTAAAAGCATCTCAGCTTCAGATGAGAGTGTTTCAAACAGGGAAAGCACAACCTTACGTCCCCGATATGTTGCAGCTTGTACAGTATTTAGTTGGATGACATGACGCGAAACAGTTTCTTTCAGTGATTTGAGGAATTGCAGTGGTTCTTCCGGAAGAACTGCATTCCATCCCAGGAGGGGTTCTTCAAATTTTTCATTAAGTTTCAATTCTGCAGAAGTAATAAGTGCATGAACCAGTGCTCCAACAGCTTGTTTGCGGTTGTGCCCGGAGTTTTCACCATGTTTGAAAAGTTTTTTTTCAATTTGCAGGAGATTATTATCCTCTGCCCATTTTGGATCCAAATGTTTTGTGACTTCCTGCCAGTGGTCGCGAGTCAACAATCGCAAAACAACACCATCTTCAAAATCATGAACCCCATAAGCAATATCATCTGCCAAATTCAACAGTGAGGTATCCAGAGCTTTGTGGAACGAAAAACCATGATTTGATTGAGTAGGTAAAGTTTGCTCGCGGAAATGTTTTTGGTCTGAATCTGAAAGGGGTTCTAAAATCCAGTTAAGCACTTCCTGCTCTGTATCCAGATAACACTTTGGAGGTTGCCAAGCTTGTTGCTCATTTGTATTTTTAGAAGTGCCGGATACTTTCGGCAGTTTTTTTTGACGAAGTTTGGAATAGGGTACAGGATATTTTAGAACTCCCAGAAGGTTACGGCGCGTTAAATCTAATCCATACTCGGGTGTGTGTGATTCCAGTTTTGTGAGAATTCGCAATGTCTGTCCATTGCCTTCAAATCCTCCATAGTCGCACATTGCAAAATTGAGAGCAGTCTCTCCGCCGTGTCCAAAAGGTGGATGTCCCAAATCATGGGCCAATCCTGTCGTTTCTATCTGTTCAAGTCGGGGAAGTAGGTCTTTGAGTTCCGGATATCGCTTTACAAAATTAAGTACAAGACCTCGTCCAATTTGAGCTACTTCCATTGAATGTGTCAGACGTGTACGATGAAAATCTCCGTCTAACACTCCGAGTATTTGTGTTTTTGCCTGCAATCTTCGGAATGCTGAAGAATGAATTACCCGTGCTCTGTCTCGCTCATAATCCTCGCGGTGATCGTCTTTCCGTTGAACACCGGAAGGAGCGCGACGTTCTTTCCATGGGTCCATTTAAACGTTTCTATCCGGATGTGAGAATAATTTATGTTTGAAATTTTTTTTATTGACTATCATGGATTATAACCGATTTTAATTAGATTTTCACCGGATAAAAAGAAGATATAAAAACCGGATGCATGCTAATCAATTTTCGGTTAAGGAGAAAAGAAAGTCTGAACTCTTCAAATCACTTGATATATCCTTGAATTTGATTAGTATAAGTTGTTAAATCTTTATATTAAACTAAAATAACTGAGATAATTTTTTAGTAAAGGAGAACAGCATTTGAGTGAAGATAAACTAGAAGTCGAGGGGATTGTACTTGAATCCTCCAAAGGCATTTTTCGGGTAAAACTTGAAAATGATCATGTTGTTATTGGCCATTTGTCGGGAAAAATGAATGTATAAGATTCGTGTACTTCCCGGAGATACAGTCACAATAGAACTTTCCCCCTATGATCTGAAACGTGGAAGAATAGTGCGGCGGGAAAAAGTTGAGGTTTGAAAGAAATTTTATCTTTAAAGTTTCATTAATAATGATGGAAAGCAGGTTTGTTGGGTACTGTGGATAACTGGTTTCCCCAAGATTTAACGATTGATCTTGGATGAATATATTTGAACAAACGATCTGTGATTGGACCGCAAAGGTTCTAAACAACATTGATGATTCAAGAACTTGGGATACATCATCATTCAACGAATTAGTTGAGAAACCACCCAATCCTGATATGGGAGATTATGCACTCCCATGCTTTAGCTTTGCTAAAAGTTTGCGACGCCCCCCCTTTCAAATTGCTGTGGAACTGGCAGAGCAGCTTCAATCGTATATCTCACCGGAAACCCCTTTAATTTCAATCCAGGCAAAAGACTCCTATCTGAATTTTACTGTTTCTGCTGCTGTAATGGCTGAAGTAGTCTTACCTGATGTTTTCTGTGGAAAGTATTTCACAGAGCCCTCCAACATTTCCCGTGAACGGGTGATGATTGAATTTTCTCAACCAAATACACACAAAGGTTTTCATGTTGGACATATGCGTAATGTGGCGCTTGGAGATAGTTTGTGCCGTATCTTTTGTTACAACGGCTATGATGTAGTCGGAGCAAACTACATTGGTGACGTTGGAGCACATATCGCAAAATGTTTGTGGTTTCATAGTAATTACAACACTGAAACTCCTCCGGAAAAATTTCGTGGAGAGTGGTTAGGTGAACTTTACACGCATGCTGTAAAAAAACTGGATGAAGCAGAAGGTCAAGAGAAAATTAAGTTTCAGAAAGAAATCAGCCAAATTCAGCAAAAACTGGAAGCAAAAGACGAGCAATTCATTCAAGAATGGGAAAAAACGCGGGAATGGTCTTTGTTGGATTTTCAAGAAATATATGAGTGGCTGGATGTAAGTTTTGACCATATTTTCTGAGTCCGAGGTTGATGAAGAAGGCAGGCAAATTGTAATTGAAGGAGAAAAAAAAGGGATATTTCAGTATTCAGAAGGTACAATTGGGATTGATCTTGAGGAGGAAGAACTTGGTTTTTTTATGCTCCTGAAATCAGATGGGAACACCCTCTATTCCTCAAAAGACCTTGCACTTGCACAACACAAATTTGACCAGTTTGGAGTGAAGCGCTCAATTTATGTGGTTGGGGCTGAACAGACGCTGCATTTTAAACAAGTTTTTGCCACCCTCAAAAGAATGGGCTATGAGCAAGTCGACAAGTGTTTCCATTTGCCGTATGCACTTGTGATGCTTCCAGAAGGTAAAATGAGTTCTCGTGCAGGAAATGTGATTCTGTTTTCGCAGTTGCGCAAAGAAATCATTGAAAGTATCCAATCCAATCATCTGGGAGAACATCGGCAGGAATGGAGTAAGAAAGAACTTGAAGAAACGGCTCAAAAAATTGCAGTGGCAGCCATTAAATACGGTATGCTAAATCAAGACTCAAATAAGCAGATTGTGTTTTCAATGGACGACTGGCTGGTTTCTGAAGGAGATACCGGCACCTATCTGGTTTATGCCTACGTGCGAATCAGGAGCATTTGTCGGCAAATTTCGCGTGAAGTGGTCGCTGATGTGGACTTTTCACTATTAGCACATCCCAATGAAAAAAAGCTTTTACGACAGATGCTGGATTTCAATCGCACTGTATTTAAATCCGGTGAGCAATACCGTCCTTCCTTACTTGCCCGGATGCTCTATGAGTTTTCCAAAGATTTCAGTCGTGCCTACAACACATGTTCAGTAAAGCATGCTGAAACTGAAATGCTGCAAGCTGCCAGATTACTTTTATTTCACTGTGTTGCTGAAACTCTCCTGCAGGGTCTTCACCTCATTGGAATCTCACCACCAGAACGGATGTGACAAGATTGGAAATATTTTTGGACTAAAGACTTTAGGATTCCAGGACCATTCAAGAAAACTATTTTGTGTGTCTTTTATGGTACTGGAACAAGATTCTACAATAAGATCATTTATGCTTAAATGGTTGTTTATTTTACTAATATCACTCATCCTCTCTACGGAATTATTTGCAGACTATTTTAAATGGGAGATTCTGGTTTCCGAAAATGGTTACGGAACTGAGAGCCACACTATCCCTGTTGATTCAGAAGGAAAAATCAAATCTGCAGCAAATTTGGCTGAGTGCAGGATGGCAAGTTTTTGGACCCGGATAGAATCTGAGTTGCTGCTGGAAGGAAAAACTTTAGTCTGTGTTTTTGAAGACAAAAGGCAATCCGTCAGCGTTGTTTGCAGAGACAATCACCTTAACCGCAAATACAACAGGGTCAAAGAGCTTTATCCAGTTGCAAAAGATGGATTTCGGATCAATCCGGAATTAGGCGCAGGTTCACCCTATTTTGAACTACGCTGCTATTTTTGAAGATCTGCAATTAGAGCAAAGCATTCAAAATGGACTGCACAGTTTCGAATGAACTCTTTGCAGCTTTTTTCAATGATGTAGAGGAAAGTTTGTGTCCATTTGCTCCAGCTAAATCACTGAGACAACGTACCACGATTGCAGGTATTCCAAATTGTTCTGCAACCTGAGCAATTGCTCCTCCTTCCATTTCAACGGCCTGCGCACCAAATTTTTCATACAACTCTTTCCTGGTTTCTTGACACTGAAGAAAAACATCTCCGGTCAGGATAGTACCCATCCGGACATCTGGAAGTGCGGTATTGATTTTTTCCTTTATCACCGGATCTAGAACAAATTCTGCTTTATTTTTCTGTAGCCCCATCGGTATTTCCCCTGCACGGTAAACTCGGATATTTCCGTCTTTCAGTGCACCGTAATCATACTGAATCAAAGACTCACCAATCAAAACTTCTCCAATTTCCATATCCGGATCAATACCTCCCGCGATTCCGGAAAAAATAAGCATTTCACACTTAAATTCCTGAATTAGAATCGTGGAAACCATCGCTGAATTGACTTTCCCTATCCCACATTCAACTACAATCAGCTCATGGAAAGAATGTTTGCTTTTGAAAAAAGTTCTACCACCAACCTGCTGTCCAGAATTTGGAAGCAATTTAAAAAAATGTATTTCTTTGGGGATGGCGCAAAGGATTCCAATTTTCATCAAAGACACAAATATAATTGACTAAAAATATTTTTTACAAATGGCCGGGAATTCTCTTTTTTTGCACCACTCGTAAAACTTCCCGCTTCCAAGTGCACAGGACGTGGTACCAAAGAATAATAAAAGGATTACGATCCACAAACCTTTACTATGTCGTACTTGCAAAACTAGAGCATTGAAAAATTTGCAACATTTTGATTTTAGAACCATTTTCACCTTTCATCAGTTATCTCAAAAACCAACTGTGCAAAATCATTCGTTCCACCATCCTGCAGAATTTCATGAAGCCTTTTCCCCATTTCTCCCGGAACACGTTTTTCCAAAAAACTATTCCACCACTCTAGGCCAGTGGAAGCTAAATCTACCTGGGAAACTATTTCTGCAGCCTTGTATTTTTTGATAATCAAAGCATTATCTTCCTGATGTGTTCCCGGAAGTGGAATGAGAACAGTATCTTTTTGTAAAACAGCAAGTTCACCGAGAATCCCCATTCCTGCGCGTGTCAACACTATTTCACTCCTGGAAAGCAAGTCACCCATGCCTTCATGGATAGTTTCTATCTGGTGGTAATCCGGATGAGAAAAAGCAGGAGATTTTTGTTCCAAAGAATTATTCCATTTTGTTCCAGTGAGGTGTACAACTTGAAAATCAACAAGCCAATGTTTTATCAAGGGAAAGATGGCTTGATTCAAACCAACTGCTCCCTGACCGCCTCCTGTGATAAGTATAAGCGGGCGTTCCGGATGTAGACCAAAACGTTCATTTGCACGTTTTGCACTGGCAGAGTATATTTCCTGACGTACAACCGGGCCTATTTTTCGTTTCAAAGATATGGAAGGAAACTGACTGGCAGTACTATCAAAATAGAATACAAGCGCACTGCTGACTGGAGCCATCAAGCGGTTAGCCAGTCCGGAGCGCAAATCCATTTGCATAATCACATGAGGGATCCTTAAAAGCCAGGCGGCATAAGCTACCGGTACACTAACAAAACTTCCTGCAGAAACAATAACCTGTGGGCGGAAACGGAGCAAATAAATCAAACCTGTTATTCCACCTCCGAGGATATACAAAGGATCGATAAAATTTCTCCAGTTCCAATAACGCCTGAGTTTCCCGGAAGGAATGGTGGAAAACGGTATCTCAGCTTGCTCTACCATTTTTCTTTCCGGACCAAATTTACTGCCTAAGAAAAGAAATTCGGAGTTCTTTTTTAGTCCTCGGATTTCCTGTGCCAAAGCCAGCAGGGGTATGGTTGGACCACCAGAACCTCCCCCTGTGAATAAAACTCGAACAGTTTTATCACTCATAGCTTGCGTCTCTTTTCCTGTTAGTTGACACTTCCTTCCACAACGAGTGATTGAGCCTTCTTCAATTCTGCTTGAAGAATGCTGCTCAAACCTACTGCGTCATTGCAGAAAATCCATTCCACTCCACGGTTAATTTCTCGAAAAAGATTATTTTTAGACCTGGGATAACCAACTCCAATATTTTGTCCGCAGTCCAAATGTTGCTTTACTAATTTTCTGTGAAGTAACAGATAATGCCCACCAAGACCGGCATAGTTTTCATTTAACGAGATATTGCTTAATATTTTTTCATTAAAAACCGCAACCAAAATTTTTGCTGAATTTTCGGTAAAAGTCACTAATTTCAACATTTCTGGAATCAGGCAGAGCAAATGAAAATCTTTTTGAGGTTTTAACTGAGAAAAAAGTTCTTTCAGTATCCTGTTTTGTTTTTCGGGTTGAGGATAATATTCTTCTTTGGCCTCCACCATTAAATGCAATTTCCCCCCGTAGCGCTGAAGTACTTCTTCCAGTGTTGGAATATGAGGGCAGATTCGATTTAGATCTTCCAGTTTTGTTTCTGAAATCCTGGNATTAGAACCGTACANTCTCATTAAATCNGNATCATGGGAAACAACTGGATACAAGTCTTTTGTCCAGCGAAAATCCAGTTCAATACCCCAAATCCCATCNGTTTCTAGCGCATGATCAAATGCAGTCAAAGTGTTTTCAAAAATTTCTTGGTTGTCATGCTGCCCGCGGTGAGAAATAATTTTACATTGCCCTAATTTTTCCAGAGTAGGAGTCTGTTGGGGTATGACAGCAAAGACCAAGTCACAAACCTGCATCAAGCGGGTTTCCAGCCAGGTTGGAAGTTCCATAATAAATTAGAGTGCTATTCTTTTATTTTTTTGTACACAAACCTCTAAATTTTCTATCCCACTAAACACTATCGGGAGATTCTTCCCAGATTTCCTTTACAAATTTTAATGGTCTCAACTTCTCAACTATTTTATGAAAAACTGGCCAGGAAACCGATTCAAGTTTTATGCGAATATCTGCCTCTTTATTTTTCTTAGCGGCGGTTTCGGAATTAATTATTGCTACACCTGCATCCTTTATTATTTTCGTTATTTGAAAAAGAATCCCTGTTCCATCAATCACTTGGAAATGAATAATGTGAGAACGAGTTATTTTTTTAGAGATTTTCCAAGCCACATCAATTGGAATTTTGTTTTGCTGCAGACGTTTATTTTTACGAGTTAATTTGGAGCAGTTTGTGACGTGTATTTCAATTTCATGATCATTACAGATAAAACCTGTGATTTTGTCTCCAGGAATTGGGAAACAACAACTAGCCAATCGGATTAAGGGGTTTTGAATATCATCGATCAAAAAAATGTTTTTGTCGCCACCAAATATATTCCCCCAAAATTCTGAACCTATCATCTCTTTTATACGACCAGTATGTTGATACTCAAGCAATTTATATTTTCTGAGAAACATTTTTAGAGGACGTTTTTGCAGTCCAATTTCCTGAAAAAATTTGTTTGCTGATATTTTTTCTGCTTTAAGTGCCTCTTTTACAGCCTTGGATTTGATCCATTTCTCTGTGCCTTGCTCATCACCATAATCTCGCAATTTCCGCTCCAATAATGTCCGCCCAGAATTTCTGGCACTGATTATTTTTTGTTGTTCCAAAGCACGTTTAATTTGGGCACGGCTCTTTGCAGTTTTGACTTGTTCAAGCCACTCTTCTCTCGGCTGAACTCCATGGTCTGTGAGAATCTGCAAAGCTTCCCCTGCAAACAACTGACGCTCACGAGGGACCCTTTTTTTTGTTGTTCCTACTGAAGAAGGATTTACCAGGGCACCAATGCAATGGTTTCCAAGTTCTGAATGAATCCCATAAGCAAAATCTAGCACAGTAGCACTTTTTGGAAAAACAAACATATCACCTTTGGGACTATAGACCTGTACCTGATCAGACTGTACATAGCTCATAACTTCGAGCATGCGAACGTCTTTATCACCAGCCAACTGATCAAGTTGATTGAGGTATATCCTGTAATAGTCAGCTAACTCAGTTGGACTTCCCTGCCAATGAGCCATGATTCCATACTGATTTTTTTTCAGCATTTCTTCTGAAACGATCTCAATACATGTTTGTTCACCCTCAATTCTTAACTCTGTCTGGATTCCTTCATAACCATTCCAGAGAGGGTTGCTGATGTAATCTCTAATTTTCAAAGGAATTACATAAAAACTTGTATGAACTATTCCAAGTGCTTTAAAACAGTCCAAGCTGTTTTTGACAATAATCCTGAAACCTTCCAATACATGGTCAATAGGACCTCTTTCCTGAATTCTGGAAGCAGGATGAACAAATAGCGGCTCGATCGTTTTATATGCTAAATTATTCTTTTCAAGAGTTCTCAGCANAGAAATCCTCATGCCATTTATTGTTGAAGTACGGGCTNTTTTCAGTTCATCAATTTCTNTGAGTGTTTTATTATATCTCTTTGGGTACAGTAGTTTGAAACAGAGTTCGGTGTGNTCCCGGCAAATCTGTGTTAGTCCCAGTCTTTCGGCTATAGGTACATATACATTTAGAGTTTCAAGGCTGATTCTACGCTGTTTGTGGCGGGGCATGGCTTCCATGTCTCTCATGTTATCGAGTCTGTCAAACAGCTTGATCAGCAAAGCACGAACATCCTGTGTCATGGCTTTCAACATACGCTGATAAGTTGCGTCTAAATAATCTGCTTCTCCTTCTTTTGGACTTTCCGGATTTTTTATTTTAGTTANCCCTCTGACAATATCTGCATACCAGGCNCCATATCGATTTTTGATGTCTTTGTGTGTAATTTTAGTATCTTCAATGATATCGTGAAGAATGGATGCTACAACTGTTGGGGCATCCANNCCTGCTCGNCAGATATAGTTTGCCACACGAAGGGGGTGNATNATGACCGGTTGTCCGGATTTACGTTTTTGATGTTCGTGGTGTTTCCGGATATCAGCAATGGCTTGTTCAAGCAACTCTGAATCTTTAACTGTACCGTATTCCTGAACATAGCTCCGAATTTGCTTGACTAACTTTGCAATCAAGGCTTTATCACTGGCTGAACTAGCTGTCTTTTTGGTGACAGGCATTATTGCTGTTTTGAGCATATTGTTATTGTGGTAGAAATTCTCGTGCTTGACCAACNCCACTGCAGTAACGCAAAGGGGTTTCAATTCGGATTGGCTTCCAACCTACTTCAAAGTTTAGATCCCACAAAGATTTTCTTATTTCACGGAACATTTCAAAACTGTCTGGGTCAACCCAGAAAAAAAAGTAGTTTTCTTCCGGAGGATATTTTTTCATTAATTTTTTCATCACCCCATTACGCTGAGAAAACTGATGCCACCACTGTCCTGCTCCCGGAGAAGGAAGAAATTTAAGACAGTGTGCGTGTCCACTTCCGACTGTGAGTTCAATGGAAAATTGATCCAGATTGACGTGTTTTGGTAAAGGCTCACTACCAGAGAGATATTTTTTTAGCCTTTGATAAACTAATGTACGATCCAGGTACAATAAACGGTCACTCCGAAGAAAAATCAAAAGGATGTTTTTTTGTGATACATGAGACCAGGGAATTTTCAGTTTTTCAATATTTTCTGTCGATTGTGTTTTTGAAATTACCTGCTCATTTTTTTCCAATAGTGAAAACATTGCCATGAACACAGCTAATATAACGAGTATTCCTACATTGTTGGAAACAATGTCAACCAATGAATCCAAGTTTAATAAATTATGAAAGTCGCCATTTAATCCCCGTTTTCTGTGCATCAAATTCCATCTTTCTGAGATTCATCTCCATTATTTTTGCTTTGCTTCAACTCCTCACGAGCTTGTTTTTTTTCTTTTTCCAGAAGAGAATGCTGATACTTGTTAAACCAATCTGTTATTTTTTCAGTTAAATCAGGACGATTGATGTGGGCGCAAAGGTCAATTAATTTCTTTAATGTACTGTTTTGTGGTTCAATCTTGATTGCCTCTTGAAAGTAACGGATAGCTCCTTTGTAATCAGCCCTTGTTTCAGCCTCCTCTGCCTGGCTGATTTTTTCCTGAACTTTACTTTGAATCTCTTTTCTTTTGATATCTTTCAGCATCTCCTCTAACTCCACTACTCTATTTTCATTTTTGAGCAGCATGTTGATACTAATAGCTTTTTGAATCAGATTAGTACCTGCGGCAATTTTTAGAGCTTTTTCAATTTTCACTGCTGCATTTATTTTGTCATTTTTTTTAAGAAAGTTTTCGGATTCAATCAAATATGCTGCATGAATTGATTTAATACCTTCACGGGCCTCTTTATTTTGACGGTTTTTACGAAAAATACGTTTATAAATTTCAAGCGCATCATCCAATAAATTTTTATCAAGATAAAGCTTGGCGATTCTATGCAGCAATACTTCAGATGTGATTTCAGAAATAAGTGGTTCATATATTTCAAGAGCTTTTTTCTCAAGATTGTCGTTGAATAATTTTTCTGCATTTTCCAAACATGCTTTTATATCATAGTCTCCCTGAGATCTCTCAAGTAGCCTGAAAGTCGTGAAAAAACTAACTCGTGATTGCTGAATCTTTCCTTTGCGTCTTAACAGGATCCCCATGTTTACATTGGTGTAGCGGTGATTGGGATTTCGGCCAAGTATGCTTTGTAGTGTTTTTATTCCATCATTTATATTACCGTCGAGAGAAATTGCAAGAACGAGGAAACAACGTAAATCCACATTTTCTTTATCCCGCATCAGCAATCGTTTCAAAGAATATTGGGCGATCTTTGTTTCATTATTTTTTAAACAATAAATACCAAGTGTGAAAACAGCATTCCTCTCTTCTGTGCTTCCTGCTTCCAGATTGGAAGTAATGTATTTGAAAGTTCGAACAGCGTCAATACTGTCTAAATCATCCTTGTCATCATCATCATCATTATCATCACCATCAGTGTCAACCTTGACCTTTTCATTATCGTCTTCTTTCTCCTCTTTTTCAGGTATTACTTTTATTTCATCTTTATTTTCAGGAGTCTGTACTTGATTGAGCTCAACCGTATCATCAGCAAAATTAGTCTGCATTTCGACTAATTTCCCCATGCCATCTTCAATGTCAGGAAGGACAAAGTCCGTCATTTTTTCAAACTCGTCAATGGCGGAGATAGCCATGCCATCTGCAACTTCAACTTTTGCTGTGGTTGCAGCTAGATTATAAACAGCGTTTTTATAATCAGGATCATACTTCAGGCAGTGCAAGTACATATTTTTTGCATGATTCCAGTCTTGTTTTTTGCGGTATGTATTACCAAGTTGATTGGCAAGATCTACGTTTTTAGGGTCCATTTTTAGGACAATTGTACCCAGACTTATTGTCCCGTCAGGGTTGCCGCTACCTTGCATTTCCTGAAATAGTTTGGTTACAGTTTCTGCAGCAAGTTTTGGGTTCAGTGCAAGAGCTTTGTTAAATTCTACTGTTGCCCATTCATAGAAGTTTTTTTCAAGCAGACTTTTACCACGGGCAAGAATGGCATTGACATCCTTGTGGGAGTCTTCAGCCGCAAAAATTTTTTTGAGTATTTTCATTAATATTGTGTTAGCCTGAGAGTCAGATTAGCTCAAGTAGTATTACAGAAAGTGTACTGTCAAGTTTAAACTTTATCATAACCGAAGGTGTCATGATTGTAAATCCCTGTGTAAATCAAAAGTTAATCCTGAACAATGATATGATTAATTTAAAAAAGTAGCAGGTTCAAAGAATTTAAAAGG
>JGI24817J26689_1000192_pt1 | contig 13971 bp, 17 predicted proteins | sample METZYME_3_300m_FD_26689 | JGI IMG/M metagenome (IMG submission 26689) | reverse complement strand
CTCCGACATGCTTTTGCTACACATTTGATAAATCACGGAGCTGATCTAAGAGTTGTTCAAATGTTGTTAGGGCACAGTGATCTATCAACAACACAGATCTACACTCATATTGCACAACATCGCCTAAAAGATCTTCATCAAAAACATCACCCAAGAGGCTAGGGTTTTTGTAAACTAATGCAATGAAAAAAATAATTACAATTCTAACGGTTCTGACTCTTTTTACAGGCCATGAAAGCCTCAAATCTGATTCTCCTGAAACGAGACTTGATTATAAAGTTTCAACTGATCAAAGGATTGAAGAAATTGTAACGGACTTATTGGACTTTTTTCCCGAAGGCACCAAGGTCAATCTTAAGTCATCACCCGTGGAAGGTCTTTACGCGGTTCATATTGGTTCCCAGGTTTTTTATATAAGTGATGATGGGAAATTCTTACTGAGTGGGGATATTTACAACACTCAAACCAGTGAAAATTTAACTGATAATGACCGTAGAATTGCTCGCATAGAATATTTAAGTGAACTTGATTCAAGTTCAATGATCACTTTTTCTCCTATTGAATATCAACGCTCAGTGACTGTATTTACCGATATTGATTGCGGTTATTGTAGAAAGTTTCACCAACAGATTGATGCAGTGATGAATGAAGGTATTCAGGTTCGGTATATATTTTTTCCCAGAAGCGGTCCTGATACAGAAAGCTGGTATAAAGCTCAAGAAGTTTGGTGCAGTGCTGATCAACTACAAGCCATCACTCTAGCTAAACTAGGTAAGAGCTTCAACAGTCAGGAGTGTTCTAATGATCCAGTACAACAACATTATGATTTAGGGAAGATGTTCAATGTTCAGGGCACACCTACCTTGGTTACTGATGCAGGTGAAATNATTGTTGGTTATTTGTCGGCTACTGATTTAAAAGACAGATTAGACGGCAAATAGTTCTAAATTTTATTTCTCAAGATATTTTATTTTGTTTTTTACATCTCTCCATTCATCTGCATCGGGAGGTGGTTCTGGTGCATGAGATATCACAGGCCACTTTTCACTAAGTTCTACATTTAAATCGTAGAAGATTTCTTGACCTTCAGGGATTTCATCATCTGCAAAAATTGCGTCAACCGGACATTCAGGTTCACATAAAGCACAATCTATGCATTCGTCAGGATTGATCACCAACATGTTTGGACCCTCGTGAAAACAATCAACAGGGCAGACCTCAACACAATCGCCTAGTTTGCACTTAATACAGTTTTCTCCTACTAAAAAGGTCATATTTTTATTGCTTTATCTCTAAGTTGTGTTGTTATTCTATTGTTTTATATATCGGTTCAAAATCGTTTTTTTCTTTTTCAATATGTGCCTTAAGGGCTAGTTTACCTGTTTTAAACGCCATTGCCTCCCAAGGAATATCATCCAAGGAAAACATTTTTACATCGAGTGACTCTGCTCCCGGACCAAAATTATTATCCCTTAGTTCAGCTCTAAAGAAAATATGCACTTGATCAGCATGTATCACATCAACAACAGCTAACATCGGTCCCAGTACAGGGGTGAACAAGGCTTCTTCTTGAGTCTCTCTAATAGCACCTTCTGCTAAGCTTTCTCCATTCTCTAGAAAACCAGCGGGTAAAGTCCAAAAATTCTGTCGTGGTTCTATAGCCCTTAGGCATAGTAGAACTTCATTGTTATGAATTGGCACAGTTCCAACAACAATCTTTGGGTTTTGATAATGAATAGATTTACAAGCAGTGCATACAAACCTAAGTTTTGTATCACTGGTTGGGATATTTGGCTGAACAGTGCCCCCACATTGATTACAGTATTTCATAATGTTTTCTTCTCTATGCCGAGAGAGAGACTCGAACTCTCACGGGTTTAACCCCACCGGATTTTGAATCCGGCGCGTCTACCAATTCCGCCATCCCGGCTTAATATTAATGAAGAATACCTTGAGTTCAAGATGCAGTCTATCAATCTTTATGCCTTAAACCGATTATTCTAATTCTTATAATTCAGTACAATGTTTGCATGAAAACCAGTGATTTTAATTTTCATTTACCAGAACATCTTATCGCGCAGAATCCAATTGATGATCGTGATGCAAGCCGATTACTTCATGTGAAAGGAACTTGTTTTACTGATCGGACTTTTTCTGATTTACCCAGACTTTTAAAAACCGGTGATTTGCTGATATTAAATAATACAGAGGTAATGCCAGCTAGACTCCATGGAGTGAAAACCTCAGGAGGAAAAGTTGAGATTCTGATTGAAAGAGTAATTGACGAATTTTCTTTCTCCGCACAAGTAAAATTTAGTGGCAAATTAAGAGCTGATAGTGAATTAATTATTAGCAATACAATAAGAATGAAAATCATTGATCGAGTAAATGGTTTTTTTCTTATTCGCTCAGATGAGCCTATCCATGAAGTAATGGAGACTCAAGGTCAAATACCACTTCCGCCATACATTAAGAGAAACCCAACTTCAAAAGATACTCAACGTTATCAAACTGTGTTTGCTAGTGAAAGAGGTGCTGTGGCTGCACCTACAGCTGGTTTGCATTTCACCGAGACTGTATTTAGTGAATTAAGACAGCAGGGTGTTGATATTGGTTTTCTTACGTTACATGTGGGTGCTGGAACTTTTATGCCGCTCAGAGAAGAGCAGATTCTTGAAAAAAAATTACACCAAGAATTTTTTTCTGTTAGTCGTTCACTGTGTAATCAGATTAAACAGGCTCACCTGAAATCAGGGAGGATTATTGCGGTTGGGACTACAGTGACTCGGGCGCTTGAGTCACTAATGATGTCTGGCGGTCTTAGAGATTACAAAGGGTTTACAAACATATTTATAACTCCTGGATTCGAATTCAAAATTGTCGATGCTATGATCACAAATTTTCATCTACCTGGATCTTCATTGATGATGTTAGTTTCTGCTTTTTTGAATAAAGAAACCATTCTAAATTCATACAACCATGCAATTAAGAAAGGTTATCATTTTTATAGTTATGGGGATGTTATGTACATAGAAGGAAAATAACTATTATGCGTTTTGAATTGTTACAACAAGACGGCACCAGTCGATTAGGAAAACTTCAATTTATAAGGGGTGAAATACACACTCCTGTTTTTATGCCTGTGGGAACCTATGGCACAGTTAAAACTATGTCACCAGAAGACTTAGACAATTTGGGTGCAGAAATAATCTTATCCAATACATACCATCTCATGATTCGTCCAGGTGAAGAGGTGATCTCTTCACATCAAGGCTTGCATCAGTTTATGGCTTGGGATCGACCTATCTTGACCGATTCTGGAGGCTATCAGATTTGGAGTCTATCTAAAAAGAGGACCATTAATGATGATTTTGTTGAATTTGATTCTCCTGTGAACGGCGACATGATTCGACTAACGCCGGAAATCGCTATGCGAATTCAGAAAAATTTAGGGAGTGATATACAAATGGTCTTGGATGAATGCACTCATTACCCAGCCACTAAAGATGAAGCGTATGTATCAATGAAACGATCTGAGAAATGGGCAGAAAGAAGTTTTCGGGCCTATGAAGATCTAAAAGGTGATTCTGACAGCGCAATCTTTGGGATTATTCAAGGGGGTATGTACAGTGATTTAAGATTAGACAACTTAGATTTTCTTACATCAATTGATTTTGATGGGATGGCAATTGGCGGCTTGTCTGTGGGCGAGCCCTTAGATGATCGTATGCAGGTCCTTGAAACTCTTTTGCCACAAATGATTCAGCATAAACCCCGATATTTAATGGGGTTAGGAACCCCTATAGATATTATAAAAGCGGTTGAGGTCGGCGTTGACATGTTTGATTGTGTGATTCCCACACGCCATGCTAGAAACGGTCAAATTTATACCCATTCAGGAGTCTTAAGAATAAGGAATGCTCAGTACAAAAATGACATTAAACCGTTAGATGACCAATGCAGTTGTTATAGCTGTAAAAATTTTTCTAGGTCATATCTAAGGCATTTATTTAACTGCAATGAAATCTTAGGCGCGCGATTAGCAACCGTTCATAATTTATTTTTTTATCTAGGCTTAATGGAGAATATTAGAGAGGCAATTCGCAAGAATTGTTTTAAAGAATTTGCAAAAAGTTTCATAGAGAATTATCAGCAATAATTATTTCTGTGTCATAATTGCACATCTAATTTTTCTCAAGGGTGTGAAATGAGTATATTTTTCGAAAATGCTTGGGCACAAGGTAGTGCGACTGGAGGGGATTCTTTTTTAGGGTTTCTCCCTCTTATTATTATTTTTGTGGTTTTTTATTTTTTGCTGATCAGACCTCAATCTAAGAAACAGAAGGAACATAAAGGAATGATATCTTCATTGGAGGTAGGCAATGAAGTTGTGACTGCCGGGGGTGTTTTGGGGAAGATTAAAGAAATTAATGACCAATACGTTCAATTACAAATATCGGAAAATGTAATTATCAAGGTTCAGAGACACACCATTGGAGCTTTAATGCCAAAAGGCACTATCAAGAAAGGCTAGTTTTTATGAATCATTATCCATTATGGAAAAATGCTATTGTCGTGGTCGTTATTCTGCTCGGCACTTTATTTGCTTTGCCTAATTTTTATGGCGAGGACCCAGCTTTGATTGTTTCAAAAGAGAACGGGGAAGTTTTTTCTAACACAGAGTTAAAGGATGTTGAGAACTTTCTTCTTAGCAAGGAAGCTTCTGTTACATCGATTAGAAATAAAAAAGGCGATCTTCTGATTCGCTTTCCAGATGTAAAAAATCAAATTGCTGCTAGTAGCAATATCCGATCTTATCTTGGACGATTCTCCACAGTTGCCTTAACATTTGCTCCCAGGATGCCAGAATGGATTCAGCAACTTGATCTTAATCCAATGAGCCTTGGATTGGATCTCAGAGGCGGTGTGTATTTTAAATTTGAAGTCGATCTTGATGCTGCGATTCAGCAAAGACTTGATCAATACATAACGGATATTAATAAATCACTAATTGATCAACGCATTAGACGCGCTATTAGAAAAGAAGGCAATACGCTAAGGGTAGAATTATCAAACCCTGAGGATTTGAACCAAGCACGACGATCCATAAGGGAAATTGATAACTTACTGGATATTTCTAACGCATCAACCGCTACCCAAACAGTGATTCTGGTGAATATGACAGACGATCAGCTTAAGCAAAGACGAGATTTTGCTATTCAGCAAAATATTTTGACCATGAGAAATCGAGTTAACGAGCTGGGCGTAGCAGAACCCATAGTTCAACGTCAAGGCCTTGACCGAATCGTTGTCCAATTGCCTGGTGTACAAGACCCAACTCAAGCAGAGCGAATACTTGGAGCCACAGCAACATTGGAGTTTCGTTTAGTTTGTGAGAATGAAAATGCCTTTGAAGCGGAAGAAAAAGGCCGTGCACCGATAGGATGTGATCTTTTTCAGGACCGAACTGGTAACCCTGTGCTTTTGAAAAAGAAAGCTATTGTCACAGGAAATCAATTAATTGACGCTTCACAGTCTTTTTCCCAAGGTCGACCTGCAGTATCCATCCGTTTAGATGGCAAAGGCTCAAAATCCATGTTGGAGACCACAAAAAGAAATTTAAACAAGCCCATGGCTGTGTTGTTTGTTCAACAACGCCAAGAAACTATAGAAGAGAACGGGGGTTTTATTAATCGGTCAGTACTGGATAAAGAGGTAATCAATATTGCAACCATCAGAGGAGTATTCAGTAGTCAATTTGAAATCACGGGGTTAACTACATTCGAGGCCAAAGATCTAGCTATATTACTTAGAGCTGGAGCACTCGCTGCACCAATATTTAAAGTGGAAGAAAAAACCATAGGACCTAGCTTGGGTCAAGACAATATTGATAAAGGATTCGCTGCGATCGTCACCGGACTCATTCTGATTGTGATTTTTATGGCCTTGTATTACAAAGGCTTTGGATTAATAGCAAATCTAGGTCTGGTGGTTAATATGACCTTACTCGTTGCCTTGTTATCACTTTTGCAAGCCTCATTAACTTTACCGGGTATTGCAGGTATCGTTTTAACTGTGGGAATGGCTGTTGACGCCAATGTACTTATTTTTGAGAGAATCAGAGAAGAATTACGTAACGGTAATTCACCCCAAGCCAGTATTGCTGCAGGATACCAAAAAGCTTTTGCAACAATTACTGATGCCAATATCACCACTTTAATTGCAGCCTTGGTTTTGTTCACATTTGGAACGGGNCCAATTAAAGGGTTTGCCGTCACTTTATCTTTGGGTATTTTAACCTCACTGTTTACTGCAATTATTGCTTCCAGAGCAGTTGTTAATTGGGTCTATGGANGCAGGACCATTGAGAAATTAAGGATCTAGCATGTTGATTTTTAAGAAGACAGTCAATTTCCTATCGGTCCGTCGGATAACGACGACTCTCTCAATTGTTTTAATGATTTTTTCATTGGTTTCTATTATGTCAAAAGGACTGAATCCAGGTATTGATTTTACCGGTGGTTTTCAAGTTGAAGTTAGTTATCAACAATCTCCAGAGATCGAAAGCATCCGTAATAATTTATCAGCGGCTGGCTTTAATGATGCGATAGTACAAAATTCTGGGTCAGCCACAGATATTATGATCAGAATTGCACCAAGAGAAGGACTCGATAGCAGAACCGTTGGTAAGCTTATTATCGATAACCTCAATCAATCTTCAAATTCTGTAGAACTCATGAGTTCTGAGTATGTCAGCGCACAAGTGGGCGAGGAACTGACAGAACAGGGTGGTCTTGCTATGGTTTTTGCCTTGATCATGATCATGATTTACATTGTGTTTCGTTTTCAGTGGAAATTTTCTATTGGGGCTGTCATGGCTTTGATCCATGATGTTTTAATCACTATAGGCGTGTTTTCATTTTTCCAAATTACCTTTGATTTGGCGGTTCTGGCAGCAATTTTGGCTGTGGTTGGTTATTCATTAAATGACACCATTGTTATTTTTGATCGAATTAGAGAAAATTTCCGTTCCATGAGGCGCGCTNAGACACTTGANATTCTTAATTCATCAATCACTCAAACAATTAGCCGAACAATGATCACCAGTTCCACAACCCTAATGGTTTTATTATCTCTTTACATTATGGGTGGTCAATCTCTGCAAGGGTTTTCTTTAGCCTTAATTATTGGTGTATTAATTGGTACCTATTCTTCTATTTTTATTGCCTCAACTTCAATCTTTTATTTGGATATATCAACATCTGATTTATTGTCTAGTAAGCGAGAGGAAGTTGATGATGGAATGCCGTAGGGCTTTTTTCTTAGAATAGTTTTTCTAATCTGTCGTCATATTTTGAAACAACGTCCTTCATCGCATCAAAAATCTTTGGAGTTCCACATAGTATACTGCCGCTATCAACCGGGTCTTGACCAGGGATAAGATTTTCAACCAATCCACCCGCCTCTTGTATGAGTAAAACTCCGGCAGCAACATCCCATGGTTTCAGCCCAAATTCCCAGAACCCATCATAACGACCGGCAGCAACATAAGCTAAGTCAAGAGCAGCAGAGCCTGGTCTTCTGATAGCACCTACAATTTTGGTGAAGTCAGTAAAAATATCTAAATACACTTCAAGCCAATCCGATTGATCTCTATAAGGAAAGCCTGTTCCTAGTAAGCTACCCTGGAGTGTCGTTTGCTTGCTGACTCTAATTCTTCTGCCATCCAGCAGGCTCCCCATACCTCTAATGGCTGTAAATAATTCTTGTCTGGATGGGTCATAGATTACAGCTAGCTCAAGTCGTCCCTTAATTTTTAAAGCAATAGACACACAGTAAACAGGAAATCCGTGAATATAATTTGTGGTGCCATCAATGGGATCAATAACCCATAAAAAGTCTGATTCATCTCCTTGAAGACCATGTTCTTCACCCAGAATGGTATGATCAGAGTAACGTCCACGTATAATGTCTATAATGGCTTTTTCTGCTTCTTCATCTACATAGGTTACAAATTCATTATAAGCTTTGGTTTTGATATCACCGGCGTTGATCCGATTAAAATTAATCTGAGCAATATCTCCTGCTTTTCTTGCAGCTTCTACGGCAGTGTTTAAAAATGCTTGCATGTTAAAATCTCTATCATGAATCAATAACTGTTTGGAATATGTGTAGAATAACAAAACTTTTTGATCAAATGTTTTACTTTGTTTGTAATTATTGAAGATTATTTTGAATAAGAATATACAGTTTGTACTTGTTGAGCCCTCACATCCTGGCAATATCGGAGCTGTGGCTAGGGCAATTAGTACTATGGGATTTGACCAACTTGCTTTGGTGAAGCCGAAGGAGCATCCACATCCTGAATCCAGGGCTCGGTCTTCCTCCGCATTAGAAGTGTTGTTAAATGCCGGTGTTTATAACGAATTGGAAGATGCCGTTGGGGATTCTGGGTATGTGATTGGTACCACAGCACGAAATCGAAGAATCAGTGTGCCTGTGTCGTCAATAGGAGACATGGCTCATGATATTTTAAGCAAAGCAGAGCATCAAAAAATCTCTATTGTCTTTGGCCCTGAAACCTCAGGACTGAGCAATGAAGACATTGATCGATGCAATCATCTGGTCTATATTCCCTCAAGTGAAGAGTATCCTTCACTTAATTTATCCATGGCTGTTCAAGTTGTTGCCTACGAGTTAAAAATGGCTGAGACTATTGACATTAAAGAAACAGTAGAAAGAAATCTTGCTTCAGGACAAGAGATGGAATTGTTTTATGAGCATTTGAAAGAGGTGCTGTTAGAAACTGGTTTTCTTAACCCAAGAAACCCAAAGCAACTGATGAGAAGATTAAGAGCTTTATTCAATAGAGCCGAACTGGATGACAATGAAGTCAATATAATGAGAGGTATATTGGCGTCTTATAAAAAATCAAGAAAAGAAGTCAATGAAGAATAAGATCTATTTTGATTACGCCTCCACAACCCCAATAGCAAAGGAGGTCAAGCAAGATATGGCCATTGCCCTCGATGATGATCTTCTTGGGAATGCGTCATCCCTAGATCATGAGTTTGGCTTGGGTGCTAGTCAAGCAATTGAATTGGCAAGACAAGATATTGCAAGCCTTATTAATGCACAAACAGGCGAAATTATTTGGACTTCTGGAGCCACAGAATCAAATAATTTAGCTTTATTGGGAGTCTGTAATTCCAAACCTCATGACCAACCTTTAAGAATTATTTCTTCATACGCTGAACATAAGTCAGTGATTGAACCCCTTATGGATTTGAAAAGAAAAGGCCATCATGTTGAATTTATTGAACCAAATAAACACGGATACTTAGAACCTGCAGCCATTGCAAAAGCAATGGACAGTGGATGCGATCTTTTTAGTTGTATGCATATAAACAATGAAATTGGCAGCGTCAATGACATTGATTTCATTGGCTCTATGTGTCGAGAAAGAAAGATTATTTTTCATGTTGACGTTGCCCAAAGTATTGGCAAGCTTCCTCTTGATGTTGAAGAAAATGATATTGATTTAATGTCTTTATCAGCTCATAAAATATACGGACCCAAAGGAATTGGAGCATTGTTTATTAATCAGAAGACAGTCGGTCGGTTGCAACCGTTAATGTCAGGAGGAGGGCAAGAAAGAGCGATTAGACCTGGGACTCTTGCAACTCACCAAATTATTGGCATGGCATCTGCGTATCGACTCGCTAAGGCCACTATGGAGAATGATTTAGTCCACTTAACAGAATGTCGTGATCTTTTTCTGCGACTCACAAATGTAATTAAGGGGCTAATGATCAATGGGGATATCCATAATATTTTTCCAGGAATTATTAGTATTTCGCTCCCTGACTTGCATGCAGAAAGCTTATTATTTGCTATGGATAAGGTGGCAATTTCAAAAGGGTCTGCTTGCAGCTCTGAAAGTGATGAACCTTCCCATGTATTAAAATCTATGGGTCTTAGTAGGGAGGCAATAGAAGGAACTATTCGTGTCAGTTTTGGCCGACACACTAAATTTAAAGACATTGAGATACTCGCACAATCATTAAAAAAGGCTGTGGATCATCTAAGACTTCTCAAGGGGGGTATGTGAATGAACTCATCTGTTGAGATCTTAAAAGAGGCTTTTTTTGACACCGATCATGTCTTTAGAACAAAAGATCAAACTGATCAATACACAGTTGGATTTTCTGATAACGCTCAGAACATGTGGGTCAAGTTCTACTTCATCACCAGTCATTCGAAAATTATTGATGTTAAATACGAAGTTAAGGGTTGTCAGTATTTAGTGGCTTTAGCCTCGTTATTCACTCACTCAATCATTAATCAGGATGTTTTGAGTCTAGCTGATTTCAATTATCAGTCACTGGGGAGTCTGATAGATCTTCCTAAAAATAGACAAGATCGACTTTTTTTGTTGGAAGATGCAGTAAAAGACTGTATAAATCACTTTGAAAGAGGCTAAACAATGAATTTATCAGTTACAGACAGTGCAGTAAGACGGTTCAAAGAAAACTTGTCTAGTAAACCTGATGCTATTGGCTTGCGCATTAGCATCAAATCAACGGGATGCAATGGTTATTCATATATATTGGACTATGCTGGGGAAATCGCGAGCGATGATAATGTCATCAGTGTTTCAGATATATCAATCGTTGTTGATCCTGAAAGCATGACTTTGATCAAGGGAACAGAAATTGATTTTATTGACGAAGGTTTGAACCAGGTCTTCAAATTCAAGAATCCTAATGCCACAGGTGAGTGCGGTTGTGGTGAAAGTTTCAGCGTTTAAATCATAAAGGATATTATTATGGAGAGAACACTTTCAATTATTAAACCTGATGGTGTTGAACAACATATTATTGGAGAAATATATAAGCGTTTTGAGCAGGCAAATCTTGCAATAGTTCAAGCAAAAATGATGCATCTAAGTAAAGAAGAAGCTGAGGGGTTTTATGCCGTTCATAAAGACAGACCTTTCTTTAATGATTTAGTTGATTACATGACTTCTGGGCCAGTGATGGTACAAGTTTTAGAAGGAGATAATGCCATTAGCTTAAATCGAGAATTAATGGGAGCTACCAATCCTGATGATGCCGATGAAGGCACTATCCGTAAGGATTTCGCAACCAGTATCGAACAAAATATTGTCCATGGTTCAGATGGGCCAGACACTGCTAGAGAAGAAATTAACTTCTTTTTTGGTTAATCCAAAAAATTGACCGATCTGCAAAACAATCTTTTAGGACTACCGCCACAAGAGCTTCAAGAATTTTTTGAGGGTCTTGAGGAGAAAACCTATCGAGCTAAACAGCTTATGCAATGGGTTTATTCCAAACAAGTTTATGACTTTAACTCGATGACCAATTTTAATATTGGCTTAAGAGAATATCTTGATAGTCATTGCACTTTAACTTTTGATCTTTCTTCAAGAACTGATGTCTCGAGAGACGGCACCACTAAATGGCTTATTGGCAAACAAGGTAATCAGATAATAGAGACAGTTTTTATTCCCGAAGATCATAGGGGAACTTTATGTATTTCGAGTCAAATTGGTTGTTTAATTGATTGCCCTTTTTGTGCAACAGGGCATCAAGGATTTAATCGTAATTTAAAAGCACATGAAATAATTGGCCAGATTTTAGTTGCCAGGGAAAGTTTGAGTGAAGAAAAGAAGATAACAAATATTGTGTTCATGGGTATGGGAGAGCCTTTAGCTAATTACCCCGAGGTTATTAAAACCGTCAAAATCTTAAATGATCCCAATGGGTTCAATATTTCAAGACGACGAATTACTATCAGCACCTCAGGTTTAGTGCCCCAATTGAATAAGTTAGGTGATGAAGTCGGGGTGGCCTTAGCTATTTCTTTGCATGCACCTAATGATAAGCTTCGTGATGAGCTGGTTCCCATTAACCGTAAACACCCTATTGCCGATCTTCTTGAGGCTTGCTGGTTGTACGCTGAAAAACAGAATTTAAAAACCATTACCTTTGAGTACACCATGTTAAAAGGGGTGAATGATGGAAAAGAGCAAGCCCAGGAATTAGCTAAATTATTGAAGAATAAACCCGCAAAGGTCAATTTAATACCCTTCAACACCTTTCCTGGTGTTAAATTTGAGGCCACAGACAGAGAAAACATCGATGAATTCAGGAATATCTTATTAGAATCTGGAATAATGACTATAACTAGAAAGACTAGAGGTGAAGATATCCAAGCTGCCTGTGGACAACTTTCTGGTAGTGTTAGAAATTTGGCCAAGAAAACATTAAGACAAAAACTTAAGAAACAATTACATTAGACAAAAAAGGAGTAATTTATGTCAGATGATACAGAATCAAATGTTGTTGAACACATGGTTGCATTAAAGATTATTGGAGTTGCTGGTGTAATCCTTTTTCTAGTGACCTTGGTTGGTATGTATATCTCCCATAACTAAGGGCTTGAGCAATCAAATAAAATCAATACGGGGAATGCCAGCGCTTCTTCCAGAAGAGCTGGTTAAGTGGCAATTTGTTGAATCAAAGGTTAAGCGTGTGATGCAGGCCTATGCTTTCCAAGAAATTAGAACTCCGATTGTTGAACGAACTGAATTATTTCAACGAACCATTGGTCAAGACACTGATGTGGTGTCAAAAGAAATGTACACATTCAATGATCGTAAGGATCAATCGTTATCTCTTCGGCCTGAGGCAACAGCTGGGGTGGTCAGAGCAGGTATTGAGCACGGTCTCTTTTACAATCAAACTCAGAAATTATGGTCTATGGGACCGATGTATCGCTACGAGAGACCACAAAAAGGCAGGTATCGACAATTTCATCAGATTAATATGGAGGCCTTTGGTTATCAAGGACCTCAGATTGATCTGGAAATTATTTTAATGACCTCAAGAATTTGGAAGGCACTAAAGGTGGATGCTATTGGGCTTGAGATCAATTCATTGGGTACTTCAGCTTCTAGGCAAACCTATCGCCAGGTTTTGGTTGAATATTTTTCTGATCATAAATCTGATCTTGATGAGGATTCAACGAAGCGCTTAGCATCGAACCCAATGAGAATTCTTGACAGTAAGAATCCTGAGATGGATCATCTTATTTCAAATGCTCCTATAATCACCGACTATATTGATACAGAATCTGAAGATCATTTTGCAACTCTAACCAATTCTTTGGAACAACATAATATTAGCTTTCAATTGAACCCAAGATTAGTGAGGGGTTTAGATTATTACACAAAGACAGTATTTGAATGGACCACTGATCAATTGGGTTCACAGGCTACTGTGTGTGGAGGCGGTCGTTATGATGACTTGGTTAAGCAATTGGGTGGCCAGAATGTTTGTGCTGTCGGTTGTGCAATCGGCTTTGAAAGGCTAACAGAATTGGTTGAAGTCTCATCCAAAAAAGAACAAAATATGCAGCCAAAAATTTATATTGTTGCGGTTGGAGATGACACAGAATTGCATGCTAGTCTCTTGGCTGAGAAAATCCGAGATGCTAGTGAGGAATATGCGGTTGAGATTAATATGGACGGCGGAAGTTTTAAACAACAATTTAGAAAGGCAGATAAATCTGGTTCTGAATTGGCGATTGTCATAGGAGAAGAAGAGATTCAACAAGGTAACCTTGGATTTAAGCCTTTAATGATTGATCAAGAACAGACAACCATTAAAGAAGAAAATCTCATGGAAGAAATTAATCAATTCTTTATTGAATAAATAAAGGTAATAGAACGATGGATGATAATTTAACAGATCAACAACAAGCAGAAGTTGTAAAGCAATGGCTTAAAGACAATGGGTTAAGTATTCTATTTTCTATAGGTCTGGGTATTTCGGCGTATTTTGGGTTGCAATTCTATCAACAGAGTCAATTGCAAGAGTCTGAAAGCGCTTCTCGATTGTATGCAGAGGTTGAATTTGCATTAAAACAGCAAAGAATGGCTCAAGC
>JGI24817J26689_1000185_pt1 | contig 14160 bp, 12 predicted proteins | sample METZYME_3_300m_FD_26689 | JGI IMG/M metagenome (IMG submission 26689) | reverse complement strand
TCGATTCCCTCAGCCTGCAGCGCCGTCCGAATGCCGGAGATCAGCTCCGAGGTCAGCTCGGCATCGCAGACCACGTCGATGACCTCGTCGAGAGTGAGGCGGCCGCGGGCCCGGCCGCGTCTGATAAGGCGAGCCACCTCGAAGTCCGAGACCCCGGGCCAGGCCGGCACCTCGGAGGCCGTCTTAGGCATCAACCCTCCCCTCCGAATAGTTGACCAGCCACAGTATTAGTGGCTCAACCTCGGCGAAATCGGTGAAGGCCTCGCGTAGGTCCATGATCCAGTTCCGGAGGAACGAGATTGACGGCTGGTAGGGCGCCAGGTCGCCGGCCTGGCGGGCCTCGGCCTCCAGCACCACAGCGACCCGCTCGGCAGCGAGGAAGAGTAGGCGCGACACCACGCCACAGGGGTCGTCGTCGCTGGCGTCGTCGACGGCCAGCCGGGCCAGCAGGTCACCCACCGCTCCCCCGGCCTGCTCCATGGCAGCGTGCAGGTCCCGGGTAGTTCCCAGCGCCTCATAGGAGTCCCGATTGACCGGGTCGTCAAACAGCACCAGGGCCAGGTGGTCGGCCACCTCGTCGGGCCGGTGGACCAGCAGCCGCAGTGCCTGGTGCTCCGGAGTCAGGTGGCCGGGTGTGGTTGGGCCGCCGCCATCGTCCACCGCCATCCGTCGACCCCGGGCGGCCGGATCGCCGGCGGGCTTTTCGGCCCGGCGACGCACCTCGTCGGCGCTCACCATGCACCGGTCAGCGATCCGCATCACGTACTGGTCCCGGACCAACACATCGGGATGTTCGACGACCAGTCGCATGGCCGCCGTGGCGGCCAGAGCTCGCCCCTCTGCCGAGTCCAGATCGCTCCGATCCAACTCCCGGTCCACCCGGAACTCCAGGAACGGCCGAGCTTCTTCAATGGCGGCCCGTAGGCCGTCCGGATCGTTGCCCGCCAGGTCGCCGGGGTCGGCTCCAGCGGGTAGGGCGGCTACGGCAAACCGCAGACCGAACTCCTCTTCCCAGGCGTAGACCCGCTCGGCAGCCGCCTGGCCAGCGCCGTCGGCGTCGAAGGCCAGTACGACACGGCTGGCGAACCGGCCCATGGTGCGGGCGTGCTGGGGAGTGAGGGCCGTGCCACAGGTGGCCACTGCCCGTTCGATGCCCGCCAGGTGGCACCCGATCACGTCGGTATACCCCTCGCACACCACCAGCTCGTCGGTCCGCCCCGCCTCGCCCTTAGCCCAGTGGAGCCCGTAGAGCACCTCGCTCTTGGAGTAGAACTCGGCGGCGTCCGAGGTGTTCTTGTACTTCGGTCCCTCGCCGTCGGGCAGCTTGCGTCCACCAAACCCAATGGCGTTGCCCTGGGCGTCGAAGATTGGAAACACGATCCGGGCCCGGAAGAAGTCGTACTGGCCGCCCCGCTTGTTGATGCCACCCAGCCCGGTGGCCACCCACTCGTCATCTTTCAGGCGCAGGTGGCGCGACAGCTCGGACCACTCGTCGGGTGCCCACCCGATCTGGAACCGGCGGGCCACATCACCGTCGTAGCCCCGTGAGCGGAGGTAGTCGCGGGCCGAACGGGCGGCGGGGTCCTCCAGGAGACGCTCATGGTAGAAGTCCACGGCCCGCCCGATGTGCTCGGCATGTTCCTTGCGGCGGTTGCGACTCCGGCCCTCGTTGCGGTCCGTGTACCGCAGAGTGATCCCGACCTTGCCGGCCAGAAACTCGACAGACCCGGCGAAGTCCAGCCCCTCGGTTTCGCGGGCGAAGTCGATGGCGTCGCCCTTGGCCTGACAGCCGAAGCAGTAGTAGACGCCCTTCTCGGCGTTCACGGAGAACGAGGGGGACTTCTCCCCGTGAAACGGGCAGAGTCCCATCCACTGGGCGCCCTGCTTCTTGAGCTGGGTGTGTTCGGTGATGAGGCGGACGATGTCAGTCTCGTCCCGCACGCGCCGTACGTCGTCGTCCACGATGCCCATCGGCCGAACGTACCACCGGCCTCACGGAGGCTTTCCGGCAGCCCGGCGACCGTGGGACAGGTCAGGCGCCCTGGGCTATGAGCGCCTGGGCTACGGCCAGACGGGCTACCGGAACCCGGAACGGAGAGCACGACACGTAGTCCACGCCGGCCTCCACCAGCAGGTGGATGGACCGGGGATCGCCGCCATGCTCTCCACACACCCCGACCTCGAGGCCCGGTCGAGTCTTCCGCCCGGCCCGGATGGCCGCTGCCACCAGGGGGGCCACCGCCCCCTCGTCCAGGTGTTCGAATGGGTTGGCGTCCAGTACGCCTCGCTCCCGGTATCTGCCCATCAGTTCCCGTTCGGCGTCGTCCCGACTCAACCCGAACACCATCTGGGTGAGGTCGTTGGTCCCGAATGAGAAGAAGTCGGCGTGGATAGCTAGGTCGTCGGCCCGGAGGGCAGCACGGGGGGTCTCTACCATGGTGCCCACTGGCAGGGCGTCCCCTATGGCGGACGTGGCCATCTCGTCCAGGACCCAGCCCCGTACCAGCACCAGCTCGGACGCCGTAGCTACCAGGGGCAGCATCACCGAGGCGTGCGGCTCGGCCCCGGCGGCCCGTGCGTCGGCCACCGCGGCGCACAGGGCCCGGACCTGCATCCGGTACAGGCCCTCGCGCAGGATGGCCAGGCGAACCCCCCGGGTGCCGAGCATTGGGTTGTACTCCCGGTCCTCGGCGGTGTCGCCGCGGAACTCGTGCTGCGGCGCGTCCAGGAGGCGGACTACTACCGGGTGGGGCGCCATGGCCTCCAGTACCCCAACCAGGTCGGACCGCTGTACGACTTCTAGGTCGTCGAGGGCCGCAGCCTCTTCGGCCGGATCCTCAGCGGCCAGGAATCGCTGCACCAGCGGAAGCCTCTCACCGAGGAACAGGTGCTCCGTCCGGCACAGGCCGATGCCCTCGGCACCGAAGTCTCGGGCCCGGGCCGCGTCGTCGGCCCGGTCTGCGTTTGCCCGCACCCCGACGCGGTTGTCGCGTATCTCGTCGGCCCAGGACAGCAGGACGTCCAGCTCGGGTAGGTAGACCGTGCCGGCCAGGTCGGCTTCACCGGCGAAGACCTCTCCTGTTGAGCCATCTAGCGAGACGGCCGAGCCTTCNTCCAGTCGCCGACCTCCGAGGACCACGTGGTTGTCGGCCACTCGAAGGTCGGCCACGCCCACCACGGCGGGGATGCCCCACCCCCGTGCCACTACGGCAGCGTGCCCGGCCATCCCACCCCGGGCCGTCACAATGCCGGCCGCCTCCCGCATCCCGACCTCGTCGGCTGGTGTGGTCTCGTCGCGGACCAGAACTGAGGCCTCGCCACGNTCCGAGGCATCTAGCACAGCTTCGGTGGTGAGGCACAGTGCTCCACTGGCCGCTCCCGGGCTGGCCGCTACACCTGTNCCCAGTNCCTCGGGCCTCGGTCCNCCGGCGAGGCCGGCGTGGAGGAGGCTGGCAACCAGGGAAGGCGGCACAGCGGCCACCGCCGCACAACGGGCTTCGGCGGTACTGGCCGNCGTGGCATCGACTACGAGTTGTCGAAGGTCGTCGGCGCTTTCCATCTCGTCAGTCTGGCCGCCTTTGCCGGCGTCGACGGCGTCGGATCCGCTCAGGGGGTCAGGTGACCGCTCAGGTATTCCACCAGGTTGTCGACGGGCACCCGGTCCTGGGCCATGGAGTCCCGCTCGCGCACGGTCACCGCCTGGTCCTCCAGGGTGTCAAAGTCGATGGTCACGCAGTACGGCGTGCCGATCTCGTCCTGCCGCCGGTAGCGGCGGCCGATGGCCTGGGTCTCGTCGTAGTCGCACATCCAGTGGGGCTGGAGCAGTCCCAGCACCTTGTTGGACGGGTCTACGAGCTCGGCCTTCTTGGACAGCGGTAGTACGGCAACCTTGTAGGGGGCCAGGCGGTGGTCAAGGCGCAGGACGGTCCGTACGTCGTCGTTGACTTCTTCTTCGTCGTAGGCCGCCATGAGGAAAGCCATCGCCGTCCGGGTGGCGCCGGCCGCCGGCTCGATCACGTGGGGCACGTAGCGGTCGCCGGAGTTGGGGTCGTGGTACTCCAGTTTCGTTCCCGCGCTCTCGGCGTGGCGTCGGAGGTCGAAGTCGGTGCGGTTGGCGATGCCCTCCAACTCGTCCCACCCCCACGGGAACAGGAACTCCACGTCGGCGGTGTCCGTCGAGTAGTGGCTCAACTCGTCGCTGTCGTGTTCCCGGAGGCGCAGGAGGTCCTCGGGCATGCCCAGGTCCCGGTACCAGCTCATCCGGGCGTCGCACCAGTAGCGGTACCACTCGGCCGAGTCGTCGGGCGGCACGAAGAACTCCATCTCCATCTGTTCGAATTCGCGGGTCCGGAACACGAAGTTGCCGGGGGTGATCTCGTTGCGAAAGGACTTTCCGATCTGGGCGATGCCGAATGGCGGCTTCTTGCGCGACGTGTTCACCACGTTGGCGAAGTTGATGAACATGCCTTGGGCTGTTTCAGGGCGCAGATACACCTCGGCCGCCGATTCGACCATTGGACCGGCGTGGGTCTTGAACATGAGGTTGAACTGGCGGGCCTCGGTCAGCGTGCCGGACCCGCCGCACGATGGGCAGGCTTCCGGATCCTCGAGCTTGTCCTGGCGGTGCCGAGCCCCGCACTCCCGGCAGTCGACGAGCGGGTCGGAGAAGTTGGCCAGGTGGCCGGAGGCCTCCCAGACGGCGGGCGGCGAGAGGATCGAGGCGTCGAGACCGACCACGTCGTGGCGTAGTTGAACCATGGTCCGCCACCACTGCTCCTTGACGTTGCGGAGCAGGAGGACGCCGATCGGCCCGTAGTCGTAGGTGGAACGGAAGCCGCCGTAGATGTCGGCCGACTGGAAGACGAACCCCCGGCGCTTCGAGAGGTTCACCACCTTGTCGAACAACGTCTCGTCGTTGGGGACCATGGGCGTGCAGGGTACCTGCGCACCCTTCAGCGAAGGGGTCCAATCCCTACGTGGGATTGGTTTCCCGCCCTTCGACGAGGGCCGACGGTCTCCGGGTCGTTCAGGCCAGAATGGGCCGGTGAACATCATTGACCGGCTCCGGGGTGGTGCTTCCGGCCCCGACCCCACGGCGGTGTCCGGTAGGAGACTGGCTGCCTGGCTGCTGGACAACCTCTTCATGGCCATCATCATCCTGCTGGTGCACCGGGGCGACGCCGTCCTGACTAACGATGCTGGTCTCCCGACGTCCATCAACCCGACCATCATCTGGACGNCCACTGTCCTCATGGTCCTCAACCAGGTCGTCCTCACTATGGTCACNGGCTTTAGCCTGGGCAAGGCGGTCACCGGGCTGCGGGTGGTCAATCGACGGGACGGTGGCCTGCCCGGGTTCCGGGGGGCAGCCGGGCGGACCCTGCCGTGGGTGATCCCTGTGCCGTTCATCCCCCTGGTGGAGATGGGCTTGGTGCTGACGAGCCGGGGTCATCGGCGGATTGGCGACCGGATCGGCGGGACGCTGGTCGTTGACCGGGGCTGGGTCGGCGAGCCGGTGTTTGTGCCCGGGCTGGACCAGGTCCCCGGTGACGACCTGATTTGAACCGGTCTCGCCGGATCGGACGGGGTTAGGCGTGGCCCATGGCCCTCCGGGATCGAAGGCGACGCTCCAGGTGGTACTCGGCCACTGTGGTCGCCACCGCATCTACCTCCCTGCATACTCCCGGGTCGGCGACCTCGAGGGCGTCGGACAGCCCACCACCCAGAATGGCCCGGAGCACGGCCAACGCCGGCTCACTGACCGGCCGGCCCCGGCGGCAGGCGTCACACAGCACACCGCCCTCCCCTACGTCGATGGCCACCAGCGGTGACCCGTTGCCGCAACGGACGCAGGCGTCTAGTTGGGGTGCTAGCCCCTCGTGGGCCAGCAGCTTCAGGTAGAAGGCCGGGACGACTAGCGCCGTGGGTCGCTCGTCCAGGGTTCGTAGGGCTCCCAGCAGCATCCGGTATCGCCGCTCGTCGGGCTCCCGGTCCGGGCTGACTACGTCGACCACCTCGAGGAGGGCCGAGGAGTCGGCGAACCGGTCGGCGTCGAGCCGCAGACTCTCGAACCGGTCGATGGTCTCGGCCTGGGTCACGATGTCCAGGTCGCCTCGCCCGGCGTATAGCTGGACCGCCACGTGGCTGGTCGGCTCGAGGCGCCCACCGAACTTGCTGCGAGTCTTGCGTACCCCCTTGGCCACCGCCCGAACCTTGCCGTTCTCGGGAGTCAGCAGGACGACGATTCGATCGGCTTCGCCGAGACGCCAGGTCCGAAGGACGATGCCGTCNGCGCGGTAGAGGCTCACGCCTCGGGCCCGCCGACGCCGCCGTAGCGGCGGTCGCGGTCTTGGTACTCCTTGATCGCCGCGTACAGGTGCTCACGCCGGAAGTCGGGCCACAGTGTGTCGCTGAACACCAACTCGCTGTAGGCCAGCTTCCAGAGCAGGAAATTCGAGACTCGGTACTCTCCCGACGTGCGGATCACCAGGTCCGGCTCGGGCATCTCGGGGTCGTAGAGGTGCCGGGCGATGGTCTGCTCCGTGACCCTGCGGGTGTCGCCGTCGACGATCTGCTGGACGGCGTCGACCAGCTCGGCTCGACCGCCGTAGTTGAAGGCGATGGTGAACGTCAGCCCTGTGTTGTCCCGGGTCAGGGCGGTCGCCTCCTCCATGCGTCGAACCAGGCGCCGGGGCACTCGCCGGTCCCGACGGCCGATGAACCGGATGCGAATGTTGCGCTCGTGGAGTTCTCGCTGACGGTTTAGGAGGATCTCCTCGTTGAACTGGAGGAGGAACTGCACCTCGTCGACCGGGCGGCGCCAGTTCTCGGTTGAGAAGGCATAGACGGTGAACCAGCCCACGCCTAGATCGTCGGCACCGTCCAGGACCTCGAACAAGGCCTGCTCGCCGGCCGTGTGGCCGTCGGTCCGGGGCAGGCCGCGCTGCTCGGCCCATCGGCCGTTGCCGTCCATCACACAGGCGATGTGACCGGGGATCCGGGTCGGATCGAGATCCGAGGCGAGCACGGGATGAAACTACCCGCGCACCCCGGCGGCGGGGTGTCGGCAGGCCGTTCTAGCCTCCGTGCGATGGATGTGGCGGAGCAGGCGGCGATCGCCCTCGAGGAGGTCTGCGGGGCCCTGCCGGGAGGCGGTGAGCGCCGTCCCGGCCAGGAGGCCATGGTTCGCCGGGTGGCTGAGTCGATCGAGGCCGGAACCCACCTGGTGGTCAGGGCGGGAACCGGAACCGGTAAGTCGCTGGCCTACCTCGTCCCCGCGCTCCTGTCAGGTCGGACCACCGTGGTGGCCACGGCCACCAAGGCCCTCCAGGACCAGTTGGCTACCAAGGACCTACCGTTCCTGGCTGAACACCTCCAGACCCGTCTTGGACGGACCTTCACCTTCTCGGTGTTGAAAGGTCGAGCCAACTACGTATGCCGTCAGCGCCTCACTGAGTTGGCGGCTGTCGGTGATGGCCAGCAACAATTCGACGGCCTGGCCGATGCCGCTGACGCCGATCAGCTTGGCCACTATCGCCGAGTGGGCCGACTCGACAGAAACAGGTGATCGGGCTGATCTCCCGATTCAGCCCACGGCGATGACGTGGGCGGCGGTCAGCGTCGGTTCCCACGAGTGCCCGGGTGCCGCCCGGTGTCCCAGCGGAGGAGAGTGCTTCGCCGAGGCGGCTCGGGCGACAGCCGAGACGGTCGACCTGGTTGTCACCAATCTCCACCTCTACGGAATCGACGTGGTGACCGAGGGGGCCGCCCTCCCGCTCCACGAGGTGGCCATTCTCGACGAGGCGCACCAAACTGAGGACGTCCTGGCCCATGCCTCGGGGTTCGAGTTGCGGGCCGGACGGTTTATCGCCCTGGTGCAGCGAGCTCGGTCGATCCTGGCTGGCTCGACGGCCGTCGAGAACGTGGCCGACCTAGCCGGCCGCCTGGATGATGCCCTCGGCCCCTACGTCGGTGCTCGCCTGGTCCCGGAGGCGACCGTTGAACTGCGGTCCGCCCTGAACCTGGCTGATACCCGCCTGGCAGCACTCCGGACCGAGTTGCTGGGCGTTCCGGCGGACGGCCCCGGTGACACGGGGGCCAGGCGGGCCCGTGCCCTCAGGTCGCTGGAGACCCTTGCCGGTGATGTCAGCGCGGCGCTCGACCTAGACGGTGGACCGATTCCGGGCCCCAAGGTGGCGTGGACCGAGGGGGCTGCCGGCCGGCTCAGTCTCCAGGTCGCCCCGGTCGACGTGGCTACGGTGCTGGACCAGTGTCTGTGGGGTGAGCGCACCGTGGTCCTGACCAGCGCCACCATCCCGGCCAACCTGTCGACCCGCCTGGGCCTGACCGACCACCAGCACCGGATCGAGGACGTGGGTAGCCCGTTCGACTTCGAACGCCAGTCGCTCCTTTACTGCGCCACCTCGATGCCTGACCCTAGCGACGACGGTTACCGGGCGGCCTGCTACGACGAGATTGAGCGCCTGGTCACAGCGGCCGGTGGGCGGACGCTCGCCCTATTCACCAGCCGTCGGGCCCTCGACGAGGCCGTCGATGTACTCCGCGACCGTTTTCCCTGGCAGGTCCTGCACCAGGAAGACCTACCCAAGCCCTTGCTGCTCGCCAAGTTTGCCGACGACGAGACGTCGTGCCTGTTCGGCACCAAGGGGCTCTGGCACGGGATTGACGTTCCGGGCCCCAGCCTCTCGCTTGTCGTCATCGACCGGATCCCGTTCCCCCGACCTGACGACCCGCTGCTAAGCGCCCGTCGGGACCTGTTGGGGGAAGGGGCGTGGCGGGAGATCGACCTCCCGCTGGCTGCCACCGAGCTGGCTCAGGGGGCCGGGCGCCTCATCCGGACGACCGAGGATCGGGGTGTGGTTGCCGTGCTCGACCGGCGCCTGGCAACCAGCCGCTCTTATCGGTGGGATCTTCTGGAGGCCCTCCCCCCAATGGCCCGTACGGCCGACCCGGACGAGGTGGTCTCGTTCCTGGAGGGGTTGTAACCGGGGCCCGATGGCGCCCTGCCGGTCAGTAGCCCAGGCGGTCCAGGGCCTTGGGCCGCCGCTGCCAGCCCTTGTCGACTCGTACGAAAAGCTCCAGGAACGCGCCCTCGGGCAGCTGGGCCCGAGCTGCCGTGCCGACTTCCTTTAGAACGGCCCCTTTCTTCCCGATCACGATCCCCTTCTGGGACTCACGCTCAACCAGGATTTCGCAACGGATCCGGGGCCACTCCCACTCGGTCACCCGGGTGGCGATGGAATGCGGCAGCTCCTCCTTCATTACGGACAGCAGCTGCTCGCGTACCAGCTCGGCGACCCAGAAGGCCTCCGGGACGTCGGTGACCATGTCCTCCGGGTAGTACCGCGGTCCTTCCGGGAGCCGGTCCAGCACGTGGTCGCGTAGGGCGTCGACCCCGTCACCCGTCCGGGCCGAGATCGGGAAGTATTCGTCGAAGTCGAAGCCCGAGGCAGTGATCAGCTGTTCGGCTAACCGCTCCCGCCCCACTTTGTCGGCCTTGTTGACGACCAACACGGTGCGGTCCTTCGGCAGCCCGGCTGCGATGAAATTGTCGCCCCGCCCTATGGCACCGTCTGCCTCTACCAGGAAGAGCACCACGTCCATGTCGCCGAGCGCCGCCCGGGCCGTGTCGTTCAGGCGTTCGCCCAGCAGAGTCCGGGGCTTATGGATTCCCGGGGTGTCGCAGAACACAGCCTGGACGTCGGGTCGGGTCAACACCCCGCGCACCTCGGTCCGGGTGGTCTGGGGCTTGTCGGACACGATGGTGACTTTCTGGCCGAGTAACCGGTTCAGCAGAGTCGACTTGCCGACGTTGGGTCGACCGACCAACGTCACGAAGCCCGACCGGTGACCGTCCCCTCCGGGCTCGACCAGCCCGTTCATTCGGTGTCCCCGGGGCCGCTGATCCGTACCCGGGTTATCCGGCGCCCCACTACCTGTTCTACCCCGAAACGTCGACCGGCCACCTCCACGCCCTCGCCGACTTCCGGGACGTGGCCCAGCGCATCGAAGATCAGACCGCCTACGGTGTCCCAGTCTCCGTCGGGCAGGGTGCCGCCCAGCATTTCGTCCAGCTCGTCGATGGGCATACGCCCGTGGACCCGCAGGCCCCCACCGGCTAGCGGCTGAACCAGGGGCTCCTCAGTGTCGAACTCGTCCACAATCTCGCCGACCACCTCCTCCAAGAGGTCTTCCATGGTGACCAGGCCAGCCGTCCCTCCGTACTCGTCCACCACGATGGCCAGGTGGTAGCGATCGGCCTGCATCTCACGCAATAGGTCGTCGGCCTGCTTGGTCTCGGGTACGAAGCGTGGCGGCCGGGCTAGGGATCCGACCGGCTCAGTGTCCCGTCCGTCCAGGTGGGCCTTCATGAGGTCCTTGGCATGGACCACGCCGACGATGTCGTCAACACCGTCACCGCTGACCGGGACCCGCGAGTGGCCGTTGCGGGCTGCCACGGCTATGGCCTCCGCTACCGTCAGGTCGGCAGCTGCGCATTCCATGTCCGGGCGGGGAACCATCACCTCCCTGACCAGGGTGTCGCCGAAGGCGATGACCGACTCGATCAGCTCGTGCTCCTCGGCGTCGATGGATGCCGAGGCAAGCGCCCGGTCGGCCACGGCTAAAAGTTCCTCCTCGGACACGCTGGGCGCACCGGTCCTGAGTCGTCGGGGCAGCAGGCGGTCCGAAAGGTCGACCAGGCCCAGAGCNATCCACCGCAACGGTCCGACCCGTCCCAGGGTCCTGGCAAGGGGCGCCAGGCGGAGCGCCAGCCGGTCGGTGGTTCGGAGGGCCATTGTCCGNGGNAGCACNTCGACCAGGGCGAAGCCGGTCACCAGGAGCCCGGCCAGCGCTANGGCGGCCCAGCTCGCGCCGANCCGGTCGGCTACCACGATGGCCAGCAGGCCAGCGGCCGACAGACGAAGGGCCATCAGTACGAACANNAGGGGGCCTAGGCCACGCACNCGGTCGTCCAGCAGGTCCAACAGATCCGACCGATCCACACTGTCGTCGGCCTCCNTGCCGGAATCAGCCAGGACCTCGGCCTGGGCCCGACGGATGTGTAGAAGNCTGGTTTCGGCGGCAACCAGCACACCGCTAGCCGCCATCAGCAGCACCACNAGGACCACCCCGAGCACGAGGCTCACGGCCGCTCCATCCCGTGTCGGGCCAGGTGGTCCCGCTCCTTGGTCTGCATGGCCNCCGCCTGGTCCGGATCGGCGTGGTCGTTCCCTAAGAGGTGTAGGACGCCGTGCACCACCAACAGGGCCAGCTCGGTGTGGTAGTCGCCAGCGTGCTCCGGGGCCTGGCTGGCGGCCACCGACGGGCACACCACCACGTCGCCCAGCAGAACGGGTACGTCCATCGGTACCTCGGCCGGATCATCAACCGGGAAGCCAGGACATCGGTCGGGCCGGAGCCGTCCATGTGCTCGCGGTTCAGGACCTCGATGGACGGCTCGTCGACGAAGTGTAGATGGACCTCGACCGGTCGGTCGCCGAGTCCTTCGGCCAATAGAACGTCGGCCACCAGAGCCTCCCACCGGCCCATATCGACCGGCTGGGCGGGGTCGGGGTCGTCCCGCTCGTCGTCCACAATCACCGTCGGGCCGGCAACGGAACCCAGTTGGGGAGGCTCTTCACTCATCCGGTCGGCCCGTTGGGACCCGGGGGCTCCGCTCCGGCCCGTTCATAAGCCTCGACGATGTCCTGAACTATCCGGTGGCGGACCACGTCGCGGGCCCCTAGTCGGACGAACGACAGCCCCTCGATGTCCGACAGGGTGTTCTGAAGGCCCTCGAGGCCGCTGCGACCTCCCGGCACGTCGACCTGGCTGACGTCTCCCGTCACCACCACTCGTGATCCAAACCCCACGCGGGTGAGGAACATTTTCATCTGTTCGGGCGTGGTGTTCTGGGCCTCGTCCAGGATGACAAAGCTGTTGTTGAGAGTGCGACCTCGCATGAAGGCCAGGGGCGCTACTTCCACCTGGCTCCGNTCCAACAGGCGCTGGGCGGTCTCGGCGTCCACCATGTCGAACAGGGCGTCGTAGAGGGGCCGGAGGTAGGGGTCCACCTTGGCCATCAGGTCGCCGGGCAGGAAACCGACCCGCTCTCCAGCCTCAACCAGCGGACGGGTCAGCACGATACGGTCCACCTGTCCGGCCTTTAGCGCCCGGACGGCCATAGCCACGGCCAGCCAACTCTTGCCGGTACCCGCTGGGCCGATGGCAAAGGTGATGATCCCGTCGGCCACCGCCTCGACGTAGCGCTTCTGCCCCGCCGACCGGGGACGGATCGGCTTGCCGCTCGCCGAGCGGAGGATCTCCGTGGTGAGCACCTCTGAGGGCCGCTCGTCGGCCCGCACCATGTCGATGGCCCGGTCCAGGGTGCGNTCGTCGACTGCGAGGCCCTGTTGGAGGAGAGCCACTACCTCGTCGAAGACCCGTCGGACGGTGGAGGCGTGGTCGCCGTCGATGGTGATCTGGTTGCCTCGGACGTGGATGGCCGATCCGGGGAAGGCGCCCTCAACCCGCCTCAGTAGGACGTCGCGCTCTCCCACGAGGTCCGACATGAGGTCGTTGCCGGGGACGTTGACGGTGACGGTGGTCGACTCCATTGTTCGGACACAGGCTAACGGCAGCGACGGCCGTGGTCCGCAGGCACCCCGCCGGGTCGGTCGGCGACCACGGCTAACTTCGCCGAACAGCCGTTAATTCGTTGCCCGATCCGGCCGGACACCCGTCCTCGTTGGGCGCCCTCGGCTCCCCACCTACTTCTTCTTCCGGCGGCGCCTGCGGCCTCCGGCACCCCGTGGGCCCTTGGCTCCGCTGCGGCCAAACCGCTTCTTCGACTGCTCTGCGTCTAGGTCGGCCATCACCCGAGGGCCGGCCTCATTGACGATGTCCTCGGCGGCGTCCAGCAGAGCAGCGATGCTCTCGTCTTCACCCAGGCTGACCGGCTCGTCAGGCGTCTCCGGGGTGACGAGCGCTCCGTGGCTCCAGTTGACATCGACCCGGCGCTTGGTGAACGACGGGCAATCTTCCGGGCAACGCCATGGCGCCTCGGGTGCCAGGTCCAGATTGCACTTCCGCACAGTGTCCCCGTTGGGGTAACTACGGCTCTCGAAGTGCTTGCAGTTCTGGCGCATCGGCATGACCAGAGTGTGCCTCCTGGAGGGAACCTGCTGGGTGACCGACTGGGTCGGCCCGGGCGGGTCAGCCGACCGACCCCTCCATCTGCAACTCGATGAGGCGGCTCCACTCCACGGCGTACTCCATGGGGAGCGTCCGGGTGACCGGCTCGATGAAACCGTTGACCACCATGGACATGGCCTGCTCCTCGGACAACCCTCGGCTCATCAGGTAGAAGAGCTGGTCGTCGGCGACCTTGGACACTGTGGCCTCGTGGCCGACCACCGCATCAGCCGAACCGACCTCCATGTAGGGGTAGGTGTCCGAGATGCTGTCGTCGTCCAGGATCAGGGCGTCGCACTGCACGAAGCTCTTGCAGCCGTAGGCGTCGTCCTCGACTCGAACCAGGCCGCGGTAACTGGTCCGTCCGCCGTCCTTGGAGATCGACTTGGAGACGATCTTGGATGTCGTCTCGGGGGCGGCATGCGTCATCTTGGCTCCGGCGTCCTGGTGTTGGCCCGGCCCCGCGTAGGCCACCGAGAGGACCTCACCGGAGGCTTTGGGCCCGGCCAGGATGACCGCCGGGTACTTCATGGTCAGCCGGGATCCGATGTTCCCGTCGATCCACTCCATGTGCCCCTCGGCCTCCACCCGGGCCCGCTTGGTGACCAGGTTGTAGACGTTCGATGACCAGTTCTGGATGGTGGTGTAGGTGACCCGGGCCGCCTGCTTGACCACGATCTCCACCACAGCCGAATGCAGCGAGTCGGTGCTGTAGACGGGGGCTGAGCACCCTTCGATGTAGTGCACCTCGGAACCTTCGTCGGCGATGATGAGGGTTCGCTCGAACTGGCCCATGTTCTCGGCGTTGATCCGGAAGTAGGCCTGCAGGGGCATCTCCACCTTCACACCGGGCGGCACGTAGATAAACGATCCCCCGCTCCACACCGCGGAGTTCAGCGCCGAGAACTTGTTGTCGTTGGGCGGGATGATCCGCCCGAAGTAGGC
>JGI24817J26689_1000171_pt1 | contig 14599 bp, 15 predicted proteins | sample METZYME_3_300m_FD_26689 | JGI IMG/M metagenome (IMG submission 26689) | reverse complement strand
CGAAAGACAGGGGGACAGGCACAGGCGTCCCCTCAGAGGAAGAGAGGCAATGTCCCTACAGCGCCCCCCAAGTCGGGGACGGTATGCCCCTCCTGTGACTCGAACATGGTCTCGAGGACATCCAAGGGCAGGATCAGGTGCGATGTGTGCCGAAACGAATGGAGGTGAGTGGATGCTGAGGCTGACCGTCAGTGGACCCCCTGGAAGCGGCACCTCGACACTGGTCGGAAAGTTGTGCGAGGACCGTGGCTGGTCCTCTGTCAATGGTGGCGACATTTTCCGTGAAGAGGCATCGAACCGAGGGCTCACTGTGGTCGAATTCAGTGCCCTGTGCAAGAAGGACCTCGATGTAGACCGTTCCTTGGATACAGTCGTTAGAAATGCAATGAGTGACCCAGAAGGCCCCGAGGTGGTCGAGAGCAGGCTCTGCGGCTGGTGGGCCCACGAACTAGGCCTACAGTGCCTCAGAGTATGGGTCTCGGTCTCAGACGAGGAAAGGGCTAGGAGAATTCAGAACCGTGAGGGCGGAGACTACCAAACCTGTTTGGAGTTCTCCAAGCAACGCCAGAGTGATGACATGGAGAGGTACCGTGTTCTGTACGACATTGATCTTGATAACATGAGCCCGTACACTCTCGTCGTCGATGCCGACGAGTTGGATGCCGACGAGGTCTTCGGAGTCGTCAGCACGGCATTGGGATGAGTGGTTGGATGGGTGAACGCGACTTCTGGGAACTCTCCAAGGCCTCTACCAATCCTGGGTTCGGCTGCATTCCCAGTGAGCGCTCGCTCGATGAACTGCTGGCATCGGGAGTGGTGCTAATAGAGAAGCCCAGAGGACCCACCAGCCACCAGTTGGCGGCTTGGGCCAGAGAGTCTCTTGGAATCACGAGGCTAGGTCATGGAGGGACCCTCGACCCGTTCGCTACAGGACTTCTGACACTGCTTTGCGGCAAGGCTACCAGACTGACTGAAATAGCTCTCAAGGGCGACAAGAGGTATGTCGGGGTGATGCGATTCGGCAGGGATGTCTCCGACGACGAACTCGAAGATACCCTAGCTCGGCTCAATGGTGTAATTTTCAATGTCCCGCCCCTTGAGTCAGCGGTCAAGATTCAAGTCCGGACCCGCACCATCCACTCTCTGAGAATGCTGGAATCCGACACCGACTCGCGCATCGCCGCCTTCGAGGCCTCATGCAGCGCCGGGACCTACATCAGGACGCTCGCAAAGGATATCGGGCTGATACTGGATACGAAATGCGAGTTGACCGAGCTGCATAGAGATAAGACAGGCCCATTCGACCAAACCATGGCTTGCACCATGCAGCAGCTCACAGATGCGGCATTCCTGCACAGGGAGCATGGTGATGACAGCGCACTGGTCAAACTCATCGCCCCGGTCGAGGTCCTGCTCTCGGGGCTGCCCTCCATCACCGTCAAGGACGGAGCAGCAGCAGCTCTCTCGCACGGCGCACCGCTAGCGAGACCAGGTATCGTAAGAGCACAGAAGGGGATATCGGAAGGTTCCAATGTACTCGTGCAGAGCATGAAGGGCGAAGCCGTCTCCGTAGCTAGGTTGACAGTTGACACCGACTCACTGCCAGAAATGAGGACCGGAGAAGTCGCAGTTGCTCGCGCTGTTATGATGGAGCCGGGTACGTACCCGCAGAGTTGGTCCAAAGAATGAGGGCTCAGGCCATCTCATGCTCTTCGTAGACCCACTCTTCTGTCTCCAAACGAATCTTCAGTTTCATCATCTCAGTCACACACCACCGGCTCAAACACCATGAAGCACCCTTGCGCGGCATCCTTCTTCGGATTCGCGTATGGTATAATCATTCCTTGAAAATCACCGATTATCGGCCAGAAAGGGGGTCGGAGATGCAAAAAACCGGGCTACTGCTACTTCCTACGCTCGAAGGGCTTGCGCACTCTGCTAGGGCTAAAATACAGGGCTGTGAGTGAGATGAGTATCACTCCCACGGAGATGAAGAGCAAAGCCGGTCCTCTGTCTATCGAGTCTATGATGCCGCTTCATCTTCGCTCTCCGCTACGTCCAGTACGACGATGCGGTCGTTATTGCTCTCTGAGGTCTCTGCTATCGATCCCGTTCCGTCGGCTACCACTTCGATTGTCACAGTCCCGCCGTCTCTTGCGACCTGTGCGTCACAGACGGCTACGCCGAGCCCACCGGACTCGATGCGATCAATCATCACCGCGCCCACTAGGACCCCCTCCACTCTGCATTTGATGTCCACAGCATCAGCACCTCCGCGCCCCTCGTTCCTGATGTAAGCGTGAATCTCGATGATGTCGCCATCAACTAGATTCGTCACGCTGACGCCATCTCTCCTCACGTCAATCATCTCCACCAGCAGGTCGGGTTTTGCGGTCACGATGACTTCTATGTCCTGAACGATCTCGTTGGTACCGTCACTGATCGATATGGTGACTGTGTGCGAGCCAGAATCTACTGGCGTCAGAACCAAGTCACCTGCAGAGTCGAAAGTGGCCCAAGACCTGCTGGCCGCCAGTGACAGCGATTCGGTGTCCGGGTCGGTGACTGTAAGATCGACCACCATCGTTTGTCCCAGTTCGATGTAGACGATTAGAGGTAGGCCATCGAGCACCGGTGGGTCCTCGACTGGCGTGACTGTCACCATCATCGAATCTGACCAGGAGTTTCCAAGAGCATCGCTGACAACCACTTCGATGCTGACCTCGCCCCAAGCGTCCCGGACTGGTTGTATCCTGATGTACTGGTCGACCACGCTAGCTTCGATGATGCCCGAATTGGAACTGGTCGCACTTAGGACGAGGTCCTCTGGAGCAGTCAAGTCGTCGTTACACCTGATGTCCATGGGGAGGTGGACCCCGGAATCGTCCTCGTTGAATGACATATCCTCGAGTCCGAGGCATTCTGGGTCGTAGTCCCAATGCACAGAGTAACCACCTGTGATAGTCATTGATTGGATATGGACGACAGTTGCTTCAGCCGTCCCGTTCGATGACCATTGGAACCTTGAAGCGACACCCACTATCATCTCGCCGCCACGTCCTGGCAGCGCATGCCCTACAGGCACGTCCACCGAGAACGCGCCGTACTGGAGTGGTATGCTGGCCACTAGGCTGCTGCCGACGGCGAATCTGATGTAACTGGTGTCCGCCAAGCCGCCCAGTGCCCCTGAGACGTGGCCCTGAACCACCAGATGAGGGTCGTTGACGTCAATCCGAGCGCCTGAGACGCACCCGTCCTCGATGTCTATCCGGATGTGCTGGAGTGAATCTGGTCCGTCCAGCGAACCGCCGGATTGGATCTGCGTGTAATCTCCGTCCACATCATCAGGCAGCGCCCATATTGTGTGGTTACCGGTGCCGAATACGTGTATCCTGCCAAGCTGCTGCAGTGGTGGTACTTCCACATCGAAAGACCATTCGCCGGTGACAGGGCCCTCGGGAACGAGCCCACATGACTCCTGCGAGAGCCCCGAAATCGTCCCATTGTACGGGCCAATGTCGATGACGGGGGAGTCCACACCGCCGACTGTGTTGACGGCCTTGACAGTCTCAAACGAGTACCAAGGTTGGTGGTACTTCACTCGGAGGCCTGCTGCATCCACCCTGACCTCGGAGTCGTCGCTGGTCCCGGTGGAGACGTAATCGATAGTGAACTGGGTATCCTCTAGAGATGACCAGCCTGCTAGAGCCAGTCCGTCGAGCGACAGGACCATCGGATTGGTCATCCTGTATATCGGCCCGAAGGTGCGCGCGTAGGTCACGACCAGTTTGTCCGAGCCGTGATTCTGCAGGATGACCCTGACTGAGTCTTGGTTTAGGGTATCGGGAATAGAGAAGTGCAGCACGAGGGAGATATTCGCAATCTGCATCCCGTGCAGTCCGCTGAAGTCGTATCCTGTCATTGTTATGTTAGGCCCCTTCGACCATGTGTAGTAAGAATCCGGCTCGCCCAGAGTTGCGTTGGAGTTCGTGATGCTGTATGAGGCCCATGAGGTCGCATACTGAAAGTTNTCAGGCCTGTCATGGGTGAATGACAGTTCGCCGTCAGCCACCATGCCCAANGAGTAATCGGCTGCATCTCCGGAGAACCCGGCAGTGCCGGCTATCTGCCACATGCCAGAGTCAGAGAAGTCACCAGCCTCGAGCAGTTCGACGCCCTCGGCTCCGATTACCGTGTCCGCTGCGGCGAATGGCACCNCAGGTGCCATGCTAGCCACAAACAGGACGACGAGCACGACTCCAGAACGAGCCCTCATGGCACTGCAACGGCAGAGCGCAGGGCTTCAATCCGTTGGTCTCAGGTGCATCATGCCTCGCGTGTGTAACGGTTGATAAACAGGCATTGGGTCCAAGTCGCCAATACGGCTGTGATGGTGTAGCGGTTAGCACGGTGGGTTGTGGTCCCGCCGGCCCGGGTTCAAGTCCCGGTCACGGCCCCATTCTAACGCTCTTTACCGCCGAGAATATCTTCCTCAATCTCATGCCCCATCCTGTCTACTTTGGTGGTCAGGTATCTGCGATTCTGATCTCCCACTCCGACTACTAGGGGCATCCTCTCGACTATGTCGACCCCATGCTGACCCAGTTGCGCTACCTTGTCAGGATTGTTCGTTAGCAGACAGACACCAGCGATTCCCAGAGCACTTAGTATCACTGAGGCGATTCCGTAGTCCCTCGCATCGGCAGGATGACCCAGTAGGAGGTTGGCATCCAACGTGTCAGCACCGTGGTCCTGCAGGTTGTATGCCTGTATCTTGGCATGCAGCCCTATGCCGCGTCCCTCCTGCCTGAGATAGACGAGGCAGCCCCAGCCGACATCGTGAATCTGTCTCATCGCGGCATCCAACTGGGCTCCGCAGTCGCACCTGAGGCTGCCGAATGCATCCCCAGTCAGGCATTCGGAGTGCACCCTGACGAGTACTGGGTCCGGCCCATTCATGTCTCCCAAGGTTAGTGCCACGTGGTCTAGGCCCGAGATTTCTTCGTGGAACACCCTGATGCGGAAGTCGCCATACGACGTCGGGAGGCGAGCATCCGCTGGGACCTCCCCGAGTTCGTTGACGTTGTACTGGTCGGGCACGGTGACCACCGAGAAGAACCCCCCCTTTGAACAATATCCAAGCAGCCTACCGCTTCTCGATGCGAAAAGCGTACTCCCCCGCATCCTCGCTCACGCCCAGCAGCACCAGCCCCATCCGGTCGCAAAGGGCAGGGATGTCGTGAAGTGTCTCCGGGTCATCGCACAAGACCTCGAAAAGCGTGCCCTGGGTTGCTTCCTCGACCGCCTTACGGGTCTCGTGCACCGGAACTGGGCAGAGGAATCCAAGCAGGTTGAGGGAGACTATGCCCTCGTCGACCATGATTCCACCTAGGCATCCACGATGGTCGGGGTCAGAGACCTGCCGTTGAATTCCCTGGCCTTGATAACGTCGATGACGTAGGCGACCTTCTCGACATGTATCTCGACCTCGGTCTCATCATCACTCTGGGAAATCTCTCCGATTACTATGTCAGGAACCCGTGCCTGCTTGGTTATCCAGTCTGCCAGCGCCAACTTGGTGGAGTCCGACTTGCCTATTGAGAGCTTGATTGTCACCATACCGAAGACGTCAGACACCTCTTCCCAGTCCTCCCTCCTTCCGACAGGGGTCTCTTTCAACGCCGTCTGGAAGCGGTGGTGCGTCGACGACGGGGATGGTCATGTTCCATGTCGAAGCTATCTTCTCGATCTGGGGCTGGTCCTCGCGAGTCACAAAACTCCAAGCCTCACCTTTCCTGCCCATCCTGCCAGTGCGTCCTATCCTGTGAACGTAGGATTCCGTGTCATCGGGGAGGTCGTAGTTCACGACATGGGTGATACCATCCACATCCAGTCCGCGTGCCGCTACATCTGTAGCGACGACTATGCTCTCCCGACCTTCTTTGAAAGACCCGATTATCTTCTCCCTCTTGTTTTGGGCGAGGTCGCCGTGAAGCCCTATGGCCCTGATTCTGAACTTGCCTAGCCTCTCTGAGAGGATATCGACCATTCGCTTGGTATTGGCGAATATGAGCATCTGATCGCCCTCGTCCATTCGGCAAATGATGCGACCGAGGGCCCAGAGTTTGTTCGCCCTGCCAATGTGGATTGCGAATTGCTCAATCTCAGGTATCTCGACCTCCATGTCTTCGCTCATCACGTGGATTGGGTCCGACATGAATTCGTCCGCCGCGTCCAGCACCTCCTGAGGAAAGGTCGCGCTGAACAACAGGGTCTGCTCCCTGCTGGGTGTCTGTTCGAAAATCCAGAGGACGTCAGGGAAGAATCCCATGTCCAGCATCCGATCGGCCTCGTCGAGGCAGAACAGGCTAATCCCTTCTAGATCGAGATGCCCTCGCTTGGTCATGTCAATGACCCTACCCGGGGTTCCGACTACTATGTCGGCACCCTGCTTGAGACTCTTGGCCTGCTTCTCCAGATCTGTGCCGCCGTAGACGGTCTGTATCGACAGCCCTTTGTCTCCCTGCAGCGAGTCCATCTCCTCCGCCACCTGCACTGCCAGCTCCCTAGTCGGACAGAGCACGATTGCCTGAGGATTACCTTGAGGCGCGCACTTCTCGAGGATGGGAATGCCGAATGCCCCGGTCTTGCCCGACCCGGTCCTAGCTTGGCCTACCACATCCAAGCCCTGCCTCGCCAGAGGGATGGCCTCCCTCTGGATCTCGGTCGGCTCTGTCCAGCCATTCGCTTTTACGGCCTTCGCAATCGGAGCCTGAAGGTCCCAAGACGCGAAACCGACTGTTGCTGAATTCATGGTATCGCCTCAGAAGGTTTCCGAATCGCGGATTTCCTTCTGCAGCTCACCCATCCAGTACTTGCGGCAGTTCTGCTTCGTGAGGAACTGATCCTTGCTCGAAAAATTGTGGTTGAAATGTCCCTTGTCGGCAGACGCCCACTGGTCCTTCCTCTTCTTGTGGAACTTCTGCAGGACGTGCTGGCGCATGTACTGCCTGAATTTTATCGACTTGCTCCGGTTGATGCCTTTGGGCGTCACACCGTCCCAAAGGCGCTCGAAACGCTCAAGCTTGTCATCAAACTCTTCGCTCATACCGGGTCCTCGCTGTGCGGCCGACCTGACTGCTGTTTATCATGTTCACCCTCAGTAGGTGAATCACCGCTACGCGGTGCTTCCATCTCCTCAGGAAGGGGATCTACTCTCTCTAGGGGGGCTAGGAAGCGATTCTTCTCGTCCTCAGTTCCCTCTATCTCCAAATCTATGGAAAAAGCGCTTAGTTTCTTCCGCAGTTCTGGGCGAGTTTCCTGTTTGAGCAACTCGGAAGCCGCGTCCCTCAATGCCCCGCCGCTCATAATTATCGGGAGGTGTTCAATACAGGCCTTGCGCAGGTTGTAGTCCCTGCTTCTGGCACCGTCGATCACCATCTTGTTGACACGAGGGTTCTGCATGTCCAGTTTCTTGAGCGCCCTGATGACGGACTTCCTGACCCCATCGTCTTCGTCAAGCATCGCCGATTCGATGAAAATGGTGGCTATGCCGGGTTCATTGTTGGCGAGTGTTATGAGCGTGTTGGAAGCATTCCTCCTTACTAGAGCATCCTCGTCCTCCAAGGACCACCCTATCAAGTCCCATCCGGTAGCTCCCGCCTTGGAAGCGATGGTACGTAGAATCTTCGAGCCACGCCTACGCAGGTCTCTGTCCTCCTCGCGAATCAGTTCGTCGAGGTGCAGGCAGCCTGCCTCCGGCCAGCTCTCTGCTGTCAGGCGCAGTGCTTCAAAGGCGTTAGCCCTACAATCTTGCCTCTGATTGCGCAACTCCCGTCTCAGTATCTCCTCGCAGCCCGAGGGGAAGACCGGAGCAACCTTCAGCAGACAGACGCGAGCAGCGTCCTCGACTTGAGGGTCTTCGTCGAGCAATCTGTCCGATAGGCACTGCAGCAGACCATCGTGCTTCTTTAGAGCGAAAACGGGAAGGACCCTCAGAGCAGCTACTCTGTTGCCACTTTCATCATCATCTAGAATATCAAGCAGGACCCCATGAGCATCATCGATTTGACTCTGCATCACTCGATGCAGGGCATGAATCGCATCGACTCTCCTAGCGAAGCCCCCTCCTTGGCCACGAGTTAGTTGAAGCCCGTCCGAATCACCGCGCGCTAGAGGCAGAATCTCATGCGCGGGAATCCTCTGCCACGTGCCGGCCGGAGGCAGCAGCCCCCGGATGTCCACATCAACTTCGGTACCCCTGCGTCTTATCGCCTTCCCAGTACGCGGGTTGCGTGCGATGTAATCCCTCGCCATGTTGCCTCGGCCCGCGCATGCCGCCACCTCTCTTGAATGGAGTGCTTTTCTGTTCGCTCCAAACTAGGCAAGCATCAAGCGGCTCCCTCCTCCTGATGCGTCCCCGGGGAAGCATGGAGAAGGGCCATCAGCAGGATGTCTGCCACCTGCTCCACATCAGTCTAGAGGGGCTGTCCGGAGGGACAGCTTCACGCGGCGAGCTGTCGCGCATCTGGTCTCTGGAACTGCAGTGGTTTACTCCTGAGGATGCGGATCGGATAGTAAGTGCCCTGTGCGAGAGGGGCTGGCTGACCGAGTCAGAAGGCGGGCTCGGCCCCGCAATTGGTCTCGAACTCACTCGACCTCAACTGGGTTGGCGACCTGTTCCTCGCAGGTTACTGGGTGTCCCTGAGTACGAGATACCGCAAGAGCCACCTGCTCCTATATCTGAGGTGACGAGGGCCCCAACCGAATCCAAGCCCATGCCACGGGTCTCGGACCCGGCCCCTAGCAACCTACCTCCCGACAGAGCCGAGGGCTCGATACCACTGCTCATCGGAATCATCGCCGACAAGTCAGCACTTGAGAACAAGGAGGTGATGCGAAAAGCCCAGAGGAAGCGTCGCGCACTGGGTCCTGTGACGCTGTGGATGGCACTGGCGCTGGTGGCTAGGGAGCAAGGTCTTGACATGCACGAAGTGACCACCATGATTGAGGCTTAATCAGGCATAGTCGCCAGAGGTGCGGAATTCGGCGGCCAGCAGACCGGGCAGGACCAGCAGTGCCATCACCAACGAGAACAGCACGGATATCGAGCTAACAATGCCGAAGTCTTGGATGACTGGGATGGGTGACAGCAGCAGCACCATGAAACCGCAGATCGTGGTTCCCGCTGAGAGTAGCAACGCAGTCCCCGTGGTCGAGTACATGTCCCGCATTGCCTCCCAAGTCCCCATGCCTGAGTTTCTGTTGGCCTCTATCCTCCTCCAGACGTGAATCGAGTAGTCGATGCCGAGTCCGATGGTCAGGGCGGTAATCATGATAGTCAGGACGTTCCAGTTAATCCCGAGCATCGCCATCGCACCGACGACCCAGGCTCCGGCGAGGCCGACGGGCAGAATCACGACCAGTGACTGCCCCAGCCTCCTAGTCAGCAGCACCAGCACCAGCATCGACACGAACAGGCTGATGGCCGTCGATTCGACCTGCGAAAGCACTAGCCCTGAGAGTACGTTGTTCAGGACCACGACGTCCCCTGTGATGTAGACCTCGCCACCTATCAGGCCATCATCCTCTAGCAGTTGGGCCTGCTTCACGAAGACCTCTGCCACTTCCTGAGCCTCCTCACTGGTCTTGACCAGCACGTCAACCCGCATTTTGAGGAACTTGATTGACCCCCCGTCCTCGGTCAGAGCCACGTGCATCGCGGTCCTCTCGGCCCATGTATGTCCTCTCAGGGCATCGCCCACCGAGTCGTTGCCCAGCAGCGTTGTGACAGCAGCTGTCAGATCACCCTCTCCGAATCCGTCGGCGACACCCAGTTGACCGTCGAAGATTCCCATGTGGAAAGATTCGCCCAGCGACGGGTCGTTCTCGATAGCATCCCTCAGAATTGGGTAGAGCCCGTCGTAGGAAGGACGCTGGGTCCCAGTATTGGTTGGATTGACGACTTCAGGTAGACCGGAGATTCTGCTATCGAAGAATCCCAGCCCCTTCATCAGATCCCTTTCTCCAGTCAAGGCTTCATCCCCGCTCGCCGGCTCGACGAGTATGACTACCGTCTTCCAGGCCGCAGCGTCGTAAGAATCGTAGATGTCGTTCCTCACCTCCATGACCTCCATCCCCTCCTCGGAGAGGAAGTCAGTCAGTTCGAAACTGGTGTCCAATTCTCTTATCGCCACAATGACGGAGCCCATGGTGATCATTGCCACTATGAGCAGGACCCTCGCGGTGTTCCTCCTTTGGAACCGGGTTGCGAGGTCCGCTGACCTGTCCATCCGGAGGCCCCTGTGACGCATCTCCCCTGCGCTCTTCTCGACCACTATGTGCACTGCTCCGACAGTGATGGTACTGGCTGCGAAGGCCGACACTACCCCTAGGGCGAGGGTGAACCCGAAAGTCCGGAGGGGAGGCAGTTCAGATGACAGGTTGGCGAGGAAGGCGAATACCGTGGTCACCACTGCCAGAGACAGGGCGAGCCGCAGCACGGAGAACGATTCGACCCACGCTCTGGCCGCGCTCACTGAGCGCTTCTTAGCGAATTCGTAGCCTCGCTGCATATGAATCGAGTAGTCGATTCCCAAACCGAGCACAACTGGGGCCACAGCAACCTCGAGGACTGACAACCGCATACCGAGCAGAGTTACGATGCCATAGGTCCAGACCAGAGCTGCAGACAGTCCGAGAAGGGGGGCTGCCACCATCATGAAGGAGCGAAAGGCGATAGCTAGGAGGGCCACCACCACCATCACTGCGATGAGCAGCAGCCAGACCAGATTGCCCATTGTCGACTGGTTTATGTCGTGACTGATTAGGTCGTCAGAGATGACCCCGTACTGTAGCGAGGAACTTTCCCCCAGAGGATGCTTCGCTGTCAGCATGGTCCTGATCATAGAGGTCTTCTCGCGTCGCTCGTCATCACTGATTTCCCCACTGATCTCAATAACCCACATGGTGCTCGACGCTGACGGTGTCGGGTCTCCCTCGCCACTGTCCAGCCACTCGCAGACAGGGGCGTAGTCCAAGTCCCGATGAAGCATAGCCGACGCAGCGAAGGAAGCGGAGGCGATGGCTTGGTCGTTGCCTATCGCATCCGAGCACTTCTCACTCTCACTCACCGCGCCGAGCAGACCCTCCCAGTCGGCGAAGTCGTCTAGGCTGCGGCCCTGCTCGTCCCTCTCCTCAAGTGCAGTCTCTAGCATTCCAGCGGCATTGATGTGGGCTACGATGAATCCGTGATTGGCCTGTGAGAAGCCCTCAATCATGTCCAAGTCATCAGATAGTTGCTGTAGCGCAGCGATCTCAAGGACGTTGCAGGATGAATCCTCGCACGAGTTGGCTCCGTCAGTTGCTCGGTCGTAAGGCTCGACATTGATGTAAATCATATGGGGCGAGGCCCGCATGACTTCGTCTATCCTGTCCTCGGCGGCATCCGACTCTGCTTCGGGAGCAAAAGAGGCTATGTCAGTGGTGAAGCCTGGGAACTCCAGCAGGACCTGCGCCATCGCAGCTGTGAATAGGACACTCAGCACCACTATCGGGAGGGCGGATTTCTCAAATGCCCTGACTAGAGGCTCAGAGACCGAGTCCCCATTCGCCATGTCGCCGGCCAAAACCACCCCATGTATAACTTAGGCTCTGCTTGGACCCTGAGGGGTCCAACATGATTATGAAAGCCCTCAAAAGGGAGGGGCCGGTCGGGCGGCTGTCATGCCAATCAAGGTACTCCTGAATGAAGGTCGCGAACTACGGCTGCGAATGGTAGGGGAGAGTCACACGACCCTGCAGTTGTTCCGCTCTAGGCTCAACGACAGCAAGGATGTCGAGTACTCAAACTACTTCCAGAATCACCCTGACCTCGACGAGCCGGAGTTGTACGTCAGGACCGTCAAGGGCAAGAGTGCCGAGAAGGTGTTCAAGAGCCTGTGCTCTGGTATCTCAAAGGATCTCTCGAAGCTCAAGCTGTGAAGGCGGTGAGGGTTTGACCATCAGCTCTGTCGAGGAGCATCTGGGACTGACCGACTGGTCTTCTGAAGGCGAAGGAACTGGCGGCGTTCTGAAGGTCAGAGTGGAGGACTTCAGGGTCGAGGAGATTGCGCGGGTCCCAGCGCTCGACCCCAAGGGCAGGTTCACAGTCGTGCGCGCCACTCTGCACAACTGGGAGACCAACCGCTACCTCAACCGTTTGGCGAAGGCCTGCAGAATCAGCCGGAAGAGGATATTCTCATCGGGTATGAAGGACAAGCGCGCCGTGACGACACAGATTCTAGTCGTCGATGCCCCGCAGTCCAAGGTGGAACAGGTTGAGATTAACGACTCAGTGATTGAGGTCCTCGGCAGGACTCATCAGAAGATTGGGATGAGTGACCACGACGGGAACAGGTTCACCATAACGGTCCGTGGATGCTGCGACTCGGACGGCAGTCCAATCGACGGCAAGGAGGCTATGAGGAGAGTCAGGGTGATGCAGTCCAGCATGTCCGAGAGGATGGGCGCTGACGCCTTCCCCAATTGGATTGGCCCTCAAAGGTTCGGCGCTACGAGGCCCGTCACTCCCGAGGTGGGAAGGGCGGTGATTGAGGACGACTACAAGATGGCCTGCGACCTGTATCTCGGGATGGCAGGGCACAACTCGACCGAGGACGTGGCAGCGTTCCGGACCATGTGGCGCGATACCGGAGACCCCAAGGGCTGCTTGGAAATTATACCCGGGCATCTGGGCTACGAGAGGGGGATACTCGAGAGACTGTTGAAAAATCCCGAGGACTGGCTGGGCGCTTACAAGAGCCTGCCGCATTCTCTTCAGCTGCTGACCATACACTCTCTGCAGTCGTTGACCTTCAATCACACACTGGCCGGCCGGCTGTCATCCGGGCTCTCACTCGTCGAGCCGGAATTGGGCGACCTTGTCGCCCCAATGCAGTCCAACGGGAGAATAGATGTTTCCAAGATGGCGCTCGTCAGTGAGTCGAATCTAGAGAGGTGCCGGCGGAACTGTAGATTGGGCAGATTGGCAGTGACCGGACCACTGCCCGGAGGGAGCGCAGACTTCGCACAGGGACAGCCTGGTGAGATCGAAATCCAAGCACTCGGGATTACGGGGCTGGCGGATGCGGATTGGAACGTTACGAGGATTCCACGCCTCTCCTCATCAGGGACGCGCCGACCCCTAGCGGTCCCCTTCCGCTCGTTCTCGGTCGAGGAGGCCCCCGAACTCCCAGACTCCTCGGAATCAGAGAAGTGGGAGAGGGGTCCGTCTGGGGCAGACCTGTGGCACCCCGATGGCTCCAGCCTCAGAATGAAGTTCGAACTGCCGCCGGGAACCTATGCCACAGTGCTCATGCGTGAACTGATGAAGTCCCCGTTGGACCACTACTGAATCAGAGGCGACCCATCTCGAGAGCCTCTATCTGACCCACTAACGGATTGACTCCCCTGACTCTGTTCTCAAAGCCGTCGACGATGCCCTCGCCCTCTCCGAGGACAGCTTGGACCTCGATGAACATCATACCGAAGGCCAGAGGCTTGATTTCGACAGCCTGTACCTCTTCGAATCCGTCTATCTGACCCGCTATTCCGTCGTAGTCCGGATTCCCCTCATCGGGCTGATTGATAGTGACCTTGTACTTTACAACCACATGCCCCATTCACACGCCTCCTCAAGGTCCTTGGAAGCCGCATTCAGTGCAAATGTAGTCTACTGCCTGAACCCTGCACTTCTCACTCCGCCCAATTGAATGGCCACATTCGGGGCAGGGGAAGGCAGTGCTCTTCCTGTCTACCAGCGGCAGGCCGGATGACGTGCAGATCTCTGCTCTTCGTGACATTGCTGTTCCTCGGTGACGCGGCGAACCGCACTCTCCTTTTAGCGTTGACCGAGGGAAGCGGTGACAACGTCCTTGCAGTGGGCCGATTAGAGTGATGAGGACATTTCAAATCAGACTGCCGTCCTCCGCCCTCGTGGTAGCATGAGCGAGGAGGAGCTAATTCTGACGGGCGAGCAAGTGGACTTGAGTCAATTCGTGACTGACGAAGGCGGGATATGGAGTCTCAGGCAATTGGAGAAAGTTAGAGGCTGGAACAATATCGAGTACGCACCTGGTCTGTCCGGCAAGAACACTCCTTCTACAGGACTGTCGATGAATCGTGCATACATCCCTCCTGGAGGGGTCGCCAAGGCCCATATCCACGTTGGCTTCGACGTAATGGTCTACCTGCTGCAGGGCAGTGTCCGTCACGAGTATGGTCCGGGTTGTAGGAAGTCGGTAGTGCATAGCGCGGGCGACATGTTCTACATCGAGCCGGGCCTACCGCACGAGGTATTCAACTGCTCAGATTCCGAGTGGGTACACGCAGTCGTTTCNCGGTCNGACGCNTCCGAGTGGCAGAACATAGAGCCATACGACCGGGATTCAGAGTGATCGGCTCCCCTAAGAGGCACGACGGTCAGTCTGAAACTGATCACTCTTCCTCACGCTTCTGAATGCGTCTGAAACCGACCTTCGACTCCACTTCTTCAGGATCTTCATCGACGACAATCCCCAGTTCGGACAAGTGACCCTGCACCTGCTCCGATGCGCTCTTC
>JGI24817J26689_1000170_pt1 | contig 14600 bp, 7 predicted proteins | sample METZYME_3_300m_FD_26689 | JGI IMG/M metagenome (IMG submission 26689) | reverse complement strand
CTCGGATTGAGTTCCGGCCAGAAGTGCTGAACCCTCGGGAATCAACTCCTCCTCGGGACTGAGGGAGGTCACCGAGGATCTGCGCATTCTCATTCCTGAGACTATGATTGAACCAAGCATGATGAGAAAAATCAGGGCTAGGGTCCAATCGGGAAGTCCGAGGCTGTCGAGTATGCCACCGAGCCCGCCTCTGCTGGAATCCCTGGCCTTGCTGATGCCCAATTCCAGAGTGCCCCCTGTAATGCTGGTGAGACCGTCACCGGAGTCGGTTGAGTTAGAGCTGAATTGAATGTGAGTAAGGCCGTTAGAGGCCCCTTCGCCAGGGGTTGCGGTGACTGTAACTACGAAGGATTCGCCCGCCACCAGAATCGTTGGTTGGGTCTGACTTACTTGTACGTCCCAGCCGTCTAGGCCGCTAGTCCAGATTATTACCTCGGCCAGAGAATTTCCCAGATTGGTTATTACGACCTCGAAGGTCCGCCCGTCGGCCCCGATATCCTCGATCGTCGGTGAATCGCAAGACAACCCAATCCATACAGAGGGCAGCACCTCGACATCCATCTCTACCGTGTAGACATACACATCGTCACCAGATGGCGAGGTGGCTTCGATGATGACCGAAACCGTCTGACCTGCGGACCCGACAGGGAGGCTACCTGGAAGATCGATGCCGACCGTGATAGTGGCCTCTTGGTTCATCTCCATGGAGAAGTCCCTTCCAGAGAGGAACCCTCCAGACCAGCCGTCTGGAAGAGTACCCATTGTCAGGCTGATATCGAGTTCAACGTTGCCGGTGTTGTGAGCGTGTATGTCGGCGGTACCGGGAACCCCCAGTGCGATGGCCATGGTGGCGTTCCAAGAGAGGTCCAAGGTGGCGATCTCCTGCACCACTAGGCGTGTGGCGTTGGTGACGGTGGGGCCATCAGCGAGGGTCGTGCGTATGGTGATGGTGTTGGATACTCCCATATCTGCAGCGGGAGGTACTATGGTGACGATAGTGACAGTGGAGAATGCACCGGCGGGAATGTCGAGTGCGATTTCCTCTGATTGTACGTCCGAACCCTCTGATATCTGGATGGGCCAAGTGTTCTGAGACGAGAAAGCCTGGACGACGAACTGCATCGGCACGTTGCCGTCATTGGAGACGACCAGTTCGGTCGTTACTACGTCGTTATTCAAGACGGGCCTAGGATCCGCTATCGCCAGAGGCCCGAGAGCGACTCCGTCGGAATCGAACAACTCGGGTGAGAAGTCGAGGCTCTCCAGTACGGTGACTACAGCCCCTTCTGTGGTCTCTAGGGTTGGGTCATTGATCGAAGTCGTGACGCACTCGATGTTTTGTGTGAGTCCTGCGGAAGGCTGCCCGTCTTCAGCATCGGGGACTCTGACTCTGATAGGCAGAGGGAGGAATTGAAGTCTGCTCAGCGGTTCGAGGGTTATCTCGGATGACTGACTGTTGCCGATGTGTATGGTCCAGCGGTCGGTTGTCTCGCAACTGACTGTGTATTGGGTTGGACCGTTGCCGGTGTTCTTGATAGAGAGTGAGAAGACAGCGAACTCGCCGGGCTCAGCGCCCAGTCCCTCCGTCCCTGCGACTATGGTGTAAAGGCCCTCAACTCTCTCCACGAATGCTGTCAGCCTGATGCTGTGAGAGATAGTGGGCGCGTTGGTGTCGAACAGAGTCAGATCGGAGACGAAGGTACCCGGCAGAGCGTACACGGCATCCGAGGGGCTGGACAGGTCGGTGTCCATATCTGACATGTTCAGNGTGACCACGACTCTGTCACCCTCTTCGCCGAACGGAGCCAGTGACCACGGTCCGGACTCGTTGATTAGTTTCCACCACTCGTCCCGCGGTGAGTAGAGAACCCCGTCATCACCCAGCAATTGTACGGGCGATACGCTCAGCCCCACTGAGATCTCCGAGGTCCCCTCGTTGCGCATCTCGAGATCGAATAGGACCCAGCTGGCTGTCCTTGGGTCCAACGTCCTCGTCATGGCCTGGTTGAGTTCAGCGGGGTTGCTGGGGAAACTCCCGTCCTGCATCAGAGGAGTGAGTCTGACTCCGATCTGCGAGACGTTGACATGCAGGAGAATACGGTTGTTGTCGATTCCGTTAGACTCGTCATTTAGTTCGTTAACCTCTGAGGACGAGTCGAGTCTCAACTCGAGGACGTGCAGCCCAGTGGTCGAGAATGAGTGAGGGAAGGATAGCGAGTCGAGCATGCCACCGCCGAGCGACGATCGCTGCGAGGTGTGTATCACAGCCCCTGCAGTGATGTCCTCGACCTCGATCGAGTAGGCCCCTGTAGTAGCAGCAGCCTGATTCTTCCAAGCGGTTTCGACGAGGAAGGTGTCGCCCTGCAGGGGACTCTCGACGGAACTCGATAGGGAGCCCTCGAACACAGTCAGGTCCGCCTGCTCCAACTCAGTAGCCAACCCACTCAGCACGATGGCGTAGTCCTGTAGCGTCCCCCCTGCGTGACCGACCTCGACAGTCCATGTACCCGAGGTGCTGGAAGGCAGGCGCACCCTCTCCACGTTGTTCAGCCGGTCCTCACTGCCGCCCGAGAAACTGAGCCCGTTAGAGAACTGATTGCCGATGTAAACAGACCCATCGGGCGAAATCGCCCTCAAGTCGAGATCGTTGACCAGTCGGGCGGCGCTCTGATCGGCGACCGCCGAACCTTCCTTGTCGTTCCATACTAGCGTGATATCCAAGCCCTTGCTGCCATCGATGTCGAAGGTGTAGAGGAAAGCGTGGCCGGGCAGCAACTCGCGCGAGTCGTCATACAGGACAGGTAGGCTCTGCCCCCCTGAAGACGGATAGAGACTGTTCTGAAGGTCAATCTGCCCCCAGCCCTCGGCCGGATTGGGNATGTCAGGGGCGCCGATGTCCTCCGCACCGTTGATCAGAATCGCTCGAATCAAATCGGAGCGNGGCTCGTTGATGCCCTCTGTCTCCCTGAGGTACTGCCTGACCATCGCCGCAGCACCAGCGACGACGGGCGTGGCCATCGACGAGCCGTTGAGCGTCATGTACAACGGGGTGCTTCCATCACTGTGCGTGGCGCTCGAGCACGAGCCNCCGTTGGCGAACTGCGCTTCCTCGGCCCTAGCCGAGCAGATCATCACACCGGGAGCGACCAGATCCGGTTTTATGCGCCCGTCAAGGGTTGTCCCTCTAGATGAGAATCCGGTGACCGTGCCCTCGGCTGTGCTGCCGTACGCACCGGTGGTCGAGGCCCCTACCGTAAGGACGTTCTTGGCAGTCCCGGGCGGAGTCACGCTGTTAGCCCCGCTTGAGCCTAGATCACCAGCCGAGAAGAGCACTAGGAAGCGAGGGAAATCGACTAGGAACGAGTCGGCCGACCTGGAATCGGAACTGTATTCGCCGACGAGGTTCTCGTTGCCCCAACTGTTAGTCTGTATGCGCGCGTTGTTCTGCCACGAGTGAGTGAACATCTGATACAACGAGCCCCAACGGGCGAGAACCCCGGAGCTGTCAGCCTCGAGCTGGTAGAAGTGGAAGGTGGCCGCCGGCACCATGCCCATCGTCGTCGAGTCCCCCGAACCATCTCCGAGCAGCGTGGCCGTCACATGAGTACCATGCCCACTGTTCATGTCGGCGTTCGAGTTGTCTGGTCCGAACTGATCGTATATCCCTCTGATACGATTCGTGAAGTCACCGTGATCACCGTCTAGACCTGTGTCAGATATGGCAAGGACCTCGCCGCTCCCATCCAGTGTCCCTCCGGAGCTGATTAGCGTCCCACTGATGCCGCTGATTGACCTAGCGTTGGCATTGTGGATGGTTATTTGCGAAGCTGAGCCGATATGCAGAATCCTGCCGTCCATAGCGAGAATCGGAATCCATGCGGCATCGACAGAGCGAGGCTGGCACAGATAGGCGTCGCAGACCCCTCTAGGCCCTGTCTCTCCCGAGACCAGTTGTAGATCCAGAGAGAGTTCGGCCAATTCATCGAGATCGAGATCGGGAGCGGGTGTCACATCCANATCGACGAGCATCCCTGTNCTCCCTGAGAGAGANATTAGTTCGGAGGCGACACGCCANGCTACCGGCAACTCACCAGTCCATCTGACGCTCGGCAGCCTGTTGATCGCCTCGACTACCCCGGTGTCGCTCAGCGGGTCCACACGAACCACCACGGCGTCATCAGGGACCACGTCAAGGACATCGACCCCCATGCTCGAGAAGGCGTTCATCATGGCCGTCATATCAGCGCTGTAGGATTGGACCAAGAGCATCCCCGTGCGCCTCAGGGCCAGCGGATCGTACAGGTTCTCAGGACCGAGCGGAATGGGGTCGTCCAATGGGTCGAACGCACCGAACGGGGAGTGCAGGATACCTGATGATTCGCGCAGTTGGTAAGTGGTTTCTGTGGCAGCCATACGCGACCACTGTGAGTTGAGTCCCTGAGAAGCATCCTCCATCACATCGCTGTCTGGAAGGGGGTCCTCTGAGGCGCTCGCGAGCACTCCAGACCATGTGGACAGGAGGAGCGCTGCGAGAACAGGTATGACAGAGCGAGCCCTGGTCATGCGTCAGCCGACCCGAGGGGGCTTTTTGACCGTTCATACTAGGTGTACCACGAAGTTTGCCGACCCGAGGGTGCTGTCATAGCCCGTAGTAGTCCGAAATTGCGCTGTCGGTCTTAGCCACAGAAGCCCGCCAATCGGCTTCCGTCCCCATCAGAGCGCGTATGCAGTCGACGTTCTCGGGAATCACGTCGCTCTCCTGGTGTATCGCTTGGAAGTAGTACAACCTGTCGTTCACCAACTTCACTCCATCCTCCCAGACGAAGACCTCGTGCAAATCACCCCACTTGCGACCCAGATCGCGTGCCATCTCCATGACTTCAGCGGTGGTCGTCATTCGATTGCCCTCACCGTGCATCACGATGACCCTAGGGGTCTGCCTCCATAGATCGAGGATAGATTCGGTCGTTTGGCCGTGGCCGGGGGGCAAATCTGCGATGATGGCGTGAACATGCATCAGAGTGGTTGGGACTGCCACGGCAAGAGAGTTGATTTCTATCTCTGGCTTCACCGTCATGACGTCGGGTCCGTGGTGGCTGGGGACCTTCAGCACCGGCTTGATTGCGTTGATGGGTCCTTTCTTCGAGTCGCCGGGGTCGGCCGCCCTGCGGATCATGGTGCACTCGACCTTGAGGGAACCGCCAAGCTCGTACAGCGGCACGAGAGTGCGCGAGAGCCCGGTGGTGTTGCAGGAGACGACTCTGGTGCCCTTGGCATTGAGGTTCGCGGCGTGGTTGGCGCTCGAACTGTACGACAGGTCGGTGAGCTCGTGCCTCTCACCACCTTGGAACATGTGCTTGATACCGGCTGCCTCGTACTTGGTGAGGTTTGCAGCCCCCATCTTACCAGGAGCGCAGTCGACCACCACGTCCACTGAGGCAAGTAGGTCGGAGAGCCCTCCACGACAATCGTACCCTCCGGATGAGAATGAGGCTATGCGCTCTGGATCGTCGGTGGTGCAATACAGTGGGTAACCCTTCTTCGCTGCTAGTTGGCATCCGAAACTGGGTCCGGTCTTGGTCACTCCCGCGACTTCCATGTCATCCTGAGCGTCAACAGCATCGGCAACTCTCTTGCCGATTGTCCCGTAGCCGTTGATGGCGACCCTGATCACGCCTCGACCCCGTATGTACCCCTGAGGGTGTTCCGACGCCCTTGCCAGCCCTCTATCAACATACCCTTCGCCTCGCACCTCGGGTTTTCCTCCATTAGCAGCGGCTTGAGCCCGTGCTGCCCGTCAGAATGAAGACCACTAGCGTCATGTCCGCACAGGGAGAGCCATGCGCGAGGTCACTGCGAAGAGCATGAAACTTGGTCGCGATCTGGATGGAATGCTCTCCGAGGCCCTAGAGAGAGACCTGCTGGTCAGGATCGGATGGGGCCGCGGTGGCGATGAGAAGCCCAAGAGCGGCGAGATCGGGGCCATTTCACATCTGCCTCCTAAATCGAGGGTGCTGCTGCTCGGCGACCTCGGCGAGTGCGCGGGCGCCATGAACAACGGAGGGACCTTTACACTGCAGGGGTCCAGCACCTCGATGCTCGGGGCTTTCCAGCGAGACGGCCGGATAGTCGTGGAGAAGGACGCCGGCGACCGTCTCGGTCACAGGATGACTGGAGGCACCATCACGGTCCAGGGCTCGGCCGGAGATGAGGCGGGGGCCTGCATCTGTGGCGGTACGGTAATCGTCCGGGGTCATGCGGGGAAGAGGGCTGGGGCAGGCATGAGTGAGGGGACCGTCGTTGTGCTCGGTTCAGTCGGCTCAGAGCCCGGAGTCGGCATGACGGGGGGCGCGTGGTCATCGCCGGCAGTTGCCCCCCTCCAGGGGAAGGCGCCTCCATGCGTGGCATCGAAGCGGCTGAGATGATCCAACTGGCTGAGCATCTGGAACCGCTCGGCCTGACTCTGGAGGAGGATGCGCTGGTTCTGGTTCCATCTGACATTTCGGCGGGAGCAGCCGAGATGCCGGAGTCGTCAATCGCAGAGGGTTTCGAAAGCATCGCACTTGTGCCCTCGACCTCGGACAGGCTTCCTGAGCACTCCCCTCTCGACCCGTACACCCTCCTGATGCCCCTAGGCTCAGAAGAGGGCGGCCTTCTGTTCCCAATTCCATGGCTGGTGGAATCTGACTCTGCCAGCACTTGGCAGGGAGCGGCTTCGTCTCAACCGGCCCTAGTCAGGACCTCCCCCCGAGAGTGCGACCTGATTCTCGTAGGCGAGGATAATCTCGTCGATTGCGCCGGCTCGCTAGGGGGTTGCGCCGGGGTGGTTCTCGATTTGGCGGATATGCCACCGCTCAACGACGCCGAGATAGAAGCCATTCTGGTATCCATCACCTGCAAGATGAGCGATGACGCACTTATCCTACTGCGCGACTGCGTGGATCGAGCCGACCACCTGTTCAGGCTGGTGGTGGACCTCGATCTGGATGGCGCTGTCATCGACGCGGCTTCCCCTGGCGGCAGCCGGGCTGCATCCGCGCTCCCGCGAATAGGTCTCGCCGCCCGGGCGATGAACCTGACCGAGCAGGGGCGCCATCTGCTCATCGAGATGGATGAGGCGCCGAGCGCCGAGGACATGTTGATTGCTATCGCGGCAGGATGCCCCATCGTTGTGGCACCACCTCCTGAAGATGGCCTTGAGGATACCTTGGTCTGGCTCGACTCGACCGTTCGAGGCTGGATGCGCGAGTTGGGCCTTGACGGGCTGGAGAAACTCAGCAGAAGGAACCTCAGGGCCCTGGATTACGACACGGCCTCCATCAGCGGGCTGAGGCTAATCGGCTACGACCGTCCGCTACCCATGTGGCTTGGCAACTGAGGTGAGAAATGCCGACTCTCAACCTTCAACACTCTATCCTGCAGTACATCCAGGGCATCAACGGCGTCGAGCACTCTGGTGGAGGCTGGACTGATTGGCTGCCGGCCATGGGGTGCCCCGTCGAGGGCAATGACGACGAGATTATCGAAGTCGAAGTCTTCCCAGACCGTCCTGATCTACTCAGTCACGAATCGCTGGCTCGTGCTGCTAGGAGCTTTGTCGGGGGTGCTTTCGAGGATCCTTCTGTCGAGGTATCTGAGAGTGGGGTCGAGATGGTGGTCGACCCATCCCTAGAACTGGTCAGGCCGGTCATCCTAGCAGCGATAGTCAGAGGCGTCGACACCGGTAGCAGCGATTCTGAGAGGGGTGAGTTCATCCAGTCCCTGATGGACCATCAGGAGAAGCTCCATCTCACACTGGGGCGCAAGCGCAGATTCGCCTCGATAGGCGTGCACGACCTGTCCACGCTATCTGAGCCGTTCAAGGTCGTCACTGTCCCCGGAACGCATTCTTTCGTCCCCCTGATGATGAGTGAGGAGATGACGATAAAGCAGATTCTTGAAGAGCATCCCAAGGGCGTAGAGTACGCGCACCTGATGGATGGATTGGAGACATTCCCGGTCATCCTTGATTCGAACGACGACATCCTGTCGTTCCCACCCATCATCAACGGCGACCACACCACAGTCACAGAATCCACGACCGACTTCTTCATCGACGTGACCGGATGGGACGAGCGTGCTTGCGAAGCATGCCTGATGCTGGTATGCCTGTCACTGCACGAGAGAGGCGGGACGGTCGAGAGCGTCAGAGTCACCGGATTCGATGGCGAGTCAACCGACACTCCCCGCGGGGACGCCGTAAGGCACCGAGTTCCGGACCGGCTTATCGAGAAAATACTGGGTCTGGACTTGGGTTCGGACGAGATTGCAGCCGCCCTAATCAAGATGGGTGGGCGGCTGATAGAGTCGAGAACGGTAACCGACGGAGTGAACAAGGCGGAGAGGTGGGCGGACTGCGCGGTGGGCGAACGTGAGCACGTTGTGGAGATGCCGCGTTGGCGCAGCGACATCATGCACCCGATAGACATCGTCGAGGACATAGCCATCGGATACGGCTACAACAACATGCCTGAGAAGCTCTCCGAAGTTCACCTCGACGCGGTTCCACTGAGTTCGTCGCACCTCAATCGCAGAATCAGGGCGAGTCTGAGGTCACTGGGGATACAAGAGACTCAGGGGCTGACCCTGTCGAATGAGACAGACCAGTTCGAGCGGGTCAGATGGCCTGCCAGAGGGGGTCTGTCAGTAATCTCCAACCCCATCACCATCGACCACACCCTGCTGCGCCAGTACATCCTGCCCTCGCTGCTGAGGCTGCTTGCGGCCAATCGGCATCACGAACTGCCGCAGAAGGTGTACGAACTGGGAGAGGTCGTGAGGGACTCGGTCAACTCGACGAGGGTGGCTTGGGCGTGTGCTGAGATAGGAGGCGGCTTCACTGCGGCGAAAGGCGTCGCACAGGCCATGCTGAGGGACCTCGGTGCTGATATGGGTGAGGTCGTGTTCGAAGCGACCGAGGCTGCACAGGGACCTTGGATAGCGGGCCGGGGGGCGAGGGTACTCGTCTCAGGCGAGGAGCTCGGGCAATTTGGAGAAATCGATCCTGCAGTCGGCCATGAGTTCGGGCTGAGGTCGCCTATCCATGCAGGTGAGTTCGACATCGAAGCCGCAGGCCGGTTGATTCCGAAGCCTGTGCATTAGAGGCCTCATTTCTCTTTGGAATCGTCTCCAAGAAGCGCCATGGCGTCCTTGAAAGCTGCGTCTTCGAGGTGGCTTCGGTCGGCCGTCTTCTCCTCAGGGGAGTCGTCTGGCTTCCTCTCGTACTCGATGATCTTACGCTTGTCAGGCTGCTTAACCTGGCGCGGCTCGGTGGGTTTCTTACCGAACGGCCATTTCACTGCCACGCTCATGCAACAACGCCCCAGACCATCAATACTTCGTAGGGCTCACTATCGGAAGGGAGCAGGGATAAAAGAGTGAGAACGATGACAGTCGGTCATGAACGAGCGTCAGATTGTCTTGGTTCTCGTTTTCTTNCTGATTGCATCCAACCCTGCGCCGAACACCTTGGATTCATCGATTAGAGATGCGGATTCCTCCCTCAAAACGAATGCTCTTGAGGTGCTGATGCTCGGCAATTCGTATACCAGTCAGAACAATCTCGCTTCGAAACTCGATAGCATCCTGTCTGATGGCGGCGGGGATGTCGAAGTCTCAGCACTGACCAGTGGTGGGTTGAAACTCTTCGAACACGAAGACCGGGCTAGGGAAAGTGGCAATCAGTGGAACATCGCACTCAATGAGCCAAACGATTTCGTGATTCTCCAAGACCAGAGTCAAGTCCCTTCGTTCCCAACCGACTCTCAATACTGGCAGGACAGCAAGGACGCTGCGATTTACCTCAATCAGCGTGCCTTGGACTCAGGAGGCAGTACGATACTCTTCATGACATGGGGGTACAAGGATGGGGATTCGAACAATCAGTGGCGGAATCCGGATTACCCATCGATGCAACTGCATTTGCAGCAGGGGTACGAGATGTATCTCGAGAATATCACTACACACTCGGAACCGGCCTTCATCGCACCGGTGGGCTTGGCCTACAAGCATCTGTACGACGCAGTTGCAGACACGGGAGTTGATCCGAGCGCTGGTTCGACGGCGTTCTCGACCCTATACTCCAGCGACGGTTCGCATCCCTCAATAGACGGGACATACCTCTCCGCATGCGTCTTCCACGCTGTGATTACCGGTGAATCGCCGGTGGGGCGCTCCTATCCGGGACAAATCTCCCCTGCGAGGGCGCTGGAGTTGCAAGAGGCCGCTGCTGCGACTGTGTTCAATGGCTCAGACTACCTCTACCCGTTCGAAGTCGAACCGCCGGGTATCGAATTCGGCCCGGACTCGGGCTCAATCTTCGACATCGACCCCGGGGCTACAATTGGGCTCAACTTCAACTTCACCAACCACGCCGGGGTCGACGATGAAGCGGTTGTCGATATCAGTGGCTCTGAGGGGTGGTCGATCGAGTGGTCGAACGCAGAGCCTCCCGGGGCGGGACACACCTACGACGCCCCCTCAAACATCACCCAGTGGGTGCAGTTCTCAATCACTGCCCCGCAGATTTCTGACGGCTACCCGCTGGCCGGCTCGCTGCACCAGTTCAGCATGCAGCTTACTAGTGGGTTGGATGAATCCAGAGATTGGTACAACTTCTCACTAGAGTACGGCTTCTACCACGGAGCAACGATTGACGAAGGAGGGGGCAATGCCTCCCTATCTCCCGGTGATGTCATCGATCTATTCGTCACGGCGAGGAATCTGGGTAACTCGGTGCGCGACCTCGTAGTGGGAATAGCTGAAGTGGATGCGAATGGTTCGTTGATCGGGGAGCCGGGAATGTCGCTCTCCAGCGACGGCTGGGCTGCAATCGTGCTCAGCAGAACCCAACTGGACTCCATGACTCCTAACGAATCCGGCGAGGTGTATCTTCAGGTCCAAGCCCCTGATAGATACCCGGGGGTGCTGTTCTTCGATGTCATGATCTGGAGCAGCGCGGCCCCCGAAGACGTGTCCGCGGTTTCGCAGAGGGTCAGCATCATCCCGCGGACCGGTGGGCTGTTGACTCTGGGGGCAAGCGGGTGCGAAGGCGACACTGTCCCGGGCGATACCTGCCACGGCTCGCTGAGAGTGGAGAACACGGGTGACGTAACCTCCTCCTTCCTACTGACGACCACAGTGGAGGGGGGGTCGGAATGGCTAACCGTGGAGCTCGGGCAGGACGAGGTCACCCTCGGACCCGGTCAGTCGATGAGCGGTATCGAGGTCTCATGCACGGTGTCTGAGGATACGCCTGCAGACCTGACTGCCCTAGTCAATGTCCAGATCTGGCTGGGAGATTGGTCGCCCGATGAGTTGCAATTCGAGGTCACGGTGGGCGAGCAATACGAGTGGCTGCTTGAGAGGCTCTCGTCAGACCTGTCAGAGGACAATAACCTGACTTCGCAGTGGACTCTTACCAACGCCGGCAACGAGCCGGACGGCCTAGTGGTCAATCTCGATGTCAACATGGTCACCGAATTCGGTCTGGTGCCTCCTCTAGGGGCTTCGACCGGTACCGAGAGCAGCAGTCCCCGTTCTTTCGAGATCATGAATGTCAAACCGGGCGATTCGGTGGAATTCAGCGCATGGATGGCAGTACCAACAGAGGCGCCGATCGAGACCACTGCGATTCTGACCGTCGAGGTCCGATCGATTCGGGATCCGGCTATCATATTCACCGCAGAGGACTCCGCCCTGGTGCCAGCCGCGTTCGTGCCCAGTCCGAACGAAGGAGGAGGGGCTTTCCTGCAGAGTGCAATCGACTGGTTGGAGATCTGGCACGAGTTCATCCTGATTGCCATCGTGGTTATCGCGGGGAGCATGGGGGTAGCTGTGGCTGTCAGTATCAGGAAACAGCGCGAACTGGCACTCAGAGGGCCGGCCCCTCCTGCTGAGGAGAAGGCAGAGGAGTGGATGGCCAGATTCGAAGAGGGGGGTGAACAGGCACCCGAACTCGTGGAGAGTCCGCAGATAGGGGTGCGCGATTTCGCCGCAGAGTTCATCGAGAAGTCCGGCGGGTTGTCGGAGAAACCGCAAGCAGGACCCAGCAAGGAAGCGGTGGATACTGCCAGCGAAGTGCTGGACAAGCACCAGACCGCGCATGACCTAGAGTCGGCCACTGAGATGGCCGACAGGATGTCACAGGGCGAGATGCCGCACCCTAGCAACGTGATGCTCGACCCAGCCGAACAGAAGACTCGCAAGGTCGCCCCCAAGAAGCGTAGTGATGATGATAGCCCGACCGACTACGACTTGGAGTTGTGAGTGGACTGAAGATAGGCGTCGACGAAGCCGGCAGGGGGCCGGTGATAGGGCCTCTCGTGGTTTGCGCTATTTGCATCCCTGAGAACGACGAGGGGGCGCTGCACGAAATCGGCGCGAGAGACTCCAAGGAGCTGTCGCCGGCAGAGCGTCGCAGTATCTCCGAGAAGATCCTATCAGAGGCCGAGAGCAGCGGATGGGGGGTCGGAATCGTGCTCTGCGAAGCCGAGAGGATTGACTTGAACAGCCAGACCTCTGACCTCAACCGACTCGAGATTGAGTTATTCGCAGAAGCCATCGAGGTTGCGGCCGACAGCGACTCTCGCGGTACGGTAATGGCCGATGCCTGCGATGTGAACGAGGAGCGTTTCACGAACAGGCTGGTTTCCCGTTTGGGCAGCGATTGGTCCGAGTGGACGGTGGTGTCGCGACACGGCATGGACTCACAGAGCGTAGTGGCTGGGGCGGCTAGCATCCTAGCAAAGGTGAAGCGGGACGATGCCATATCGGCTATCGAAGCTGGGCTTGAAATCAGAATTGGCTCGGGTTACCCCTCCGACCCCCTAACCAGAGAAGCGGTGAGAGAACTGGTCTCGGGGGAACTGCCACACGGATGCCTCAGATGGAGCTGGTCGACGGTATCAGATGCCTGGAGAGAGATTCACAGCGGGCCTGTTCCGATGAGGGCCGCGGACGGTTCTTCGGTCCTCCAATCATCGCTCGACGAGTGGTGAGCACGCGAAGCGTGAAATGCTGCTTTTCGGCGGTATCGCCCGGTATCATGGCTGATTCAGGCGGTTGGGACCCCGATATCGTCGCTGCGGTCCGCAAGTACGCGCTGCAGAACGCCGTCGAGTACGCCGGACAGGGGCAAGCCGGAAGCGTGCTCGGCCGGCTGCTCTCCGAGCGTGAGGACCTTCGCCGCGAGGCGAAGCAACTCCGGGATTTGATTGAGACTGAGGTGGCCGCTGCCAACTCCCTAGCAGAAAGCCACGGCATCGAACACGTCAGGAAAGAGTTGGAGAGGACGGCACCAGAGGCCCTAGAACGCGAGAAGCATCGCAAGGCGGAGGGTCTGAAGGAACTGCCGGGTGACACCTCCAGAGTGGTCCTGAGATTCGCCCCAAACCCGAACGGCCCCCTGACGCTGGGGCATTCGAGGGGAGTTGTAATCAACTCGGAGTACGCGAGGATGTACGACGGAAAGGTAGTCCTGCGCTTCGATGACACCGATACCAAAGTGAAGCCCCCTCTGCCCGAAGCCTATGGGTGGATAGAGGACGAGTACGAGTGGCTGGCCGGAAGGTCCGCAGACGTAATCATCAGGGCCAGCGAGAGGATGCCCCTCTACCTAGAGCACGCAGAGCGGATGGTCGCTGAGAGATTCGGCTACGTCTGCCGATGCAGCGCTGACAAGTTTCGGGGCTTCAGAGAGGAGAAACAGGATTGTCCGTGCAGAGGAAGAAGCGCTGCTGAGAGCCTGTCCGACTGGAAATCCATGAACGACGGCCAGATGCAGGATGGTGAGGCGGTGGTCAGGGTCAAGACTGACATGACACTGCCCAATCCGGCCCTCAGAGACTGGCCCGCACTGAGAATCCAGCACACGCCGCACCCCCTAGCAGGGGATCGGTACAAGGTATGGCCGCTGCTCGACTTCCAGAGTGCCATAGAGGATCATGAGCAGGGCGTCACCCACATCGTCCGCGGCAAGGACCTGATGGACAGCACCCGCAAGCAGACGCTGTTGTACGAGCACTTCGGATGGGAGTACCCAGAACCCCTCTACTGGGGCAGGGTCAAGGTTCACGAGTTCGGCGGCTTCTCAACCTCGGAGATGCGCGCGTCGATAGAATCCGGCAGCCATGAGGGGTGGGACGATCTCCGGCTTCCCACTCTCAAGACACTTCGGCGTCGAGGCTTCAGTGCGCAGGCTCTGCGGGACTTCTGGATCGACCTCGGGCTGACGCAGAAGGACATCTCTATCTCGATGCAGACCATTGAAGCGTTCAACTCCAGTCTAATCGACTCGGCCATAGAGCGCCGCAGCTTCGTGGCCTCCCCAGTCACTCTCGAACTGCAGGGAGCGGGGGAGGAGAGGTGGGTACTCGTGCCGAGGCACCCCGATGGGGCTGTTTCAGGTTCGCGGGAGTGGCGATTCACCGGTTCGGTAGCAATCCAGACCTCCGATCTGCGCTCCGGCAGGGTCCGGCTGAAGGAGTTCGCGGACATCGAGATCTCGAGGGACACAGCCACCGTGGAGTCCTTCGACAGGTCCGATGGGCGCCCAATCATCC
>JGI24817J26689_1000156_pt1 | contig 14987 bp, 17 predicted proteins | sample METZYME_3_300m_FD_26689 | JGI IMG/M metagenome (IMG submission 26689) | reverse complement strand
GCACTGTCAAGACCCTGCCATACTATAATTATCATTGCGTAAAAGCCAATTTTTTTCGCAAGTGTACTTGATTTCATTTTTTCAACCTACTTTTTGACCTCAGGTCGTAATTCTGCCAAAATCTTTTGCTGGTACGGCAAAAGATTTTCGTCTTCTGATATCCTAGGACGTTTATAATCAATCTTGAATTCCTTCTTAATCCTTGCAGGTCTGTGGGTAAACACCAAGACACGTGTACCCAACATAACTGCCTCAGCAACATTATGAGTAACAAAAACTATGGTTTTCTTTGTCTTCTGCCAGATTAACTGCATTTCCACTAGCAAGAGATCTCTAGTCTGTGGATCAAGTGCCGCAAACGGTTCATCCATGAGTAATACATCAGGTTCCATTACCAAGGCTCTAGCTATGGCAACACGTTGCTTCATTCCAGTAGAAAGCTGGTAAGTGTAAGAAGTTGCAAATTGGGTAAGCTGCATCATGTCTAGGTACCTATGTGAAATCTGATTTCGTTTTTCCTTTGGAATGCCAGCTATTTTGAGTCCATATTCCACATTATCTTCAACATTCAACCATGGAAACAAAGCGCCCTCTTGAAACACCATTATTCTGTCTGGTCCAGTATTGGTTAGTGGCTGATTATCAAGTAAAATTTCACCNCCGTCTGGTTTTTCTAACCCNGCCGTAATTCTTAGAAAAGTGGATTTGCCACAGCCTGAAGGACCAACAATACAGACAAACTCACCNTCNTCNACATTTAGATCAATTCCATCTAACGTCTTTAGTGGTTTTCCATCATGCGTGAAATATTTTTCAATATTTTTAGATTCTAGTTTACCCAATTAGCTGTNTCACCATTTTGTTCAGATTTAAATCAGGTTGATAAAAAATTCCATCTAAATTGTAACCAGTTCTTCCAAGATATCCCAATGCATCAGCACGCTCCGCAAATGTTAACACCGAATTTTTAATTGGATCAGATGTAATTGTTAAATTTGAAAATGACTCATCAATAATTTTTGTTGGTAATGATTTTCCCATATGTTTTTTCAAAAAGCTTTCGAAGATGGATTTTGATTGATCTGGATTCGAATTAATCCATGCGACAGTTTCCTTGTGTGATTTTAACCAATTTTGAACAAGTTCATGGTTGTTCTCAAGNTAATCTGTCCTNNCTATCAGNAGTACTGATGCAAATTGTTCATTTGGCCACAACTTTTCTTCATTGAATAGTCTAACTCCATCAAGATCTTGTACCAACATTGTAGCCCAAGGCTCTGGTACCCAAGCTCCATCAATATCACCTTTTGCAAATAAAGTATAGATATCAGGGTTTGAAATATTCAAAACAAATACCGTTCCACCTTTTTCAACTGGTTTTAGATCATTTGATGCAAGATAATATCTAAGAGACACGTCCTGACTATTACTAATTTGTGGTGAAGCAATNCGTTTTCCATCAAAGTTTTCAATTGAATCCAAGCCAGAATCTGGTTGTACAATAAAACTTGCACCNCCACTGGCTGCTCCGGCTAAAATCCTGATATCTTTTCCATGAGATTTTAAAAATCCGTTGATNACTGGNCCTGGTCCAACATANGCTACATCAATGGAAGAGGCAAAGATAGATTCTATAACTTGTGGTCCGCTATCAAAAAGTTTAGTTTCGATTTGAATCTGTTCTCCAATTCCTTTTTCAAAAATTCCGTTTTCTATTCCAACTATGGGCACTGCATGCCCTATGCTAGGAAAAAATGCCACTCTAATCTTGCTCTGACTTGACTGATCCAAGCTACCACCTATTGTAGCAATTACAGCTATAGCTATGACTGCTACAATTCCGAGTGTAATTACTATCGAAATTTTCATAAAACAGCGTTATAATTCAGGGATAAATAGTGATCGGATTTTAGCTCCAGCTATTACAAAATAATTAAAAATATTCAGAACAAAGAGATAAATGCAAAACATGTAACTCATTTGCCTTATGAAACAAAAGGCAATACTTGCATTTTCAGGCGGATTGGATACTTCTGTTGTAGTAAAATATCTGCAAGAAAAACACAACATGGATGTTGTTACAGTTACAGTTGATGTTGGGCAGGAAGATGACTACAAAAAAATTTCAGCAAAGGCAAAAAAACTTGGAGTGAAAAAACATTACAACATAGATGCGAGGAAAGAATTTGTTTCTGATTACATTTTCCCAGCAATCAAAGCTAATGCACTATACCAAAAAAAATATTGCTTAGCTACTGCGCTTGCTCGACCATTAATTGCTCGAAAAGTATTAGATATTGCAAAAAAAGAAAAAGTTACCTCACTTGCACATGGATGTTCAGGCAAAGGTAATGATCAAGTAAGGTTTGACTTGACCTTCCATGCAGGTTCCAACCTACCAATAATTGCACCAATAAGGGATCTTAATTTAGACAGGACAGAGGAATTAAAATTTGCAAAAAAACATGGAATTAAGATCGAAAATGTCGCAAAAAAGTTTAGTATTGATCAGAACTTATGGGGTCGTGCAATTGAGGGTGGAGTTTTAGAGAATCCTAACAATGAACCTCCTGACGATGCCTTCATCTGGGTAAAAACAAAAAATCTTCCTAACAAACCAATGTATCTAACGATAAAGTTTGAAAAAGGAATTCCTGTAGCGGTGAATGGGAAATCTATGAATCCTATAAAATTAATCGACTACATTAACAAAAAGGCAGGTTCCTGTGGGGTTGGTATTATTGATCATATTGAAGATCGTGTAGTTGGAATAAAATCACGTGAGGTCTATGAAACCCCTGCTGCTGCCTGTTTGATCGAAGCCCATTCTGACTTGGAAAAGATGGTACATACTAAACATGAAACAAAATTCAAGTCGCTGGTAGATGATGAGTGGTCTTGGTTGGTGTACTCTGGTCTTTGGGAGGATCCATTAAAAAACGATCTTGACGTGTTCATACAGGAAACACAAAAACGAGTATCTGGAACTGTAAAACTGAAGTTATACAAGGGAAGTCTTAGGGTAGTTGGTCGCGAATCAAAGTATTCATTATACAGTCATAAAATTGCAACTTATGGAAAAGGCTCAAAGTTTGACCAAAAATTGGCAAAAGGTTTTGTAGAATTATGGGGAATGCAGTCAACAGAAGCTAATAAATTACAAAAGAAAAAGTGAAAAAAATTATGAAATGCCCAGAATGTGATGCGGATCTAAATATCCCTGAAGATGCTGCTGTTGGTGAGATTGTTTCCTGTAGCGATTGCGGAGCAGACTATGAAATTTCAAAGAAAGATGGTTCTACGGTTGAAATCAAGGAAGCGGAAACAGTAGGCGAAGATTGGGGAGAATAATTGTCAAAAATTTGCATAGTATTTGACCGACTAAGAACGGAAGAAAAGATGCTTCAGAAAGAGGCGGCAGAACTTGGGCATGATACCTCTCTTATTGATGCTAAAACCACACAAATCAACACATCTAGTCAAATACAAGATTTTGACTTTGGGGATATAGTCTTAGAACGCTGTGTCAGTTACTATAGGGGATTATACTTTACTGCGTGTCTAGAATTTTTAGACATTCCTGTCATCAACGAGTTTAATGTTTCTACCATTTGTGGTAACAAGCTATTAACATCAATGCTGTTAAAAAAGAACAACATCCCAACACCAAAGACATACTTTTCTTTTTCTGGTGATGCAGCACGAGAAAATCTTGATAAGATTGGTTACCCTGTAGTAATAAAACCAATTATTGGAAGTTGGGGTAGGAACGTTATACCTCTTAAGGACAAGGACACAGCAGATGCAATCATTGAACAACGAGAAATTACTGATGGTCCTTTGGATAGAATTTTCTATCTTCAAGAGATGATAGACCGACCTCCAAGAGACATTAGAGTAATTACAATTGGAGATAAGGCAATTACTGCAATGTATAGAAAATCTTCAGACAGCTTCAAGACAAATATTGCACTAGGTGCAGAACCTGAAATTTGCAACATAACAAATGAAATAGAAGACTTGTGTGCAAAAGCCTCAAAGGCTGTTGGTGGGGGAATTCTTGGAGTTGACTTGATGGAAGACAAAGAAAAAGGGCTAGTTGTACATGAAGTGAATAATACTGTAGAGTTTAAGGGTCTAGTCAAAGTCTCAAACGTAAACATCCCAAAAGAAATGATTGAGTTCGTACGAAACTCGATTAGAAAGTAAACCGTTAATAATAATAAATTATACCAAATCCGAATGATGTTACAATGAAAGTTGGAATAGTAGGTGCGTCTGGATATGTTGGCGGTGAAGTAGTCCGTCTACTGTTAAGTCACCCTGAAGCTGAAGTCTCGATGGTTACATCAACGAAACATGTTGGGGAATATCTGCATAGAATACATCCAAGCCTAAAGGGTTTTACAGAATTAACATTTTCGGAACTTGATTATGACAAAATGTCAGATAACTGTGATTTAGTTTTCACTGCAGTACCACATGGAACCGCAACCGAGATTGTAAAGNCATTTTATGATAGGGGAATGAAAATTATTGATCTTAGTGCAGATTATAGATTACACAATGCTGATGACTATACAAAATGGTATGGTTGGGAACATCCACATCCTGATTACTTGTCAAAATCCATATTTGGTGTTCCAGAACTTCATAGGGACAAAATCAAAAATGCACAGTTAGTTTCTTGCCCAGGATGTATGGCGGTAACATCTACGCTTGCGTTGTACCCACTGATCAAAAATGATCTTATTGACACGGACCACATAGTTGTTGACTCAAAAATTGGTTCGTCTGGTGCTGGTGCTGGAGGTACATCTGGTACACAACATGCAATGAGAGCTGGAGTAATTCGACCTTACAAGCCTGCAAAACACCGTCATACGGGCGAAATTGAACAGGAACTTAGTGAAATTGCTGGAAAAAAAATCAAAGTTTCAATGAGCCCACATGCAGTAGATGTAGTTCGAGGAATTCTTTGTACGAATCACACATTCTTGAAAAAGGAAGTTGATGAAAAGGAAATTTGGAAAATTTATCGTGCTGAATTTGGCGAGGAACCATTCATCAGGCTAATACGTGACAAAAATGGCTTGTATAAGTTTCCTGACCCAAAGTTTGTAGTTGGTTCAAACTTTTGTGATATTGGATTCGATCTTGATGAGGATAACAACCGATTGATTGCACTTTCTGCGTCTGACAACTTGATGAGAGGTGCGGCAGGATCTGCTGTTCAAAACATGAACATAATGTCAGGCTTTGATGAGAAGCAAGGAATTATGTATTCCCCACTCACACCAGTATAACAAATGATTACAATCAAAATTGGAGGGAGTGTAGTTAATGACTTACATCCCTCTGTCGTAGCGGACATAAAAAAAGTAGTAGAGCAAGAGGAAGTAATTCTAGTTCATGGTGGGGGAAAGGAGGTTACCAAAGTAACGGAGCAGNTAGGCAAGGAACCAAGGTTCGTTGTTTCCCCTGGCGGTGTAAAGAGTAGGTATACCGACTTGGAAACTGCAGAAATTTTTACCATGGTTATGTCTGGAAGGATCAATAAAACAATTGTAAGGATGTTACAAAAAAATGGAATCAATGCAGTGGGTTTGTCTGGAATAGATGGAAAAATAATTCAGGCCGACAGAAAGAAAAAACTCATAATAATGAATGAAAAAGGACGAAAGCAAGCAATTGATGGCGGATATACAGGTAAAATTACCCACGTTAACGCATCTCTGATAAAATCCATTCTTGAACAAGGTTACACGCCAGTCATTTCTCCAATAGCAATTAGCGAGGAATCTGACTTTCTCAACGTAGATGGCGATAGAGCAGCTGCTAATATTGCAGGACAAGTAAAGACTGACAAGGTTTTATTCCTAACAAATGTTGATGGGCTGTTAATGGATGAGAAACTAGTGGATACTTTAACGCTAGCGAAAGCAAAAGAAATTTTGCCGCAAATTGGATTTGGCATGGAAAAAAAGATACTTGCTGCAACTGAAGCGCTTGAGATGGGAGTAACGGAAGCAATAATTGCAAATGGTCAAAGGGAAAACCCCATATCGTCTGCAATTGCACATAATCATTGTACGGTAATCAAAAATGAGTGAGGATCAATATTTAGGAAATCTTTACCAGAGATTTCCTGTAACCATAGAAAAGGGACTAGGCTCTCATGTATGGGATACCGATAACAACGAGTACATTGATTGCATGGGAGGATATGGAGTTGCACTGGTTGGTCATAGAAATGAGCGTGTTGTAAACGCGATTAAATCTCAAATTGACAAAGTGATTACTGTTCACAGCTCTTTCTACAATAAGACTAGGGAGGAGTTTTTACAGACTTTGATTGGCGCTGCACCATCAGGACTTTCTCAGGTTCACCTCAACAATAGTGGGGCTGAGTCTGTAGAGGCTGCTATAAAATTCGCGAGGAAATTCACTGGCAAAAAGAAAATGGTCGCAATGAAAGGTTCCTATCATGGAAAATCCATGGGTGCCCTATCACTAACCTTCAATCCAAAGTACAGAGAACCATTTCAACCTCTTGTTGAAAAGGTATCATTTTCACCGTATGGAGATGTAAATGCATTACGCGATGTTGTTGATAAGGATACGGCATTTGTAATCTTGGAACCTATTCAAGGGGAAAGTGGAATTCATGTACCACCTGAAGGATTTTTACAAGAAGTTAGAAAGATATGTGATGAAAATGATAGCCTGCTAATATTTGACGAAATTCAATCGGGATTGGGTAGAACTGGACGTATGTGGGCATCAGAACATTGGAAAACAGTTCCTGATATAATGTGTCTTGCCAAAGGAATTGCCGGTGGAGTTCCCATGGGTGTTACGTTAGTAAGACCAGATATACTATCTGTGATGAAAAAAGGAGAACACTCATCTACATTTGGAGGAAACCCGTTAGCGTGCGCTGCAGGAACTGCTACACTTCATGCACTAACACAGGATGGTTTGATTGAAAATGCAAAAAGTATTGGAGAAAAATTCTCGAATGGTTTGGAAGAGCTCAAATCAAAGCATCCAATCATTAGAGAAGTTAGAGGCAAAGGGCTAATGATTGGCGTTGAATTGAAATTTGAAGTAAAGGACATCTTAATGGAAGGAATCAAAAACGGATTGCTGCTCTTGTACTCTGGCAGAAACATCCTAAGATTTCTTCCTCCGTTGGTCATTTCCGAGGAGGATACTGTAAAAACACTACAAATACTAGATAAATTACTCACAAACGAGGAGAATAGAAGAAATGCATAAGGACAAAGTAGACGAACATATTTTGGAATTTTTGCGTAAGGATTCCAGAGAGTCTTTTGTTGAAATTGGGAAAAAACTGAAACTTTCAGAATCAGCTATCAGACATAGAGTAAAAAATATGGTTGATAACGGAGCGATAACTAAATTCACGGTTGAGGAAGGAGGTGGTCAACCAGAGGCGCTCGTTCTGGTATCAGCTGATTCATCAATTGATACATCAAAGGTTTCTTTAAAACTCACAAAACTCAACGGGATAAAAAAAATCTATGAAATTACTGGCCAGTATGATATCTGTGTAATCGTTCAGGCACCAACTATAAGCGAAATTAACGCATGTATTGATAATTTGCGAAAAATTAGTGGTGTAACTGACACCAACACTGTAATAATTCTTAAAACTATATCATAAACGACAATCGTCACATTTTTGTAAACGCTAACTAATTTAGGATCAATTGGTTTCTAAAACGACGATCTTAGTACGATTATCTTTATATTAATGATTTTATACACCGAATTCAGCAATGAATGATCCGAATTACTATGCAGAGGAATATAACTCCATTGGGAAGGAACCTAAGAAAATAAGAATTTTAGATTCTACACTAAGGGAGGGAGAACAACATCCTGGCGTTTCATTTACTGTTAAACAAAGAATTCAGATTGCCTGGGAACTTGATTACTTTGGTGTTGATCAGATTGAGATATCACCAATTATTTCTAATGATCACGCTGAAGCAACTAAAACAATTATCAAACAAGGATTAAGAGCAGACATTGTAGCACATGGAAGAGCACTGAATGATGACATTGATATTTCATTGAAGTGTGATGCGTCTTGGGTTGCAGCATATCTCGGAATATCTGACATTCATCTAAAAGATAAGCTCCGAATATCAAGAGAGCAAGCGCTAGATAGAGCAGTTCAAACTGTAGAATACGCAAAATCACATGGATTGAAAATTAGGTTTACTGTTGAAGATGGAAGTAGGGCGGACCCACAATTTCTGATCAATGTCTGTAAGGCAATAGAAGATGCAGGGGTGGACAGGATTAGTCTTCCTGACACTGTTGGAATCTTAAGACCCATAGGTATGTATAATTTTGTTAAGAAAGTTCGTTCTGAAATCAAAACTCCACTTGATGCACATGTTCATAATGATATTGGTTTTGCATTAGCTAATGCGTTTGCTGCATGTGACGCCGGAGCTGATCAAATTCATACAACAATCGATGGTATTGGAGAAAGGACGGGAATACCATCTCTTGCAGAGACTGCAGTAGCACTTACCTATTTGTACAAATCACCAAATGATTTCAGGCTTGACATGCTAGCTGATCTTTCAAGACTAATTGAACAATATACAGACATTAGACCTTACGATTCAAAACCAATAGTTGGCTCTTCAGCCTACAAGCATAAGGCTGGCACACATCTTGCTGCAGTTTTGAAAAATCCAGCTGCGTATGAGCCAATTCATCCAAGAATGGTAGGAAACAGACGAAGAATTGTATTTGGCGAATTAGCTGGTAAGACTGGCGCAGAATATCTAATGTCACTCTTAGGTATGAAAAAAGATACAGATAATGCAAAAAATATTGCTGCAGGTTTGAAGAATATTAGAATGGGTGATCTACTTGATATACCACTTGAAGATGAAATGGAAAGAAAGATAATTAGTGACAAAAAATGAAGGAGGTACAGAAATGACTAATTGCCCTGAATGTGATGCAGGAATAGCTATTCCTGAGGATGCGGTTAATGGTGAGATTGTAACCTGCGCTGAATGTGGAGCAAGCTTCGAACTGGCTAAGGGTTCTGATGGATTTGAGCTAAAACCGGCCCAAACTGTTGGAGAGGACTGGGGGCAGTGACCGATAAAATCACAGTTCTTTATGATACAATCCGTCTCGAAGAAAAACTGTTGATCAAAGCCGCGGAGAGGCATGATATGCAGATTGAGATGGTTGACTGTAAACAACTGTCTGTAGATTTGAACGAAAATACGCATGAATTTGGGACTGTCTTACAGCGCTGTGTAAGCTATTACCGGAATATTCATTCTACTGCAACACTTGAAGGTCTTGGTGCTAGGGTAGTCAACTGCCTAAACACTGGACTTCTTGCTGGAAATAAGCTTTTCACACATATGCTGTTGCAAAAGGCAGGAATTCCTACGCCTGAAGCTACAATAGCTTTTTCGAAAGAATCTGCCATGGAATCGCTTGAAAAAACTGGATACCCAAAGATCATCAAACCAACTGTTGGCAGCTGGGGTCGAATGGTATCAAAACTAAATGACAGGGATTCAGCTGAGGGTGTTATTGACGCAAGGGAATCGATGCATCCAGCTTATCAAATGTACTTCTTGGAGGAATTTGTGCAGAGACCTCCTAGGGACATACGTGCAATAGTAATAGGTGATACTGTTGCTGGTGCAATTTACAGAGTTTCTAATGACTCTAATTGGAAAACAAACACACACCTGGGTGGTTCCGCAGAAGTGTGTGAAGTTTCAAATGAGTTGGAAGATATTTGCATAAAAGCTAAAAACGCTGTTCAAGGGGAAATTGTCGGTGTTGATCTAATGGAAAGTAATGACAAGGGATTAGTAGTTCATGAGATTAATAACACAACGGAGTTTCGGAATGTTGTGAAAGTAACAGGCAATGATATTCCAACACAGATGTTAGACTATCTAAAAAACTCGAGTAGGTAAAAATGGAACAACACTTCACCATTACAACAAGACATTATGTAAAGACGTTAGAGAGAGCGTTAAAGCTATACACTCCATCATTACGTGAAAAAAGCCTAGCTGACTTTCTTGCTACTGTATGTGAGGATTTAGGTTTCAGGGACATACATACAGATGATGTTGGTAATATTATTGCCACAAAAGGTTCCGGGTCGCCAAAAATTATGTTATGTGGACATATGGATACTGTGCCGGGAAGAATTAGGGTAAGGAAGGAAGATGATTATATTTTTGGAAGAGGTTCATCTGATGCAAAGGGTCCACTTATTGCAATGCTGTTTGCTGCTGCAAGTGTAGAGGAAAATAATGGTACTGTTACGTTTGTAGGTGCAGTAGATGAGGAAGGTAATGCTACTGGAATTAAAAGTCTGACTAGTGACAAACCAGATGTAGATTATGCGATATTTGGTGAGCCAAGTGGAACAAAACAAATCACCATTGGATACAAAGGACGTATTGCCATTAATTTGAAAATCAGTGTTAGAGATAGTGCGCATGCCAGTGCTCCTTGGCTGGCAAAAAATGCAATTGAAGAATCATCACTATTTGTTAATGAAATCAAAGCTAAACTAGAATCAGGACAAGAAAACAAAACGAAAGGAATGATGTTGACTGCTACTATAACGGAAATAAAGGGAGGTCTAAGCCATAATGTTACACCTAGGGAATGTGATTCAACATTGGATATCAGAATCCCAGTTGGTACTAGTTGCAAGTCAGTTGAAGAAAAAATTTCCGAAGTAGTAAAGGAAATTTCTAAAAAGCAACAAGTAGAGGCATTCTATTCAATTATAGATGAAACTGAACCATTTGAGGCAGAACATAATTCTCCTCTTGTAAGGGCTCTAACTCTAGGAATTTTAGACATAGAAAAGAATAGGCCTACATTGATTAGAAAAACAGGTACGGGCGACATGAATGTTATAGGCAACAAACTGAGTATTCCGGTTGTGACTTATGGTCCAGGTGATCCTCATGCTGCGCACACAACTGATGAAAAAATCTCCATTGACGAATACCTTCGAGGAATAGAGGTTCTGAAAAGAACCATACAGCATTTAAAACGACTGCATGATAAAATCAAGTAATGCTGTGGTTTGTAGGACTAGGTATATCTGGCACTCGATCAATTCCAATTGAAGTTGTAAAAATCATTCAGGAAGCAGATTTTGTATATCTAGAAGCATTCACAAGTCCAATTTCCAAGCAACATGAAGACGAAATTAAAAACATGGTTAATGGAAGTTTCAAAATTGCAAAAAGATGGTTGGTTGAGGATGGACAAGAGATACTCAAGACGTCAAAAAGTTCTACTGTTGTCTTATTATCATATGGAGATCCATACGTGGCAACAACACACATAGAACTTAGGACTAGGGCAAAATTAGAAAATATTGAAACAAACACGATTCATTCTGCTTCAGCAATAACATCAATGACAGGTGAAGCTGGATTGCAATTCTACAAAGTTGGGAGAATGGTAACTATAATGAATGAAAAAAAGTCTACAATAACTCCTTACACTGCTATTTTCAAGAATTTAACACAGGGTCTTCATTCTATAATATTATTAGAATACAATCATGATGAAAACTATTTTCTTGACCCAAAGGATGCAATTTCAAACCTACTGGATGTTGAAAAGGAACAAAAAAGAAATGTTCTAAACAATGATACGTTTGCTATAATTGCTTCAAGAATTGGATTTGAAACACAAAAAATTATCTCTGGAAAATTCAGTAATCTGCTTAAAGTTGACTTTGGCGAACCGCCACACAGTATAATTATTACAGGAAAATTACATTTTACAGAATCAGATGCAATTAACGTACTGACAGAATGCTTAGATAAACCATCAGATAATTCAACTAGAATTAAAAGTACTTCAGTGCAAATGATTGAAAAATATGTGCCAATGGTTAGGAAAGCATTAGAAGAAATTAGACCACTGTATAATGACACGAAAGAATTCCAAGAAGTTTTTGAGAATGCGGAATTATACATTAACGACGCAGAAAATTTCCTAAAACAAGGAAAGGATGAAAATGCAGTTTTGAGTATTGGTTATGCAGACGGTCTGGTAGATGCGTTAAGAATTGCAAAGGGTATAGACCCAAAAATGTAATTTAACGATGCGTTAAAAAGTGAAGAAATAATGAGGAACTACCATTGGATTTAAAAAAATCACCAACAAAAAAAATTGTGTTAGCTGGAGGAGTTTTTGATATAATTCATCCAGGACATATACATACACTTAATGCAGCAAAAGCCTTAGCCGATGTGTTGGTAGTTGCAATTGCTACTGACAAAACTGCTCAAAAGATGAAAAAGAGACCACCATTACATAATCAAGAATTAAGACGTGAACTAGTAAGCTGCTTATCTATGGTTGATAAGGCCATTGTTGGTCATGAAGATGATATTTTTGAAACGGTAAAAGCGATAAAACCCGACATCATTGTGTTAGGATATGATCAAGTTCATCAGGAACAATTCATATCTGACGGATGTAAACGCATCAACCTTGATGTTGAGATAGTAAGACTGCAATCTCCAGTACCTCATCTATCAAGCTCAGAGATCGAAAAAAAATACGGAAAGGATATTCATGGTCTGTAGTTTACTATGATTTAAGAATCGATTTTAATCGTAACTTTAGAGCCGGTTTTCAGCCTAGTAGTTTTACGTAAGTTATTTTTTGATATCAATTCAATTACTGAATTATCGTGATGTGTTCTTTCAAGACGTATTAATTCACATTTGATAGAATCATTCAGCGTAGCATGAAAACATTTTACCCAACCATATGTTCTTTTCCCATCAGAAAATGGATCTACAATTATACTGTCAAGATCATCTAACTGTTGAATGATTTGAGTAGCCTGCAACTGATTTAATTTTATGTTTAGCGTACCCGGAAAAGGAATGTAGCCAATCTTTACTTTGAATTGTTTAGTGTAGCCATTTAATGACATGTAATAAGCTCCCTCACCAAGTCCCGAAATTACTGAACCATTCAACTCTAGGTACGAAGGAGACGAGTCTAAACTACAACCCAAAATTGAATGAAGTTTAACAAGCTCAGAGTATCCCTTCTGGGTAATTTTAACAGAAAGTTGTCGTCCGGTCATTACCCTATCAATGAACCCACCATTTTCTAACTCCAAAATGTGCTTTGAGGCAGCCTGTTGAGATTTTTTTATGCTTCTCCCAAGGGACGATGTAGTAATCTGAACAAAGTTATTCCTAGCACCTTTAGATAATAACTCTGCTAAGGTGATAATATGTTGAATTTTAAGATCAGGCATTAATTAACTAATGCCAAGCTCCGTAAATGTTTTTAGAGTAATACCATCACTATTTGATAAATTTGCAATTCTATGACCTATAATACATTCAATTCCAGATTGTTTAGCGCCATCTAACAGCCGTTGAGTTATTATCCCATCTAAAATCAGATACTTTATTCCAGACTGTGTGGATAATTTTTCAACCAGCTCACTAATGGGGACTTTGAACAATTGATTGTTATCAGAATCGAGTCCTATAGCTTCCAGTGTTTCGTTTAGATCTTGATACACTTTGCTTGTAGCCTCTGCTAATGGCTTATCGGCTTCACTTACTTCTTTCGGTTCAGCGGTTTGTTGTTTTACATCATCTGTTACAACCTTTAGAATATCTGCAACACGTTGAGGGGTTAGTTCTTCCACTTCAACACCTTCATCTGCACGAAGCTCAAGATCAATGTTAACAACTGACTTTAACTCTTTGAGAATAAATCCTCCAGCCCTGTCACCGTCTAAAAATGCCACCACTTTATCTTTTTTTGCACAAAGGTCTTTGATAGTTTCATCAATCTTTGCACCCTCGATAGCTAAAGCATTATCATAACCAGCTCTCAATAAATTTAAGATGTCTGCTCTACCCTCAACAAGAATTACCCATGATGAATCAAAAACTCCTGTACTGCATGGAAGCTTGTTCGGTCCATATGTAGTAATTTTGCCTGCAGAACCCTCATGAACATCTTTTAGCATGGTATCTCCTTCACTAACAGATTTGGTAGACCATTTCTGTTTGATCTCCTTCGCTCTGCGTACAATGTCTTCCTTTTTTGAGGCTCGGACATCATCAATAGAGTCAAGCTTAAACTTAGAGTCAAATGGACCGACCTTATCTATACTTTCAATTGCAGCTGCAATTAACGCACAAGTATCAACATCAGTACTCATTGGAAGTAATGTGGTACCGGAAGTAGTGTTTTCAGTAGCTGTGGTGTCTACTTCAATTCTACCAACCTTAGAAACACGCTGAAGCTCATTCAGATTCATCTCAGGGCCTAAGAGACCCTCAGTTTGACCGAATACAGCCCCTACAATGTCTGCTCGCTCAACCAGACCGTCGACTTCAAACGATAGTTTAACGTGATACTTGACGATGCCTGTGTATGGCAAATTATTTTCATCTCCTTAATATTCAATAAGCATAAAATTTCAAATCATGGTTATAAGTGCTTGTGGCAAAAAATTAGTTTTTAGTAATAAAATAAAAATTAAAAAAATAATTATTCAGTACTGAACGATGAACCACATGAGCAACTTTTTGTTACATTTGGGTTATTGATTTTGAAACCCGAGCCCATCAAACTTTCAATATAGTCAACGTTTGCACCTTGTAGGTGATCTTGACTCATTGAATCTACTAGNACTTTAACACCATTTTCCTCAATAGTTAGATCATCTTCTTCTGCTGCTTTCTCGAAACCCATACCATAAGAAAGTCCAGAACAACCACCACCTTGAACATAGATTCTAAGGAATTCTGGCTTATCTTTTTCTTCAGCCATGAACTCATTGATTTTCTCAGCAGCTTTTGCAGTGATGGTAATCAATTTTCCTGATTGTGTTTGAGGTTGTGGTGACTCGACAACTACTTCTTGAGGTTTTG
>JGI24817J26689_1000145_pt1 | contig 15333 bp, 18 predicted proteins | sample METZYME_3_300m_FD_26689 | JGI IMG/M metagenome (IMG submission 26689) | reverse complement strand
CTGGCACCAGCCTGCTTTCGTAGGCGCCTAGTTGGTCATTAGTGCCGACCTCAGGTCTGTATCAGTGCGCCACGATCACGGTTGACCTATTGGCGGCGTGATCCCACCCCGCAGGGGAGTGGGTGACGGTGAGCCGGCCTATAGGCGGGGTTCTGTCCACCGGCCCCTTGCGGGAGTCCGGATGGGTGACCATCCATCTGTGCGGCCTACCCGGGAGTGTCAGCGGGCGGGCAGCCCTCTCCCTGTTCGGCCTTGCTCCGGATGGGGTTTGCCTAGCCGGCCAGGTCACCCTGGCCGCTGGTGCGCTCTTACCGCACCGTTTCACCCTCACCTGTGCCCGATCCCAAGGGGCCGGGCCATCGGCGGTCTGTTCTCTGTGGCACTTTCCTGCGGGTCGCCCCGACTGGCCGCTAGCCAGCATCCTGCCCTGCGGAGCCCCGACCTTCCTCAGCGTGGAAACCACGCCGCGGCCACCCGGCCGGCTCACCGTCCCGACCAGTCTGGCGCCAGAATTCCCCTTGCGTCGCACCGGTTCTGCCACTAGCAACACTCCGGACATGGAAGCACTCGTCCGGACCCCGGGTCTGACCTCCCTGGCCGTCCGTCCGGCGCCCGTCGACGGCGACCGGACCGTCGAGCCGTGGTACCTGCGGGGGGCCTGTAGGGGCCTCGATTCGGCGATCTTCTACCCCGATCCGGTAGAGGAGTCCGTTATCGAGCATGCGCTTTCCGTGTGCCAGAGGTGCGACGTTCGACCAGAGTGCCTAGACCACGCCCTGTCAAGGCGAGAGCCCACAGGGATTTGGGGTGGGACCACCGAGCGGGACCGCCGCCGGATCCTGCGTCGCCGCCGGTCAGCCTGACCGGCCCAGACTGCCATGGCCCTTGACGACTTCGGCGGTTGGCCCGGCCTGCTGGCCCGCCTGTGCGACGGCGAGGACCTGTCGGCCGACGAGGCGGAAGCCGTTCTGACCGAGATCCTGGGCGGAGAGGCCGAACCAGCCCAGATTGCCGGTTTCCTCGTCGGGCTGAAGGTCAAGGGGGAGACGGCCGAGGAGACGACCGGCCTGGTCCGGGCCATGGTGGCGGCCGCTGAGCCGCTGGACCTGCCGGAGGGGACCATTGACATCGTCGGGACAGGGGGCGGCCACGGACGACGGGTCGCGGCCCTGAACGTCTCGACCATGGCCTGCTTCGCGGCGGTTGGGGCGGGCGCCACAGTTTGCAAGCACGGCAACCGCCGAGCGTCGTCGACCTCAGGAGCCTTCGACCTGCTGGAAGCCCTCGGAGTAGATATCGAGATCGCCCCGAACCGCCTGGCCGTCCAGGTCGCCGAGCACCGAATCGGTTTTGCCTTCGCCCGGACATTTCATCCGGCAATGCGCTTCGCCGGTCCCATCCGGGCCGGGCTGGGGATNCCGACCGTGTTCAACGTCTTGGGCCCGCTGTCCCATCCGGGCCAGCCGAAGCGACAGGTCATCGGGGCCGCTGATCCGGCACTGGCTGACCGAATGCTGGAGGTCTTCCGGATCGGCGGCTCGACGCACACCTGGTTGGTGACCGGCGACGANGGCCTGGACGAGGTGGCCCTGACCGGTCCCACACGGATCCTGGAACTCCGTGACGGAGCGGCATCCGAGTGGACCCTGGATCCGACCGACCTTGGAATGACATTGGCCGAAGCATCGGACCTAGCTGGGGGGAGCCCGGAGGCCAACGCTGAGATCGCCCACGATTTATTCGCCGGTCGAGAACGCGGCCCAAGGCGTGACATCGTGGCGCTGAACGCCGGAGCCGGGCTGGTGGTAGCCGGGGTGGCCGACGGGATCGCCGACGGCGTTGAACGGGCCATCGCTGCTCTGGAGGACGGGTCGGCGGCCGCCGTACTGGAGTCGATCAGCACCTGAGTGGTTCGGGGCCCACGGTCAGCAACGGGCAAATCCAGGCAGCGGTCGCTCTCCATCGAGGAAACGGGCTACCAAGTGGACAGCGCACGGATCAGACATAGATGGTGCATGGGCCCACCGTTCGGATTCCACTAGGACCGCATTGCCCAGCCTGTCGGCTAGCCGGCGGGCCCAGGCGGTGGGGGTGATGGGGTCGAGGTGGCCAGACAGGATGAGCGTCGGCACATCACTGGCTACCGGCCAGTCGACGATGTCAGGTGACCTTTCGACCTGCCAGACAGCACACAGCGCCCGGACCTTGACCTCTCCGCGGGCCACCGCGTCCAGGAGGGGATCTCCCGTCAGCATCGGGTCGGCGTCGTTGAACGGAAGCTCGTCGGCGCATTCGGAGGAGAGTCTGGCGCCCTCGCTGGTCGGATCACCGACCGATCGCCCGGTTGACGCCACCTCGGTAAGGGCAGCGATCGCTTCGGCCAGACGGCCCTCGGCAGCCAGGGCTACGGCCCCGTCGACCACGTTCAATCCGGCTGGGGCGGCCAGGGCGTCAGCCACCAGTCGGATGAGCCGGGCGTCGTCGTAAGCGGAGGCCTCACCGGACCAGATGGTGACGGCCACTGGACGATCGGCCAGGTCGTCCAGCACCGACCGCAGGGGGCCGACCAGCCCCCCAGGACAGGTGGCGTCGGCCCGGCAAAGGTTCTCCATCGAGGTGAGGGCGTATAGGACCCCTTCCGGTAGGTCATCGTAGAGGTCGACCTCGGGGGGCGTCGGGGAGTCGAGAACCGCAGAGGCAACGGAGGATCCGTCAATGCGGAGCAGTTCGAGGGCGATCCGGGTGCCGGACGAGACCCCGTGTAGGTGCCAGGCATCGATGCCCAGGGACCGGCGAAGGTGAACCAGGTCAGCGGCGGTGGATCTAACGGTGACTGACCCCCGATCCACCCCCTTCTGGTCCAGCCGGTCGCGGCAGGCCTGTATGGCCTCGACTGGGGGCGTGGCGGGGTCGTCCACCTCGGGGCAGTCCAGAGACGGGGTCGAGGTTCCCCCACCTCGCTGGTCCACGAGAACGACGTCGTGGCCTTCGAGCACCTGGGATCGGGGGACCAGCCACCGGTAGCGGTCACCGACCGCCCGTCCACCCGGCCCACCGTGTAGGTGGAGTACCGGTAGCCCGGTGGGGTCCTCGGCCCAGAGGACGGCCACGCCGAGGGTTCCATGGTCCAAATGGAGACGATGACAGGAGACGGTCAGGCGGGTGGGTACCGCCTCACCGGGACAGTCCTCGTCGACGAGAGAGAAGGCCGTTCCGGGGTCAGGGTTGTCGGTGGTTTCCGAGCCGCAGGACGCGGCGGCCAGCAAGAGGCCGACGGGAAGGAGGGGGCTGGCCAGCGTGCGCCACACCGCGGCCACCGTACCGATCGGCGACACGATGGGTCGATCAGCGGGTGGTTGGGTCGGGTGGGCTGTCACACCCCGCAACGAGGATGGGGTCATGCGAGACGACACCCTGGTTATTGATTGTGGGACCTGCACCGAGCACGGGACCAAAACGTGTGACGACTGCGTGGTCACGTTCCTCTGTGGGCGCGACCCAGAGGACGCCGTGGTCGTCGATCTGGCCGAGTTCCGAGCTATTCGGATGCTCGGAGACGCTGGCTTGGTTCCGCCCCTGCGCCACACCGATTCGGTACGAGCCGAACACTGATCGCGGGTCCCTCTGCCGGGCCGTGTCGTGAGACGATGACCCGATGGAGCTGACCGCTAACCAGTTGGCCACCGAGTTGGTCGACCTTGGTCGCTCTGCCGGACTTGATGCCGTAGGTATGGCGGATGCCCGCCCCTTCCCCGAGGTCCGAGCGGAGCTGGAACGTCGGCGAGCCGCCGGGCTGTCCGGAGGGATGCAGTTCACATACCGGAACCCAGAGCGTTCCACCGATCCCAGCCGCATCCTGGAAGGAGCCCGATCGTTGGTCGTAGCGGCCCGGCGAACGCCAGCCCCGCGGCTGGCTGACGTGGGTGCCGGTCGGTTGCGCATCGCCGCTTACGCGCGTCACGACCACTATGCCGACCTGCGGCGGGGCCTGAGCCGCCTGGCCGATCACCTCCAGGCCGACGGATGGGCGGCCCGAGTGGTGGCCGACGACAATGCCCTGGTGGACAGGGCGGCCGCTGTCCGAGCCGGGATCGGCTGGTGGGGTCACAACGCCAACGTGCTCCTGCCAGGGCGGGGTAGTTGGTTCGTCCTGGGTGCCGTGGTAACCGATGCCCCGTTACCGACATCCGAACCGGTCGACGACGGCTGTGGGACCTGCCGGCGTTGCCTCGACGGATGCCCGACTGGGGCCATTGTGGAACCGGGCGTAGTCGACGCCCGCCGGTGCCTGGCGTGGCTGGTACAGGCGCCGGGGTCAATCCCCCGGGAGTTCCGAGCCGCCTTGGGTGGCCGGCTCTACGGGTGCGACGACTGCCAGGAGGTTTGCCCTGTGGGGCGGTCGGACCGCATGGCTGACGGAACCGACGACCCATCGGCCGACGTGGAGGCCGCCTGGGTGCTCCGGGCCAAGGACGACGAGCTCATGGACCGCTTCGGTCGGTGGTACATCGCCGACCGGGACCCGACCTACCTGCGTCGCAACGCCCTGGTGGCCCTCGGCAACACGGCGACCGGCGAGGACCGGGCGGTCGCCGGGCTGCTTGAGGTTTACCTGGCCAGCGACGATTCGATCTTGCGCTCCCACGCTGTCTGGGCTGCCGACCGGCTGGGTCGTCCCGACCTGCTGGACGGCCTAGACGCAGGGGGTGACTTGTTGGTGGCCGAGGAGTTAGCTGCCGTTCGGGACAGGGTGGAGGCGTGAGGCGCCACCTGCTGGTCACCAACGACTTCCCCCCGAAGGTCGGGGGGATCCAGTCCTACCTATGGGAGCTGTGGCGCCGGCTTCCGGCGGACGACATCGCCGTGCACACCACCCCGCATACCGGGGCGTCTGTATTCGATGCTGACCAGGCGTTCGTCGTCACCAGGTCCCGGGAACCAGTCCTCCTGCCCACCCCGACGGTGGTCCGACGGGTCCGGAACTTGGCCGAGCGACAAGGGGCGGAGTTGGTCGTATGGGATCCGGCGCTCCCCGCGGGCCACGCCGCCCGCAGGGTGGGCCGCCCCTACGCGGTAGTACTCCACGGATCAGAGGTCACGGTGCCCGGACGCCTCCCGATGGCCCGATCAATTCTGGCCCGGGTGCTTCGTGGGGCCTCCCTAGTGATCTGTGCCGGCAACTACCCGGCCGCTGAAGCAGAGCGTGCTGCCGGCTGCACCCTGCCCACCGTTGTCGTCCCGCCCGGCGTGGACACCGATCGTTTTCGGCCCCTGGACGAGGCAGAGCGGGCATCGGTGCGTCGTGAACTGGGGCTACCCGTGGATGCTCCGCTCGTGGTCAGCGTCAGCCGCTTGGTGCCTCGCAAAGGGATGGACACCCTGATCCGATCAGCGGCCCGCCTCGGACGTACCGAGCCGGACCTGGTGGTGGCCATCGCCGGGTCAGGGCGGGACCGACGACGTCTGGAGGGTCTGGTGGCGTCGACCGGGGCGCCGGTCCGCCTCCTAGGCCGGGTACCCGAGGAACTCCTTCCCGGGCTTTACGGGGCCGGAGACGTCTTCGCCATGCTCTGTCGATCACGGTGGGGAGGTCTGGAACAGGAGGGGTTCGGCATCGTGTTCCTTGAGGCCGCTGCCGCCGGGGTGCCCCAAGTGGCGGGCGAAAGTGGGGGGGCCGCTGAAGCCGTCGCCCACGAGAGGACTGGCCTGGTGATGGGGCGACCGGACGCCGTCGAGCAGGTGGCTTGCACCCTGAGCGACTTGCTGGGTGACAGGGAGCGACGGACCGAGATGGGTCGGGAGGCCCGCCGGCGGGCTGAAGCTGAGTTCTCCTATGACGTCCTGGCCAGGCGTCTCCGGGCCGGCATCGACGACGCCACCCTGGTCGGCTGACCGGACCACGGGGACCCACCGCGACCGCCGGGGGACCGGTAGTGTCAAAGCCGAGGAGGCGGCTATGACCGACCATGCCAGCCAGCGAATCGTTGTTCGGGCGACGCCGCAGCACTGCTTCGAGACGGTGCTCGACGTCGAGCGCTTGCCCGAGTGGGCTCCTGATATCAAGGAGGCCGTTGTGCTGGTCCGTGACGACGAGGGCCGTCCGGGCGACGTGTCCTTTCGCGCCGCGGCCATGGGTCGGAGTACCTCCTACACCCTGCGGTACAGCTACGGGTCCAATCCGCTTCGTATCTCGTGGCGGCTGATCGACGGCGACCTGCTGGAGCGGATGAGCGGGGAGTACGAGTTTCTGGCCGTGGAAGGGGATCCCGAGGCCACGCTCGTCGTTTACGACCTGGACGTTGATCTCCTGATCAGGCTTCCTGGTTTTGTGAGGCGTCGCCTGGAGGCCAAGGTNGTCCATGCCGCCATCGACGACCTGAAGACTCGGATCGAGGTCGGCGCTCGCTCGACCTGAGATCAGCCGCGTTGCGACGCGACGACCGGTGTCGGGTTTAGACCGGGGGCGAGGGTTTCGTCTGCTTTTCCCTGATNGAGAGCGAGCAGCGGACTGGCCAAGNGCTCAGGAATCTTCAGGGGGCTCTGAATNTTCTGGATCCGTGAGGTCCTCGGCCCGGAAGCTGTCGTAGTTGGCGCACTCCACCGGTGAGCCTTCCTCGGGAGGATCACCGTCGCTAACCGGGACGTTGATAGCGGCCGGGCCGTCGTCTCCGTCGAGCAGGATGACCACGTGGTCGATCTCGGCGCCAACCACCAGATCAGTAGCCGTGCAGACCATCATGGCGAAGGCCAGCCGGTTGCCTGTGCTGTCGTCTTGGGGGAAGCCTTCCAGGCTGTCAAGGTGGATCTGCAACAAGCCAGCCTCCAGGACGGTGCCGATCACCGATGAGCCCTCGGCGAACGGCGAGATGACTCCGGCGTCTTGCTCGGCGGGGGAGGGACCGGCCAAGACCTGATCCAGGATCACGGTGATGGAACCGTCGCCGACGATCTCACGGTCCACCGCCTCGAGCAGGAGTCGGTCGTCCCCGGCACCCCGGGCTAAGTAGATCTGCACGGTTTCGGTCATAGCCGGCGCTTCGGTGGTGGTCGATGCTGCTGGGAGCAAGACATCAGGCAACTCGGCGGCCAGGTCCCGGGCGCTGTCGTCGACAGGGATCGAGCAGCCGGTGAGCACCGCTAGCACGAGGAGGGCCGCCGCGGTCCGGCATCCGCGGGTCATGAGTCCGCTCCCGGGAGGGGCAGTTCGAGCACGAATCGTGCTCCTTTCCGACCATCGGCCCGCTCCTCCACCCATACTCGACCGCCGTGGAGTCGGAGGTCCTCGGCTACGAGGCTCAGGCCCAGTCCCGTCCCGCCGTCGTTGCCCCGACGGCCACCGGCGGAGCCACGGGAGAACCGATCGAAGATGGCCTCCCGCTCGTCGGCGGGTACCCCGGGACCTTCGTCCTCGACCACGATCCGGATCACCTTGTCGGCTTCCAGGCCGATGGCAGTTGAACCGCCGCCGTAACGCCGGGCGTTATCCAACAGATTCGACATCACGCGAGCTAGGCGCCGCTTGTCGGCCACTATGACCAGCGAACCGGCTCCAGGGGGCAGCTGGACCGGGATGGCACCAGCCCCCTGAGCGGTGGCCTCCAGGAACAGCGCCAGGTTGACCTCCTCGGGGTCAAGGGAGGCAACCCCGGCGTCGTAGCCCGATATTTCCAGCAGATCGTTGACCAGCCGGTTGAAACGTTCCAGGTCACCGACCAGCAGGTCCAGAGCGGTCCGAGAGCGGTCGGAGAGCTCGTCACGGCGCGCGTTCAAAACACCAACGCTGGCCATCAGCGTGGTTAGCGGGCTGCGAAGTTCGTGGCTGACGTCCGACGCGAACCGGGCGTCGCGTTGGATGCGGGCCTCCAGCGCCCGGGCCATCTCATTGAACGAATCAGCAAGGCGGTCCAGGTCGGGGTCGGCCTGGCGGCTCAGCCGGGTGTCCAAGCGCCCCCCGGCAATGGCCTCGGCGGCCCCCCGGACCCGCCGGAGCGGGCTAAGCGCCCGTTGGCTGACCCATGAGCCCAGCAGGGCGGCAAGCAGGGTGGTGGCCGCCCCGGCGCCCAACAGGACGAACTGGAGGGAGTCCAGGGTCCTTTCCACCTCCACGAGGTCTAGGACCGCGTAGTAGTCGGCGTCGAAGGCGACTAGCGGGATGGCCACCACGAGGTGGGGTTTGTCCCGGACGGTGGCCAGCATCTGTCCTGCCTCCCTCCGGGCCATTAGTTGGACGAGGGAAGGCGGCAGATCGTTACGGTCCAGTTCGGGGGCCGGGAGCCAGGCCTCGCCGAGTCGGATGATGCGCTGACTGCCCTCGATCCGGGTAAGGGAGTCGGCAATGGTGGGGAGGTCCTCGATGGTCGAGTCGGGGGTGAGCTGGTTGGATAACCGGGTGGCGTTGCTGATCGCCATGGCCGCCGCGGCCTGCTCTCGTGTATCTAGGAGTTGCTGACGGGTGAGGAGCAGGGTGGCGGCCGCTAGCACCAGGGACACCAGGAGCCCGCCGACCGCGAAGAGCATGGAGATCCGGGCTCCGAGCCCGAGGTTGCTAGCCGTGTCGTTCATCCGGGGTCGGCCCCGCTTTAGGTCTGCAACTTGTAGCCCATGCCGCGCACGGTGACTACGTAACGGGGGTTGGCCGCGTCGGGTTCGATTTTGGTTCGGAGCCGGCGGACGTGAACGTCTACCAGGCGACCGTCGCCGAAGTAGTCGTAGCCCCACACCCGTTCCAACAGGTCCTCCCGGCTGAGCACTCGCCCGGAGGAGGAGGCCAGCTCCACCAGAAGGCGGAACTCAGTACGGGTGAGGTGAACCTCGGTTCCGTTCTGGCGGACCACCCCCTCGTCGGGGAGGATCTCCAACTGGTCGACCTGGATGAGGCTTGGACGGGCCTCGTCGGGTCGGGCCCGCCGCAGCAGGGCCCGGATGCGGGCCGAAAGTTCCTTGGGGTCGAACGGCTTCCGTAGGTAGTCGTCGGCGCCCGCCTCCAGGCCCGCGACCACGTCGTGGCTGTCGGAGCGGGCGGTGACCATCACGATCGGGACGTCTCCCAGCCGGCGGATGCTCCGGCACACCTCGAAGCCGTCGATGCCGGGGAGCATGATGTCGATGAGTACCACGTCGGCCGGCGTCCTGTTGAAGGCGGCTAGGGCGGCCTCTCCACTGGCCGTCTCCTCGACGTCCCAACCCTCCTCCTCGAGGGCCATGCGCACCGCGGTGCGGATCCGCTCGTCATCCTCGACGGTCAGGATGCGGGTTCCCATTACCAAATGGTGCCCCATATGGGGTGGTGTTGTCCCGCACCGGGGTGTCTACGGCCCATCAGGGCAGGTGGCACTGCGGGACCTAGTAGTTCGAGGACGGGCCCGAGAGAGCTCCGGCTTCAAACAGGAGTTCAGCAAGCGGCTTCGCCAGATCACGGTTGGTGGCCATCACGACGAGGTCATCTGACCAGTTCATTGACGCCTCCTCCCCTGTGACTGCAACTGGGAATGGGGGAGCGGAAGAAGTTGTCTTAAATAACGTGATCACTCCACCGGCCTCAGTCACCAGCACAGACCCCGCTGAACAGTCCCACGGGCTCAGCCCCCATTCGAAGTAGGCGTCCACCCGACCACAGGACACCGAAGCCAGATCCAGGGCCGCTCCGCCGACCCGCCGGACGTCACGAACCCGGGGGAGGATGGTCGCCAGGGCCTCGGCCTGTAGTCGTCGTCGCTCCGAGTTGTAAGCAAACCCGGTGGCGACCAGGGCGGCCGCCGGATCACCCACCGAACTGACCCAAACTGGACGGCCGTTGCGGGTCGTGCCCTGACCGTGAGCGGCACAGAACTCGTCTCCCAAGAGAGGGTCGATGACCACACCGGCCACCGGACGGTTGTCCACCTCGACGCCGATCGAGACCGAGAACCCGGGATGCCCGTAAACGAAGTTGGTGGTCCCGTCGATGGGGTCCACTAACCAGCGGACACCCGATGTGCCGGCCACTCCAGCGCCCTCCTCGGCTAGGACGGCATCGTCAGGTCGCGCGTCGAGGATCCGGGCCACGATGCGCTCCTCGGCCCAACAGTCAACCTCGGTGACAAGNTCGGTGACCGTCGACTTGGTAGCNGAGACGTCNACGCCGCCGGCCCGTCTCCGTAGTTCCGGCACCACCTCTCGAGCGATNGCCAGGGCGAGGTCGCGTAGATCGGCGGGATCCGACATAGTTCGGGTGGTCGAATCAGTCGACGGGATAGTGGTCCCGGGCCGCCTGTTGGAGCTGGCCGGTCTTCCACTCAGCCATGGCCCGTAGCGCCAGGACGGCCACGATGCCCACCCCGAGGGCGGCCAGGACGGCGCCCAACAGGCCTAGAGACCCGGCTAGTGCGGTGCATTCGTCGGAGCACTGGAGGTCAGTTACCGCGTAGCCCACGAGGCCACCGCAGGCACCGGCCAATCCGACGGCTACGGCGGCGACGACACGGGCCGCCACGGACGGGGCGGCCGACTCCGGACCAGTAGCGGTGGGCGGAGGGCTCGGTTTGGCGGTGGTCACAGGTCGGAGGCTACCGCTGGCCGTCTGGGGCACCGGGAGGGCGATCGGCGCGAGGTGTCAGACTGCGCCGGTGGCAGCGGCTCGGACTCGACGNTGGCGGGTGGTTGGTGGGCTGCTTGTGGATCGGTCGACGGTCCTNCTGGTAGCTAATCGGCGAGGTGCCTTTGACCGGACGATCGGTCGTCGCAACGGCCGCCTGGAGTGGACGCCGCCCGGCGGCGTGGTGGATCCGGGAGAGGAGCCCCTGGCTGCCCTGTCCCGCGAGGTGGTNGAGGAAACAGGCCTGATCGTGGAGCGGTGGTCTGAGGTCCTCTATCGCGTGTCGGTTGAATTCCCNGGCCGCGACATGGTCCTGGGGGTGGATGTATACCGAGCGCTCTCTTGGACCGGTGAGGTGGTGCTCGAGGATCCGGACCACATCGTGGAAGACGCCCGCTTCGTGGACGCCGAGGCAGCCGGACCCCTGCTGGCNACTGCCCCCCGTTGGGTGCGCGAACCGGTGACCGAATGGTTNGCCGGTTCCCAGGCCGGGGAGTCGGAGGCTCCCGAGTTCTCTTACGTGGCCCGCGGATCAAACTCNGGAGATCTAACGGTAGAGCGGCTGAATCCTCCCGATGGCTGACCGAAGACGCCCACCGGTATCGGGAACGCCGATCCTGCACGTCGACATGGACGCCTTCTTCGTATCGGTGGAGCTGGTCCGCCGCCCGGAACTTCGGGGACGACCGGTGGTGGTCGGCGGGGAAGGTGACCGCGGGGTGGTGGCCGCCGCCTCCTACGAGGCTCGGACGTTCGGCGTCCGGTCGGCCATGCCGTCGACGCGGGCCCGCCGAATGTGCCCGGATCTGACCTTCCTCCCGGGAGACCATCGGCACTACGGCGAGGTGAGCCGCCGGGTGATGGAGGTCTTCCGGCGGTACACGCCGCTTGTCGAGCCGTTGTCGCTGGACGAGGCGTTTCTCGACGTGGCCGGGTCGGAACGCCTCCACGGGTTACCGACCGACGTGGCAGCGGCCATCCGGACCGACGTCCTGACTGAGGAGAAGCTGACGTGCAGCGTGGGGGTGGCCCCCAACAAGTTCCTGGCCAAACTGGCCAGCGAACAGGCCAAGCCGTCTGCTGGTCTTACAGGACCGGTCCCCGGGAGCGGCGTGCACGTGGTTTCGGCCGACAGCATCCGGGAGTTCCTCGACCCCCTGCCGGTAGAGGCGGTTTGGGGGGTGGGGCCTCGGACCCTCGAGCGCCTCCAGCGCCTCGGAGTTGCCACGGTGAGCGACCTGCGCCAGGTCCCCGAAGCACCCTGGTGTCAGCCGTGGGCCAGGCCGCCGGGACCCAGTTCTGGCGACTTTCCCGCGGGATCGATGACCGACCGGTGGACCCGGACCAGCCGACCCGGTCGATTGGCCACGAGGAGACCTTCGCCCGGGACCTGGTGGATCCCGACGAGGTTCACCGGGAGCTCGTCCGGATGGTGGATGCCGTGGGCCGGAGGCTCCGCGAGGCCGGGGTAGCTGGCCGCACGGTCACCGTGAAGCTTAGGTATCCGGACTTCACGACGATCAGCCGATCGCAGACACTTTCGGAGGCCACCGACCTGGTGGTTGAGGTCCTGGAGGTGGCCATGAACCTGCTCGACACCGTGGATACGTCGCCAGGCCTCCGCCTCCTGGGGGTATCGATGAGTGGCCTCCAGGACGCTTCCGTTCGCCAGCTTCGGCTTGAGGACGTTGAGGATCCGGGGTGGAGGGACGCCGAGGAGGCGGTGGAACAAATCCGGAAACGGTTTGGCACGGCCTCGATCGGTCCGGCGGCCACCGTCGGACCTGAGGGACTGCAGCCCCGAGAACGAGGGGACAGACAGTGGGGTCCCGACGGCTGAGGGAGGCTTGGAGGGGTAGTCGCCCGCACCGATAGGCCCGGTATGCGCGTTGTTGGTCGCGACGCGCTGTGCGATGCTGGAGGGGACCAGAACGGGTGTCGAGGCGAGGAACGACCGGGTGCCACTGTCGGAGGACGAGGAGAGGATCCTCAGTGAGATCGAGGAGCGGTTGTCCGAGACCGACCCGGATCTCGTACGCGAGGTGAGCGAAACCACGGTCTTCACGCAGCCCCTCCGCAGCATGAAGTGGGCGGTAGTTGGCTTCGTTGGCGGCGTACTGGTGATGGTTGTGACCCTCTCGACCTCTTTCGTCCTGGCCTTCGTGGGCTTCCTGGTGATGCTGGGTGCCTCCCTGGCCCTGGAGCGAAATGCCCGCCAGGTGGGGCGGACGGGACTGCGAGTTGTGGCCGGTTCGGGGCGGACAGCGGGCATCCGCGAGGTTGTTGGTGGCACAGGCGCCCGGGTCCGGGAGCGCATGCGCGACCGATTCCGTCGGGGCGATCACGGCCGGGCCTGAGGCGACCTTCCCCGGAGGGGAGTTCGACCAGATCGGGGCCATGGTCCGGGAACGTGTCCTGGCCGTAGACGTCGGAGGCACGAAGTTGGCCGCCGGCGTCGTCGACCCAGACGGGCGGGTCCGGAGTCAGGCTCGTGCCCCCACCGGAGGCCGGGACGCCGACGAGCTCTTTGGGTCCTTGGCCGACCTTGTCGAACCGCTGCTGGATGCCGAATCAGTGGCCGGAATCGGAGTCGGTTGCGGGGGTCCCATGTCGGCCGGTGGGGACCTGGTGTCACCGCTGAACATTCCGCAGTGGAGGGACTTCGCCCTTGCCGGGCGTCTGGCCGACCACACCGGCCTCCCGGTGGTGGTGGACAACGACGCCAAGGCCCTGGCCCTAGGCGAGGGGTGGTGTGGGGCGGCGATCGGCGAACGGGACTATCTGGCCATGGTGGTGTCTACGGGAGTGGGTGGCGGGCTGGTCGTAGATGGCCGCCTCCTGGACGGAGCGGCGGGCAATGCTGGCCACATCGGACACGTGGTGGTGGAACCAGACGGTCCGACTTGCGCCTGCGGGCGTCGGGGGTGCCTGGAGGCGGTGGCCTCCGGCCCAGCCATCCGACGGGATACCGGTCGGCCGGCTTCGGAGGCCGACCTGGAGGTCCGGCGTCGGACTGGTGACCTAGTCGGGCGGGCGGTGGCCACGGTGGTCAACCTGCTCGACATCCCCCTGGTCGTGGTGGCCGGCTCGGTTGCCCTGGGCTTTGGTGCCCCGTTCTTCGAGGCGGCCCAGGAGCGCCTGGATCGGGAGTGTGGGCTGGAGTTCACGCGAGGTGCGAAGATCGTGCCAGCCGGGCTGGGGGCCGACGGGCCGCTGGTCGGAGCGGCAGCCTTGTGGCACCACNCCCGCCGGAGGTCGNAGGGNACCGGGGTGGAGGGCACGTCGTGAACGGNTGGATGGTTCGGGTGGCTGTGGCCGTTGCCGNTAGGCCGTGGCTCTGGTCGGTGGCCGTCCGCCAGACCGTCCGGCTGGCCGGTCGGGGGTGGTGGCGGCGTCCACCGTTCCTTCCCGTCCCGGCGGCCCCTTACGCCCGCTTCCGGGCCATTACCCAGTACGGCGCTCCGGAGGCCCCGCCCACGGCAGGCGACGTGGTGGTGTGGTTGTCGTGGGTCCGGAGATTTCCGAACGCGGTACCCGTCGGCCGCCGGGAGGATGGCTGACCAACCGTGAGCGGAACTGCCCTGTCATCGTGGGACGTCCGATGGCCAACCGGGACAGTGGCCGAACGCCATGGCCTCCTTGACCCGATCGACGGTCGGGCTGTACTCGTCCATCAGGTGGACCGTCCGACGATGGTGCTGGGTGCTNCCCAACGTGACGTGGTTGTCGGCGGTGGTATCGATGTGGTCCGGCGGCGGTCGGGTGGGGGAGCGGTCCTCCTCCGACCCGGCGAGGTGGTCTGGGTCGATCTCTTGGTGCCCCGAGNGGACCGCTTGTGGGAGGACGATGTGGGTCGGTCGGCATGGTGGGTGGGCGAGGTCTGGCGANCGGCCCTGGCTGACCTTGGCGTGAGCGGGACGGTCCATCGAGGCGCCCTGAATGAGGGCCGGTGGGGCGGCCTGGTGTGCTTCGCCGGCCGAGGGCCCGGTGAGATCCTGGTGGACGGCCGCAAGGTGGTCGGTATCTCCCAGCGGAGAGACCGGTCTGGGGCGCGGTTCCAGTGCACGGCGCTCCTGGCGTGGCCGGCGGACGTCCTGGTGGATCTCCTGGGGTTGACGCCCACTGACGAGGCTCTTCGGGACCTGGCGGCCGCGGCTGCCCCGGTGGAGGTGGATCCGGACGAACTCGTCGGGTCCCTTCTATCGCACCTTCCCTGATCCGCCCGGGTCCATCCCACTGGGCCGCTTCGGTGGCTCAGGCCTCCTAACGACTGAATCTCCCGGTTGCCGGTACCCCGCCGACAGCTCCAACCGCACGCTCCGCTGAGTGGGACCCGCTCTTGTGTTGGTGGGAGAAAATGGGATATAGTGGCAGATAATGTCAGCGATGTGGGGAATCGGGGCAATGATACTCCCCGGTCGGTCGCATCGCTCCGGCCAGAGCGACGAGAGGGAAGGAGGGACCGGACATGGCAATTGTGGGAACCCACGAGCGTTCGTTGGACGACAAGGGTCGCCTGGTCCTCCCGGCCAGATTCCGGAGTCACTTCTCCGGTGTGGTCTATCTCTCCCCGGGCGACGGCTGTATTTCCCTCTGGCCCTCGGAGCGCTTCGACTCGATGGTGGCCAGCGTCGAGGAGAAGATCCGTTCCGGCGAACTGGAGCCCAACGTGCGCCGCGGCGTCTCGTCTGGCTCCGTGGAGGTCAGCCCCGACGCCCAGGGACGGGTGATGCTCCCCGAGAAGTTGCGCGCTTTCGCCC
>JGI24817J26689_1000141_pt1 | contig 15529 bp, 9 predicted proteins | sample METZYME_3_300m_FD_26689 | JGI IMG/M metagenome (IMG submission 26689) | reverse complement strand
GATTCGATCATCTCAAGATCCTTCGAGACCTGCCTCCTGCGGGTGCTCGTGTAGGCTATCCCAGCCATTATCGCTAGGGTCAGGGCCGCGATTAAGAACGGCAGTCCCGTTCCCAGCAGCCAGTCGAACATGCCCGTGTCCTCGGGTGATTCGATGGGGATGACTTCGACTAAGCCGGGACTCACCATGTCACCGTCGAGCGCCCATACCTCCACTCTCGCACTGCTCCCCGTCAGAGTCCAGACCGACATGTAGGTCCAGATGCCGTCACCGGCGAACTGGTCACCCTCCATGCCGTCGTCTCGGAACTCGAGGGACTGCGAGACGCCTCCCGCACGCAGCTCTCCGAGCACGGAGGAGGTGGTGCCGTCGGGATCTACGAGTCGTACTGTGATGAGGATCGTTGTCGGCTCCTCGAGCTCGATGCTGCTCGGCGAGGCCTCAAGCTCGTACAACTGCGGCGAGCTCGAACCGATTGTGAGGTTGATTGAGGCCGAGGATGAGGCGCCCCTAGAGTCCTTGACCAGGAGGTCAATTCGCACGGGTCCAGGCGGGAAGTTCGCAGTGTGGACTATCTTGTCGCTCAGCAGCGTCCCGTCGCTCAGGACCCATTGGTAGAGCACGATGTCGTCATCGTAGTCGTAGGAGGCCGAGGCGTTGAGTACCACGGGCTCGCCCGGCGGGATGTACTGGCCCTCTGAGAGGCCGGAGATCCCTGCTACGGGGCCGGTCTCGAGCACCGTGAGCGTCTGCGAGTGGGTGCGCTGCATCCCGTTGGAGTCTATCAGCTCGAAGCGTAGCGTGTGCTCCCCGGCCGGTAGGTAGTCGTTGTACCAGTAATCGGTCGTCTTGTCCTCGAGTATCGGTTCGGCCATCAGGTCGGAGTACACGCTGACGGTGAAGTCGTCGCCGTCGGGATCGAACGAGCGTCGGAAGTCGAACAGCACTGGGAGGTTGGAGTGGACCTCGATGTCGGGCATCGGCGAGTCGAGGATGAGGACCGGGGCCGACTCGTCGACCCTGACCATAATCTCGGCCACATCCGAGGCTCCTGAGCCGTCCTCGACGGTCAGGGTGACTTGGTGCACACCCTTGGGCAGTCTGGTCTCGAGAATCCATCCGCTCCCCATCGGCTCGCTCAGCAGGTCGCTCTCCCAGAGCACGCTTACTAGATCCGTGCTGAATGCCGCGAAGGGGTTGCAGACCAGCCCGCTGCCGTTGTCCGGCAAATCGGAGCAGGCAGCATCCCAATCACCCGAACCAGTGGCATCGAAGACCAGTAGCTCGCCAGAGTCGGTCAGTATCCCGTCGGACGGGTTGGCAATCAGTGCCACGGGTGGCGAGTTTGAGACGCTAATCTCGGCGGTTGCCGAGTTCCACATGCCGGCGTGATTGGGGCGGTTGTCACTCGCGTACATCGTGATGAGGTGGTCGCCCTTCGACAGGGTCCCAATCCACTCAACCGTCGAGTCGGGCGACACCCCGGAGGCGAGAAGGCCGTCTCGGTCGCTCCAGAACTCGAACTTGACGCCGTCGCCCTCGGGGTCGAAGGTAGCAGTTCCGTCGAGGCGCACAGTTGCCGCCGATGTCATGCCAGTGCGCGTGACCTCCAGATTTGCAACTGGTATCTCGTTGTAGAGCTCGACGTTGAAGGTCCATGAGACGGGGACGTTGACGCCGTCCGAGGCGTACACGGTCACTGAGAACTGGTTGGGTGCGCCCGGGAAGGTGCGGATGATGGTGTCAAGGCACTCTGCATCGCCTGCAGGAGGCTGCCCGGTGCCTTGCTCATAGGAGGTCTCCGCCCAGCAATGCAGCTCGTCGCCCTCAGGATCGTATGTGCTGCCGAGGTGGATGGTGACGTTGGCGGTGATACCGAGGTAGAGGGTGCCCCATGCCGAAATCTGCGGCGTCGTTCCGACCGAGAGCACGGGGGGCAGGTTGACCAGTTCGATCTCGCGGCTCTCCTGCACGCACTGGCTCTGGCTGTCGCAGACCTCGAGGGCGATCTGGTGGACCCCGTCCGACAGGCAGGCGGCGGCGAGATTGGCGGTGAACCACGAGCCGTTGCCGCCGGAGGGCAGGCCACACGCGCTAAGCAGGTCTCCATCGATGCTACTGGTCCAGCTGTAGCTCAGCTCGTCGAAGTCGAGGTCCCATGACCGGTTAGCATCGAAGGCCACCTGGCCGCCACTGGCGTAGATCGCCTCGTCCTCAGGCGAGTCCCATAGGATGAACGGAGGTTGGTTGGACAGCTCAAGGCGGCAGAACATCGAGATGTCGGTATCGAGATTGGCTGCTGCGGTGTCGTTGTGGACGCCGTCGTAGTCGCAGCCGGCGTGGACCGCGTTGACGTCAGACCAGCCCTGCATCGGCGTCCAACGCTCGCCGATGAAGGGGCCGTACCAGTCGCGGCCCGAGTATGGCAGGGTGCCGGTGTGCTCGGACTCGTACAGGTCGAATGTGAGGTTGAACTCGGCGTGTGGGATGTGGAGCAGGTGCTGATTTACTGCATGGACCTCGACCGACCACATCACATCGAGGATGTTGTCCTGTCCGGTGTACGTCGGTGTGTCGAGGTCGCCTGAGGAAATCCAGCGCAGGTGGCTGTCCCCGAGCATCTCGAAGCTGTCGGCGAATCCACTAGTGAACCATGAGCCGGTGAAGTTGACGAAGCTGGAGGAGGTGCTAGCAGGAGCGTTTGGATTACAGGCCAGAGCGACGTTGTGGGCGAGCAGCTCGCTCTGGTCGACCATGTCGAAGCAGGAGTCGGTATTGCCGCGGATGACGCTGTTCAGGAGGTATGAGGTCTCCTGTCCACTGGCGTCCCACAGCAGGCCGCCGTTGTCACCGTTCATATCGAGGCCACGTACTAGGCCGTCGACCTCGTCCAGCTCAACTGAGTGGCCGGTCGAATTGAGGTTGATCTTGATGTCATCTATGATGACCGTGCCGTCGTGGTCCATCCCACTGTTGTCGATGTCTAGCGCGGGGGCGTTGACGGAGTCCCTGATGTCGACTGAGAGCAGTTGCAGGTCGATGCTGTCTCGTACCACGAATCCGTGCTGGTCCTCGATCGATGTGCACTCGAAGCAGGTCGAGTTCTTGCCGCCACTCATCACGTCGTTCGACTCATCGAAGTAGAAGCCGGCACCGAGTTGCGGCAGCGCCGCACCGAGTCCGTTCTGGTAGGTGGTGACGTATGCCAGCTCGACGTTGCTGGAGTCCCTGACCGAGACCCCGTGACCACCGTTGCCGGTGCTGATTACCCCGGATAGGTCGGGGTGGAACTCGCGGATATCCACCCCGGTAGCGCCGTTGTCGGCTATCACCCAGTCAGCGCCTTGGGCGCCGCCCTTCCACAGCAGAACGCCCGGACCCGTCGAGTTTCGGACAACTAGGTCGTTGATCGTAGGTGCCCAGTTGGCACTGCGCATGAACATGCCAGCCCTGTCGTTGAGAGGAGCGGTGGCACTCGGTCTGCCATTCCTCAGCAGGTCGATCTCGTTGAGTATGGTCGAGGAACCGATCATGTAAGCCTTGAAGCCGACAGCGGCGTTGTCCTCAATCAGCGCGTCGGTGACTTGCACCCCGCTGGTGTTGACTTCGAACGCGGCGTAGGCGAGCCCAGGGGTCTTGGCCCCCGGACCTCCTGTCCCCCTCAGCTCAAGGTCGTTGAAAACCGCATTGTGAGGCACGTTGGAGTACAGGCTGTGGTTGTACTGCTCGACCATGATGCCGTAGTACTGGCTGTCCTCCACTGTCATTCCCACGAAGGTCGGTCGGGTGGTCCATCCGGAGGTGATGTGGCGCACGAAGATGCCGTTGTCACAGCGGTTCACGCTGGAGTCCGATATCAGCGGTATCGAATCCTCCACCCAGATTCCGGCGGCGACGGCTAGGGACGAACCACTGACGTTGGATATCTCGAGGTTGGAGAGCATGCCGCCGGAGCCGCCCCAGTAGTTCAGTCCACGGGTAATCAGGCCGTCGGCGGTCATGCCGTCGACGATGGGGGCAGAGTACGCCCCGACGGAAAGTCCGATGCCATAGCGCCATGAGGTGGAGAAGCCGTGGACGTCCTGCCCGCCGCCGTCTATGACGAGGTCGTTGATTCTCGGAGAGGCGCTGTCGAACAGGTCGACGGCGACCCTGTCGGCGTTGATTACCCTGAGGTCGTTCAGGGTCGGATTGCTGTCGTAGACGGTGACCCCGTACTCAGCATCGGTGATGGTGAGGTTCTCGATCTTGGAGCCCAGACCGTTGCTGCTGGAGTTGAACACGATGCCGTCGTGATTTCCCGCGATGGACTCAAGCAGTACTGGCGCTGTCGTCGTGCCCTGCATGGTGAGTCTTCCGGCCACGAGTATGGTCTCGTCGTCGCCGAGCTGGATGGTGGCTCCCGACTGTACCACGAGTATGTCCCCGCTCTCGACCGTGTAGCCGTCCTGCAGCACCACGGTTCCTGACCACACGGTGGTCGAGCGTGGTGCAGCACCAATCGCAGCCGGGACCATTGGAGCGGCTGAAAGCAGGAGGAGGAGAATCAGGGCCACAGCACGCCTGCGGACTGTCGAAGCAGGTGCTTGCATGGCTAGTCCGCTCGCTGTCCGCCTGTTATCCCTTGCGCACACATGAGCGATGCCGAACTCACGTACAGCAGAGGTCATAAACAGCGACCGAGCGCGATGGCCGTCGAGGACTAGGAATGAGTACAGCTTTCGTTCTGATTAAGGTCGAGCCGGGACTAGAGAAAGACGTGTATCTGGCACTTCTCGAGATTGACAGCGTCACAGAGACTCACGTCGCCTACGGAGAGTACGATCTGGTGACCCGCATAGACTTCGCCGACGAAGGAGAGATGGCCAAGACCCTGATTGGCAACATGCGCTCTGTAGCTGGAATCGTCAAGACCGAGACGCTGATTGCGGTGGAGGTGTGAGAGTGGCTGTTGGATTCGTTCTCATCACTACCGAGGTCGGCAGTGAGATCGATGTCAGGGAGGCTGTCGGTGCTATCGAGGGAGTGGTCGGGCAGTGGATCGTCTTCGGCCCTCATGACCTATTCGTCAAAATCGAGGCCGATGACGAGGCCGAGCTGACTCGCTGCATCGTTCAGGGAGTCAGGTCGATTCCCGGAATCACCGAGACGCGTACCCTCATCGGTGCCGAGATCTAGATCGCTCTCGCCATTCTACCGATGAGTTCTGTTGCTGCTGCACTGCACTCAGCCATCCTGAACCTGCTTACAGCCTCCCTCCAGTGCGACAGCCTGCGGTCGGGCTCGAGGACGCCGCGCCAGTACCANCGCTGGGCACACAGCCGCCGGTGCATGGCGAGGTCCTCGCGCAGCGGCGCGATGGCGACCGAGGCGTGGGCCTCGACGAGCCAGTCCGGATGGCTGTCTGTAGCCTCGAGCACTGCGTGGATGAGGCGGATTCTCTCCCCTATGTCCTCGCGCGATTCGATTAGCGAATGGGCTGAGCTGAGCGCCTCGGCCGAGGCGCTCCCTCCTGCCCGCGAGGAGAGGCGTGCGCGCAGGTCGAACACAGCCATGCTGGGGTGATTCGGGCCCATTGCGGATTCTAGGGCGCTGTGTGCCCTTGCAGCTGCGGGGACGTCACCGGTCTCAAGGGCGATGCCGTGCCTGATCAGGTCGAGGGCGAGGCTGCCGGAGCTGCGTTCCGATTCCGGCAGTGAGGAGATGTCCACCGCGTCGGCGGCTCTTGTGAGCTCTTGTGCCAATCGGCGGTCGATGCGACCGGGCAGCCGGTCGTCGTAGCGACGCACCAGAGACGCGATGGATGCCTTGGTGCGCTCGGCCGGGGTCATCTCCGCCCGCGCGCTGGCCTCAATGTCTTCAGCCGACCTCGAATCCCCTCGAAGACGAGCCAGCCGGGCCGAGCGGAGCTTTCTGCCGACACCTACCCTCAGGCCCTCGATGTGGGACTCGGCTATCCCTGCCTCGCCGCGCTCCAGAGCGAGGTCGGCGGCTGCCTCCCTGATGGATTCGTCCTCGCTGAGGCCAACAGCCTGCTCGAGCAGGACCGCTGCCGCAGCGCTGTCCTGCTCGGCTATGGCATGGATGTGCTCGGAGAGCCACTCTGCGTCGGGCTCCCCGGAGTGGACCATGTGGTGACCCTCCATCCTGCGTGCTCTGGCTCCCTGTCTGGTGGCCCATCTGCCGGCCGCCTGCGAGTGCAGTGCTGTGGACTGCTCGTCTGACCAAGAGCCTCGACGGACGTTGCGAATCAAGTGATGGGGCTCGGCCATGACACCACTCCACCTCAGGATGGCGGAGTCGTCGAGCTCGTCCGCACCCTCTGTCTCGAAGAGTTCGCTGACCTCTAGAGACGAAGGCGAGATGCAGAACTCGTCGAGGGTGCCCGTGCCCTCGTCGCTGAGCCTGCGCATCACCGTGGACTCGATGTATTCCTGGACTGCCTCACTACGCTCCGGCACTTCTTCGTCCGGCGACCACAGGCGTAGAGCTAGGGGGTGGCCGCCCAAGGCCTCTGCGACGGCCCTCGCAGTAGTGCTGTCGGTGTCGCTCGGGAGTAGGGATCTGGCGTGCTCTAGAGCCAGTCCCTCGAGCTTGAACTCGGAGAATCCCTCCGGAATCCCGAAGGGGCTCGGTGATCTGGACACAGCGAGCACCGAAGAGCTCCCCGGGGACGCCTCATCAAGGAGCTCCGCCACACCTGCGGCGTGGCGCGGATGCAATTCCTGGGCCTCGTCGAGGACCAGCAGGGTCCGCGTGCCGTCCGAGGCTCCGATAATGGCCGAGGGTGACGACGGCGCGCCCTCGCCCAGCCACATCCCCCCTATTCCCGCTGCGTCGGTGTCTGAACCGCACGAGGCCCATCGCACGGTCCAGCCCATGCTCAGGGCCTGTTCAGCGACGGCGCGGGCAAGGCTCGACTTGCCGACACCAGGAAGACCGCTCAAGAGCACATTGGAGCCGGCGAGCAGGGAATCGGAGAGACTGGTTGCGTCTTCCTCCCTGCCGTGCAGGGATATCGGCTCGGGCAGGGGGCCGAAGCTGCGTCCCCTGCGGGCCCGCGAGGGCTCCTCTAGCCCGGACAGGACCTCGCGACCCCGGTCTGTGATGTGTACCACGGTGCGGCGGCGCGTGCCGCCACCGATGACGTGGGCCGAGCGTGTCGAGACGTGGCCGTCCGCCTCGAGCGCAGAGAGCGGTGCGTGCAGCGCCGACCTGACCACACCCAGAGACTCGGCTAGGCCCGGCAGGGACAACGCCCTAGGCACGTCCCAGGCCTTCTCAAGCTCGCCTCCGAACTGCGCGAGGCGGGCGAGGATGCGTAGCTGCGCCTCGGGGAGCATGGCGCCCGAGCGAAGGCACGGGTTCATGGGCGTTCACCTGCAGCGCATCAACCAACATGGCGCTCGACCCCACTGGTCTTGACTTGCCCAATAAGCCCGGAGTCTATCTTTTCCGGCGAGCGGACGAGCGGGTCACCTACGTCGGCAAGGCCACTGACCTGCATTCTCGCGTCAGGTCGTACTTCACGCCCAATCCCGACCGCAAGATGGTGCCCCGATTGGTCGAGGACTCGGACCGCGTCGACTTCATCGTCACCAAGAGCCCCAGCGACGCCCTGATTCTGGAGCGGCAGCTGATCAGGGAGCACAAGCCTCGCTACAACTCGATGCTGAAGGACGACAAATCTTACCCCTTCATCGCCCTGACCGACCACGAGCACCCTCGCATCATCTACACTCGGCACCCGCCTGAGGGCTCGCTTCGATGGGGTCCCTTCTCCGACCCCGGCGCAGCCAAGCGAGTCATCCAGCTGCTGCGCCGCCAATTCGGCATCCGTGACTGCCCGGAGCTGCTGCCGCAGGGCTGCCTAGCAATGCACATCGGGTTGTGCCACGGACCCTGTATCGATGAGACGGGTTACGACGAGCACGTCGCGGCCGCGATTAGCGTCCTCGATGGTGATGCGGGCGTCCTCATCGGGTCGCTGCAGAAGGACATGGACGCCGCCTCGCACGCCCAGAAGTACGAGGAGGCCGCCACGAGCCGTGACCTCATCGGCTCAGTTCAGAGGACTGTCTCGCAGCAGGTGGTGCACAGCAGATTCTACCAAGACTGCGACGCCATAGGCTTCGCATCGAGAGGAGATACCGGAATGGTCGTGGTCCTGAACGCCAAGGACGGCATCGTCCAGGGCCAACTCGAGTACCCACTGATTCACAGGGGCGACATCGCCGATTCGGTCGCCTGCGTGCTCGCTGAACACTACTCGAGCACCAAACCCCCGCGCACCGTCCTAGTACCTGCGCCCATCGGTGAGTCGATTGGTGCGTGGTTATCCGAGCGGCGCGGCAGCGCCGTCGATGTCCGGGTGCCGCAGCGCGGTGAGTTGGCGCAGCTGCGCGGAATGGCCGACCAGAACGCCGAGGCGCAGGTCGAGCGCCACCAGAAGAGGCGTTCGGGCAGCCTCGAACAGGCTGCCGCTGATGATGCGGCGAGGCTGCTCGGACTCGATTCGCTTGACCACATCGTGTGCTTCGACATGGCGCAGTTGCAAGGGGACGAGCGAGTCGGTGCCTCCGTGGTACTTCGCAACGGCAGGCCGGCAAAGAAGGAGTACCGGACCTACCGGGTCAAGAGCGACGCACCTGACGACCTCAGGATGATGTCAGAGGTGGTCGAGCGCTGGCTGAAGCACCAGGACGGCTGGCCCGATCTGATGCTGCTGGACGGCGGTGAGACTCATCTTTCGGCCATACTCGGCATGTTGGACGGTCACGGGCTGGCCGGGCGCTTCCCGGTGGCGGCTCTGGCCAAACGCGAGGAGACGCTGCACATGGACGGTCGCGAGCCGCTGATACTGAGCAAGCTCGGCAGAGTTCTCATCCATGCTCGCGATGAGGCTCACCGTTTCGTAAACCGCTACCACAGGAGGCGGCGCGGCAGGGGCGCGATAGGCGACCCTATGGAGGAAATCGATGGACTTGGTGCGAAGAAGATACAGGCCCTATTGCGCCATTTCGGAGGAAGACGTGGTATTGAACACGCCAGCGTCAGAGAGCTGCGCGAAGTCCCTGGAATAGGCAAGGCGATGGCTGAGCGAATCCATGGGCACCTGAACAGCTAGTCCTCCCACCAACCTTCCTCGCCCTCCTTGGGCTTGCCTTCCACCTCCTCCTCCTCGAAGAACGCCTCATCGACAACCACGAGCCTGTCGTCCAGCTTGCCGAACTCCGACTCCATAGCCAGCTCGGTGATTTTCTGCTCCTCGACCGAGGACTTCTCTTGCTCCTTCTCCTCACGCTCCTTCCTAAACCTCCTGCGTCTGCTAATCAGCAGCCCCAGGCCGACCAGCAGCACGAATAGGTACGGAGCGAGTTCGCCGAGCACGAACATCCAACTGACCTCCACAGAGTACGACACGATGTCCGAATTCTTGCTGCACTGCGCCCAAGTCGTTGCATCCGGGCATACCGGGGTCCTGTACACCACCACCTGCCTGCCGTCAACCTCGGTCAGCTCACCGAGGCCCATCCGGCTCTCGAAGCTAAGCAGCCTAATCGAGCTCGGCAGGTGTATCTCCATCCTCGCAGATGAGCGGATGGTTCCGAACACGGTGTGCTCCATCAGTGGCGTCACCTCTAGAAAGAACTCCGCGCCCTCCACCTGAATCCCCGAATCGGTCAGTACCGGTGAGCCGAAGGCCGCGGCCATCTGGGTGGCTATGGCGAAGCCGATTGCCGCAGGCTGGGCCTTGATGTCTATGTCTTCACCTCTGAGTGCGGCTGTGACGACGGTGCGCTCGATGCTGAAGCCGAAGCGGAGAGGGACACTGTCACCGACCTCAGAATTGCTCGGCATCGTGGTGTCGCCGAACCCCAACGAGGGAGACACAGGCGTATCAGCGAGGTCGGCAGAGATGGTGTACGGACCCATCCCGAAGTCTTGCACGGTCTCGAACGAACCTTCGGCATCTATGACCTCGCTCGATCTCATCTCCAGTTCCTCCCCCAGCATCTCCATCCCGAGATTGGATATCTCGACATCAATCGGCTCTCCCACACCCAAATCCAACGGGGCCTCGAGGTCCGAGCCGGCGAGCAGCCCGCCTTGCAGGCGATCTCCCATCACGATGGCGCGTCTCAACAGATCGGCGGGGACTGGGTGCAGGATGATGTCGTCCTCGCCTAAGTCGATGCCCAGTCGGTAAATCTCCAGCACCACCTCGGCCGTGAACTCGACCTCGGCGGCGAACGAAGTCTCGCGAATCGCGAACTTCTCGATGTCGACCACAATGTCGAGTGATACGCAGGTCTTCTGGTTCGAGCCGCAAATCAGGTCGGGGCTGTCGTCCTCGCAGGGGTCAGACTCGAGGCAGATAGAGTGCCTCCAGTCGAAAATCCTGGTTCCGGCGAAGCCGAAGTCCTGCTCCCCGCCTCCTGTAACGGGGGCTGTGATGACGACCGTCGATGGGTCGCCTATGGTCGACTCAATCCACTCGGGCAGGTGCAGGGTCAGAGTCAACTCGGTGCTCGGCATGTCGTCTGGAAGCAGGTCCTGTAGCCATCCGGTGTCAGTGGAAAGCCCGACTTCGACCACGTTCATAATCGAGGCAAGATCCTCGTCGGTGACCTTTGAGAGATCGATGGTGGTGATGTCTCCGCCGCTGTTCTCAAGCATCCTCTCGACTACCGATGAAACCCTCATCGGGGTCGACTGCGAGGTGGTTTCGAGGACGACGGGCCAGATCCCACCCATAGCGTCCTTGCCCTCAACGCAGTAACTGACTTCGAGCGACTCCTCACAGGTCACTCCCGGGGTGTGCCGGAAGTCCAAACCGCCTTCGGAGTCGGCTTGTGCGAACTGCGGAGCACCGAACCAGATGTCGGCACCCAGAGCGTCGGAGAACGCCGAGGACAGTTCCTCTACGGGAATCCCCTGAATGATCGCGGACAGGTCCTCATCGACCTCCTGGTCGAGCAGCCTGATGCCGTCGGAGGTCACCCAAGGAATCTCGATGGTGCCGTCATGCAGGTAGGCGCCCCAGTCATCGAGAGTGATGGAATCTAGGTAGTGGATCGATATCTCGAGGTCGAATCGCGAGTTCTGGGTGTCGGTGGCGTCCACTATCAGGTCAATCTTCAGCGAGGGCTCCCTCAGGTCGATGCTCGCGGTTGGGGTGCTAATCGATCTGTGAACGAGTTCGGAAACAAGTCGAACCGAGTCGAGGGCCGCCTCAGTCACCGCTTGTGTGTTGTCGACGGCGATGAGGGAGTAAGTCTGGGGGTGGCCGTCGCGCATCGTCGTCTTGGTCGAACCGGGGGCCTCCACACTGCTCACATCGGCGTAGCCGGGGGGGACCACCGAGAGCTCGACCGAATGACCCATCGGCGAGCTGGCGTTGAACTCGGAGGTCAGGACCGCTCCCATCGTCAGCATGCCCTGCATCATCCGGTTGATGTCGGAGGTCTCCGGTTTCAAGCCGAAGGCGCTGGTATCGACCTCCATCTGCAGCACGACCTCGAAGCACAGCGGCGGCTGGAACGGGTCGTTGTCGAAGCCGTTGACCTCGTCTATCGAGTCATAATCGGAATCGTAGACGCAACTCGCATCCGGCTGCGACTTGAAATCGAGCTCGGAGACGGTGCCGATGGTGGTGGTGTTGACATTGGGGAAGTTAATGTCGATGAACTCCTCCATTATCTCCTCAATCCTCTCCAACATCAGGTCCGACACGGTGTCGCCGCCACCCCTGTAGAGGCTCTGGTAGTTGCGGATGTAATCCGCAGGAATCCCATCCCATGGAGCGCTGTCGCCTTCGAGGTCGAGGTCGCTGAGCTGCAAATCGTCCCTCGACATCTCGTGTACCGCCATCCCGACCTTCATCTCGACCATCTCTGCGTCCTCGATGCCGATCTCAACAGAGCTCCGCATCCACTCCTGTCCAGGAGTGTGGTCCAGCGCCGAGTCGTAGTCGTCGCAGACCCCGTTGGCACTGTTCCATGTGGAGCAGATGTCGTTTGACGACATCTGGCTGCCCAGGGGGCGGGTCGGCTGCCGCCAGAGGCGTTATCAGGAGCATGACGAGGAGTACGGCGGCACGCTTCACAGAAGCAGGCATGCACATCTGAGCCATAAGTCTGAATCCAAAATGCTTCGGCCAGCGGTCATATGCACAGGGAGGATCCGCACCGCCGCCTCGCAGAGTCGGTCGGAGAAGAGTTGCACGCGGCAGGATTGGCGCAAGAGGAGTGCAAAGCACTCCTAGATCAGTTGCCGAGCAAGTGGGAGAGGTTCTCCGATGTCGTTCTGCTACCGGGCTCGGCATTCCGCGAGGAGTGGGATATNCACGCCTCGGAAGGGCTGTGGAGTGCGGTTAGTGAGGCGTTGAAGGTCGACAGGGTGGCAAGGCTCGGGGAGATCTCTGGCGAGATGCGCGAGAGCTCTGTGGAGATGCTGCTTGGTGAAGACGACTGGGTTGTGCGCAGGGAGAGCGGGGTGGATTACGGCTACAACCTCACCCAGTGCATGTTCTCGGCAGGCAACGTCAACGAGCGGCGCAGGATGGGAGAGGTGGCCGGTGCCGGCGAGGTCGTGGTCGACCTGTACGCCGGTATCGGCTACTACTCGCTGCCGATACTGGTCCACTCCCGGGTCGANCACGTCCACTGCTGCGAGTGGAATCCGAACGCCGTGCGGGCGCTCNAGTCGAACCTTGAGAGCAATGGGGTGGCCGGGCGCTGCACCATNCACGTCGGTGATAATCGAGTCACTGCGACCAAATTGGANGGGGTTGCCGACCGCGTCGTCCTCGGTCTGCTGCCGTCGGCTGGTGACGGGTACGGCCTCGCTATGGATGCTCTCAGTCCCACCGGGGGCGTGCTACACGTCCACGGTGTTGCAGCGACCGGAGATTACGCCACCTGGGTCACTGACGTCACTGGGTCGCTGCGTGAGATGAGGAGGGGGTGCTCCTTCGATGCANCCGAGCCGCTGAGGGTGAAGAGCTACGCGCCGCACTGGGACCACGTGGTGCTCGACGTCACGATCTCCGGCGGTTAGCCGTCGAACTCAAGTCGAACGACCCTAGTCCGCAGGCATGGCCTCCGATTGGCTGCTCGAAGCCGCCGCTCAGTACAACGAGCAGTCGCTGGAGGGCAGGGACGGTTACCCGGCGCACATCCTGATGCCGGTAGACACGCTGGCGCAGATACTCGACTGGGCCTTCCAGTCGCTGCCTGACGAGATACTCGTGGGGATGGACGTGAACCCAGACCTGCCCCACTCGGAGGGAGGTCGAGAAGACCTATTGCGGGGTTGACTTCGAAAGCGGTCTGTTCTCGGGACAGGGCTTCGTCCTAGGTGAGCCACATCTAGTCAACCGTGGCGACTCGTATTCGGTCCACCACGTCCCTGAGGAGTGGATGGACGGCCTGTTCGACAAGGAGAGGGGGGTTAGAGGAGGGCGTTTCTCGCACTGGCTGCACACCCACCCCAACGCCCCGGCGATACCGAGCGGGGCCGACGCCGAGTCCGCTCAGTGGACCGAGGGTTGCGACATGATTCTCGGCATCCGCTACTCGCCCGAGGGCATGCTACCATGGCTCGAGGGCATAGAAGGCGAGCGTCGCGAGCTGACTCCCGACGAAGACGGTCGTCCTGTGATTGGCAGGGCTGTGACGGGGCATCTTATCCACGGATTGGAGCTGATTGCATTCCACAGAAGGGGGTTTGCTGTGAATGTGGTCCTGACCGACGCTGCAGGCCTTCCAATATAGAGGCAATAAACTAGAATTAATCACTATTGCATACACGCAGTACGCTGTTTATATTTTCTTAATAATTATTAATAAATAATGTTGCAATTACCTTACTAACATCAATGAATCGTCCCTAGAAAGGGCCGTTTTAGTCGCGAAATACGTGCTCGCGATAGTGTTCAAGCTCCGCAATGCTGCCGCGTATATCGTCAAGTGCCCGATGTCCTGCAGGCTTGGTCGCTCTCGGCAGATTCGGATACCATCTGTCTACAAGTTGCTTGATAGAAGTGACATCGACGCTGCGGTAGTGGAAAAAGTCGTGCAGTTCGGGCATGTAGCGCCTAAGGAAACGCCTGTCCTGGCCAATGGTGTTGCCGCACAGAGGCGATACGCCCTCTATGCAGTGCTCGCGCAGGAATTCGATCGTCATCGCCTCGGCCTCTGACATCGGAATTCCATGGTTCCTGACCCTGTCCAGAAGTCCATTCTCGGTATGGTGTGTGAGATTCCAATCGTCCATCTTAGCCAGTTCCGACTCGGGCTGCGAAATCGCGATGGCCGGCCCCTCTGCGACCACAGTCAGGTCGCCCTCGGTCACTATGGTGGCAATCTCGATGATGGTGTTCTCTTCCGGTTCAAGACCGGTCATCTCGAGGTCCATCCAGACCAGTCGCTCCTCGACCATGTGAGTGGCGCTGGCGGGACGGCCTTAGGGCTTCTCATCGGGGGCGAGTATCATAATGCCCGGACCACGCGCATGGACAATGAGCGGTGTAGGTTACATCGAGTTGCTGAGAAGGAACTCCTCGTTCCGCCGCCTGTTCATTGCGAACGAAATCTCGTTCATTGGCGACTGGTTCACCGTAATCGCCCTCTTCATCCTCGCTGGAGAGGCCACCGATAACTCCCCTCTGGCGATTGCCGGTGTGATGGCCTCGAGGAGTTTTGCGCTGGCCCTAGTAACTCCGTTCACGGGGATGCTGGCGGACCGATATTCACGCAAGGGGCTCATGCTAGGTGCTAACATCGCTTCTCTGGTTGTTCTCGTTTTCGTACTTGCTTTAGATTTGCTTGGGAGTCTGACATCGGTGTATGTACTGGCGGTGGTGATGGTGGCTGCTAGAGCTGTCTTCGACCCTGCTGAGTACGCCTATCTTCCCAACATCTGTGACGATCAGGAGCTGTTGACTGCCAATGCCTTGGCCTCCGGAGGGTGGTCGGTGGCACTGGGGCTGGGTTCCGCTATAGGTGGGCTGACTATCTCCATCTACGGCATCCAGACGGCACTATGGATAGACACCGTGACCTTCGTTGCGGCGGCCCTGGTAATCATGACACTGCCACCCGGTGGCCCAGACACCACAGAGAGAAAGAGTGTCACCCCTCGAGTGGTCGTCGAAGAGATNGCCGCTGGATGGAGATACATCCTTTCCAGCCCACCGCTGCGCAGAGTGGTGTTCGCCAAGGGTCTGTGGGCCTCTGGAGGTGGGGCTCAGGTATTCCTGCTGATATTGATAGGGATGGAAGCCGGCTTCGGTGAAGTCGCGGCGGGCATCGGCATCCTGTTCATGGCTAGGGGATTCGGTAGCGGCTTCGGCCCCATCGCAGGAAGGCCGCTGATGGAGAACCCACGCCTCAGGCCGTATCTGCTGGGACTCGCGGTGGGGGTCTGTGGGCTGTTCTACATCGCCGTATCAGTAGTCGAGTGGGGCTGGATGGTGCTGCTGCTGGTGTTCTTCTCGCATGCCGCGAGCGGTTTGAACTGGGTG
>JGI24817J26689_1000136_pt1 | contig 15755 bp, 11 predicted proteins | sample METZYME_3_300m_FD_26689 | JGI IMG/M metagenome (IMG submission 26689) | reverse complement strand
TTCAGATAATCTAATAGCTGTTGTTGAAAGAAATCTAACTAAAAGAACCCCTTATGTTCTAAGAGCAACTTATACTTTTGGGCCTTTTTTAACAGTAAATGAGATGCGTGACAGGGCTAAGTTATTATTCGATGCCTATAACGAGGCTTTTGGAGGATGTAATTTAGGGGAGCATGCTTGGGGCTCTGAATTAGCTTGGTATTTTTATTGCGGCTATGAAAGTTATGCTGATTTTGCTAAGAAAGGCAATAAGCTAAGTGGGTTGATTGAATCTGGCCTTGCTGATGCAAAAACAGATGTTAGAAATCATTCAGATGATTTGATGGTTAGAATTAAATAAGCAATCTGAATGAATAAAAAAGGGACATATAGTCCCTTTTTTTATCTTAACCAGTTATTTAGAGCATTGCTGTTAAGCTGTTTCTANCTCATCAATCTTCTTATAAAGCCATCCTCCGGCATACAAGGCAGCACCTAATACAAGCAAACATCCAATTCTAATTAAGGTAGCTGAATCAGACAGATCATAAAGAAGGACTTTTGCAGAAGAAACAGCAAAAATTAATAAGGCCGAATTTCCTAGGAGCTTGTCTTTAATTTTTATTCCGATTAGGAGGGAAGCTATTGCTAATATGGCCCATACTAATGAGACAACAAAGGTGCCCTCCAATATATCAATAGCACTGGCTAAAGCAGCTATATGTGCACCATAAATAAGGAATAGTTGACTGGAGTGATGCCTATCTTTGTTAGCAGTTTCTCTATATGAATTTAAATAATAGGCGATATAGAGCGCTACTGAATATGATAGAGCCAGAAAAGATTCGCCAATAACAGTTTCAGGCATTCCTATAGCTACAGAACCTTCAGAGTGAGGGTCAAGTAGTAGTGCTCTTAAATAATTGAGTACAAAGACTAAACCAAATGCAATAGATAANGGAAGGTCTGATTTTTTTAGCCCCCCTCTTGATTTACCGTAAAGATAAAGAGCCAAAATCATCATTAAAGGAACCCACATTTTCCACTGCATTGGAACAAGTTCCCAATAACCTGCATGAATTAATACCAGAGCTAAGTAAGAAGATACTAGCCATCTAGATCCTTCTGTATTCTGCTTAAGTAGGGCTCTAGACAATAAGAAAACCAGTAAGATTATTAAGGCACTAATGAGTGATATCCACGGAGCGTATGCTTCAAGATTCACATTAAGTAGGCTGAATTGTAAGAAATAAAAAATTAGTAATGCCGGTGCATGAGCCAAAGCAGTGTTTCTATCCATAGGCTCTTTTTGTTTTATAGAAAAAAAGGCAGTGCAAAAGAGGAAGATTATGAACTGACAGGTCTGGAATATTAACCCCACCTGCCAAGGATTAGAATCTAGTTGGCCCCTCGTTATATCGAAACCAATTAAGCTTAGGTAAAGAGCAAAAAGGTAAACTTTTCTGGTTCCTAGCCAATTAGAGAAAACACAAAACAAAATACTCCAAAATGTATAGTAAATAGCAATGTCTGTTATTTCTGCTCCTAAGTTTTTTAACAAGAAGGGAGCTGAATAAGAACCTATTACTGATAAGAGGGCATACATAGAGCTTTTAAATTCTTTACAAAGCCATAAAGCAATTAAACATGTAAGGCTTATAGAAATGGCTGCTAAATAAACACCAATTAGTGAATAGTAAAGATGTGCTCCATAAGTACTAATAAATAAAATTACTATGCCTGCTGCTGGCAAAAGACCGGCATAACTAGGATTAGATTTTTTCAAGTAAAAACCTGAACCTATGAGTGAAAGACCTAACATAAAGGAAGCAAATATCTGCCTTTCAGGAGTTAGCCACCCACTATCTATTGCGAGTCTGACTAAATAAGATGCTGCTAGGATTAACGCGATTGCACCTCCCCACCCTAAGATATTAGTAACAGTTGAAGAGCTTTTACTTGTTTCTTCATCAGGCCAAGGATCATCTAGATCGCTTTCTTTAGATTTAGAAGAATCTATATCAGCGTTCTCTTCTTTGTAGTCTTGATAATACTTTTNCTTTTTAGCTATTGGACTAAGCCCGGAAACNTTTTGTTCAAGTTCATTTAGCCTATTTTCAAGGCTAGTAAGTTTTTCCAGAGTTTCCTTTTCAGCCATTAACTAAATTTAACTTAAAAGTAGTAAGAGTTACAAGTAACAGCTTGTTGTAATTCCTTCGACCGATCAAGAACCCATATCTTTTGATACAAAAAATATATAACTCAAGAGCNCTTCAACTATATATAATTTTTTATGCAACTCTTAAACTTTAATTAGGTATATNTNTTATTCAAGGCAGTTATGAAATTTTTTTTAAAGCTAGTTGTTGTCTTATTAAGTGTGGCGGTTGTTTATATGGTGTTAACTTTAGGATTATCTGAATTAGGTGGCGAGATAGCGACACTAGTTAGACCTGAACCTGAAGGAAGTTCTAAGAATATTAGAGTTTGGATAGTGGATTCGGATGGAAACTCATGGATAGAGCATGGAGATAATGAATCTTTTTGGATTAAACAATTGGGAGAGAATTCCAAGCTATCTCTTATTAGAGAAGGAAAAGAAAACAAGTATCTAGCTTCTGCCGACAAGGAGTCACATGATTTTTATCACAATTTGAGACGAGAGAAGTATGCATTTGCTGATAAAATGTTGGACATCCTTACCTTCGGTGCAACCAGTAAAGACAATTGTCCTGGTATTCCAATTAGACTTGAGTTGTTATGAAAAAAATATTTAAGGGAGTTATATATTCCTTGGGGGTTCTACTGATTGTAGGGGCATTCTACTTAGGAAATCTTTTTTTATTTAAGCCTTTCTCCTTAGATCACTATCTAGCAAAAGAGCTTCTATTAGAAATGCTGGATTCTCCTGAAGCTTTAACTTATTTAGGAGTGGTAGATAGATTTAATTGGTTAACAAATCACCAATCAAAAATCTCTACTTCTGGACTAGAGGAACTTAAAGAAGACCTTCTTGACGCAAAAGACTCAAGATCAGTCCTTTTCTCCTACAAAGATGAATCACTTTCTAAACAACAGAAAATAACAAAAAAGATTGCTGTTTTTGATCTGAATAATTTTATTAAAGAACAAGAAGAATTCCCATTTCATAATTATCCATTAAACCAAATAGGAGGAATTCATTTAAATCTGGTTGAATTTATGACCGATGTTCACCCAATTAGGAATAAAAAAGAAGCTGAAGCTTACATAGAAAGACTGGACTTATTTGATGACTCTTTCAAAGCAACTTTAGAGATTTTAAATGAACAGAGGGAAGTGGGAATCTTTCCCCCTGAATTTGTTTTTGGTCATGTTATTCGTCAGTTAGAGGAATTTCTTAACTTCACAAAAGAGCAGAATCCTTTGAGGAGCGTTTATATAAGAAAAATTAATGATCTTGAGCTTGACGAAGAGGATTTGGAGGAACTTGTTTCTAAATTGGACCTATCTTTAGAAAATAGTGTTAATCCTGGTTTTAAGCTTTTATATAACTTTATAAAAGAGACGAAACCACAAGCTAATAAATCCCATGGGGTTTGGTCATTACCAAAGGGAGACGAATTCTATGCTTTAAGATTAAAGGTCTATACAACAACGGATTATTCAGCTCAAGAGATACATGATATAGGTCTTTCAGAGGTTGCAAGAATTACAAAACGTATGCAAGAAATTGCTTTTGATTTGGGCTACGGAAAGCAAGTCAATGTAGGGCAATTGATGAATAAATTGAATGAGGATCCAAACTTCTTATATGCAGATACTCCAGATAGAAAAGAAAAGGTCGTAAATGATTACAATTCCATAGTGGTAGAGACTTGGAACATCTCTGAAGATTACTTTCATAATATGCCTAAATCTAAAGTTGAGGTGAGAGCAGTTCCTGAATATTCGGAACAGAATCAAGCGGGAGGTTATTACATGTCTCCTGCGTTAGATGGAAGTAGACCAGGAGTCTTTTACGCCAACCTCTATGACATCAAACAAACGCCCACTTATAGCATGAGAACTTTAGCTTTTCATGAAGCCATTCCTGGGCATCACCTTCAGGTAGCTCTCAATTTAGAAAATGAAGATCTAACCTTGTATAGAAGATTTGGTTATGGAACATCAGCATTCAGCGAAGGATGGGCTTTATATTCTGAACGATTAGCTTTGGAAGCTGGATTGGCTGAAGATCCTTATGATGAATTGGGGGTGTTACAGAGTGAATTATTTAGGGCAGTAAGACTAGTAGTAGATACTGGAATGCATTTTAAGCGTTGGACAAGAGAGGAAGCCATAACCTATATGAAAGACATAACTGGCATGTCTGATACAGAAGTAAGGGTTGAGATTGAAAGATACATAGTATGGCCAGGTCAAGCTTGCAGTTACAAAATGGGAATGTTAAAGATCTTAGAGCTTAGGGAAAAAGCAAAAGAACAACAAAAAGAAAATTTTAATATTAAAGACTTTCACTCGATAGTATTAGAGCAAGGACAACCTCCATTGTTCATTGTTGAAGAACTAGTCAGTGAAATGATAGAAAATTAAATTTATAGCTTATTTTTAAAAAAAAGAATATGACATACGCTCACCGCAAAGAAATCTATGATGCCGATACCCATATGATGGAGCGGCCTGACTGGATAGCTGAATTTTCGGATTCCACCATAAGACCCTACCTAGAACCATTTGTTAGAGATCAAAAAGAAACTCTAAGAGAAATTGACAAAGCTATAAAAAAATTTACAGAACGTCAGTCAAATAAAGTCGTAGCTAGTGAGGCTTATAAAAACTTTATGTCCATGGAGTACAAAGGATGGAATGGATTAGGTGCTTTTGATGCTGAAGAAAGAAAACTAGCTAATGACCTTTTAGGTTTTGAGGCTTATATACTTTTCCCCACTAGTGCCTTTAATCAAGTCATTGCTGCTAAAGAAGAAAAGGTTTTACTAGGGGGTATTCAAGCTTTAAACCGAGGACTGGCTACTTTTAGTGAAGAAGATAAAAGAATGTTTCCAACAGCTTATATTCCTTTAGGGGCTGGGTCTGACATTGCTAAGAAGTTTGTAGATGAGATTATTCAGATGGGTTTCTCAGCCATATTGATAGACACAGTTGCGCCTAAAGGAAATAAGTCTTTTACCCATCCTGATTACGATGAATTCTGGGCAACAGTTCAAGAAGCAGACTTGGCGGTAACTTTACATGTAGGAGCTGATGGCGGTTATAGTCCAGTTCCGCTATCTTTCTATAATAATAAACGTGAAGTTCCTACTCATGTCGAAGGAGATGCGCCTAATGATGCGCTTGCATATATGGGGATTCAATATAATGCAGAACTTTTTTTATCAGCTATGATTTTCGATGGAGTTTTAGAAAGATTTCCTAAACTCAGGATTGGAGTGGTGGAATTAGGCGCTAGTTGGATTATTTCTTGGATGAAGCACCTGGATCAATCATACAAAGCTTTTAGAAAATTTCAGGATTTGTCGAAATTAAAACTTTTACCGTCTGAATACGTACTAAGGCAAATAAAAGTGACCCCTTTTGCAGGAGAAGATATAGGTTGGATTCTCAATTCTGGAGGTGAAGACCTTCTTATGTTTGCTTCAGACTATCCACATCATGAAGGCACAGATGATCCTATAGGAAGATTTGAAAGAAAGATGGACGAAGTGAGTGAGGAAGCTAGGTATAAATTTTATACTAAAAATTTTAAAGACTTTTTAGGTAGTCATTTATGACAAAAGGTTAGCCATGTTTTATTCAGGAATAATTATTTTTTTTGGAATCCATCTGGTTCCTTTAATAGGAAAATTAAGGGTATTGTTAAAAGATAGATTGGGTGAAGGTCCCTATATGGGACTGTTCTCATTAATTAGCCTAACAGGAATTCTATTAATAATATTTGGGTACGAAAGCAATTCTAACTTTCAATATTCAATTAATGGAAAAGCTTATGTCTATGCAAAATATATTATGTTTTTTGCACTTACTTTAAATATAGCTGCCGTTATGCCAACTTATATAAAGAAGTACACCAAACACCCTATGTCATTAGGTATAGCCATCTGGGCTGTCTCACATCTACTGGTTAATCCTGATACCGTCTCTATTATCTTATTTGGATCTTTTCTAACCTTCTCATGTCTTTCAGTTATAGTGGCTGAACTTAGAGAATCCGTCTCTGAAGTTATCCCAAAAATTCACTACGATATTTTTTCTATTGTTTTGGGTATCGCACTAACTTTCCTTGCCTATAATTTTCATGAGTACTTATCAGGGGTTAAGCTGACCTAAAAAAATTTAATGATTCGTTCTTTTCATAAATATTTAAGTTTAATTATTTCTATCCAACTGTTGCTTTGGACAGTCTCCGGTATTTATTTTGCCTTTAATAAGATCGAATTAATTAGAGGAGAACAGTATCTAGTTAATGAAGAAGTTTTCGATCTAGATTTAACCAATGTAAAAGGTACTTTTAATGCTAAAAGCTTAAATATTATAAAGAGGTTAGATGAGTGGGTAGTAAGGGCAGAGGGGGAATCTGGAGTTTACTACAGAGACTTAAATGGAGATCAGCTCTTAGAACTCAGTGCAGAAGAGGCAAAGCAAATTGTAAAACAAAAGACTTCTTTAACCCCTTTAACCGCAGAAAAAATTAAAAGTTCTGATAGAGGTTCAGAATTTAGAGGTAGAAACCTACCATTATTTAAAGTTAGCACTGAGTCTAAAGACAGTGTGAATGTTTATGTCCAAGCTCTGAGTGGTGAAATAGCAGCTATCAGATCAGATTCATGGCGAACTTGGGATTTCTTTTGGGGTGTTCATATTATTGATTACCGAGATAGAGATAATATTAATAACCTTTTACTAAAAGTTTTTTCATTTTTAGCTTTAATAAGCGCTTTGTCAGGAATAGCCCTATTTTTTAAAACTTTGAAAAAAATATAATTTATCTCTAAATGCTTTTAGTTTTAATACTGCTCCTCACCGTTTGGGAGGTTTACTGGACTTACAAGGCTTGTTGGTTAGCTTCTAAAAATGAACATAAAGGGCTTTTTTTATTCTTCCTCATTTTTAATCTTCTGGGCATACCAGAGATAATCTATATAAATAGATATGAGAAAAGAAAAGATACCCTATGAAAAATTAAGCAGAAGCACTGGGCCTCTCTTTAACTTTCTCAAACCAAGCAGTAATATTTTTTGCCTCAGGGTTTATGGTCTGACCTACAGTGGCTCCAAAGTTAAGAAAGCAGAAAAGCATTACATCGGCAAGAGTAAACCTATCTCCACAAACAAATTCTTTTCCTTCCATCAAAGAATCAAGCCAAAGGATCTTCTCTTGAGCAATCAATTTTAATCCTTCTGCAGCTTCGGGTATTACTCTCATTCTGGTTTTAAAAATCTCTAGACCCTCTGAATACCTGAACCCGTTAGTTAGGGGTTCTACTATTTGGAGATCAATTCTTCTGGTCCACATTTTAGTTAGGGGTTCTACTATTTGGAGATCAATTCTTCTGGTCCACATTTTAGTTTCCGCTCTATCTTCAGCAGATTTACCTACCAAATCAGTATTTCCTTGGTTTTCATCTAAGTANTCACATATAACTGTGACCTCAGAAATAAAGTCCCCATTATCTAGCTCTAAGGCTGGCATTTGCCCTGAAGGGTTTCTTTTTAAATGATCTTCTTGTCGATTTTCTCCTGCCATGAGATCTACTTCAATCATTTCTATTTCTTGGCCTAATTCAGCTAAGAACATTCTCACTACTTGGGGATTTGGACCTATTGAGTTGTAAAGTTTCATATTATCTCCTTATCTTTTTGATAAAAGTTTGTTTCCGGTCTAATTTTAAATTATCTTTGTTCTTTAAAGTAATTTTTTGGAAAGAGAATGGTAGAAATTAATATAGGCAGTGAAGAATGGTTGGCTCAAGTCAAAGAAGACATCTTTGAACCCGATATACGCATAATTGACCCTCACCATCATTTATGGGATGACAGAGGTAGTACTTATCTAGTTAAAGATCTGCAAAACGATACGGGTTCAGGCCACAATGTACTTAAGACCGTTTATATGGAATGTGGTTGGGGTTATAAAGAAGATGGACCTAGGCATTTAAAAGTAATAGGAGAAACTGAAGCTGTTGTAGATCAAGCCAACAAAAGTAAGGAGACCGGAGGAGCTGTTATCTCCGCAATAGTTTCAAGGGCTGATTTAAGACTAGGAGAGGAAGTGATAGAAGTTTTAGAAGCTCATGAAGAGGTTTCTGGGGGCTTATTTAGAGGAATAAGACATGCAGGTGCTAGAGCGGAACATCCAGATGCTTTAACTATACCAGGCGGTGCTCCAGAAGGTTTATTTCAAGATGCGAGCTTCCTTAAAGGCATGAATGTTTTAGGAAAGAAAGGCTTTACCTATGACACCTGGCATTACCATTATCAAAATATCGAATTTGCTGAGATGGTAAAAAAAGTACCAGATACCCAGATGATCTTGGATCATTTTGGAACGCCTCTTGGTGTGGGTCCTTATGCAGATAAAAGGGCAGAAATTTTTGAACAATGGAAAAAAGATATAAAAGAAATATCAAAAAGTGAAAATGTATTTATGAAGATAGGTGGTATGGCAATGCCAGATAATGGATTTGGCTGGAATAACAGAGATAAGCCAGCAACTTCAGATGAGTTTGTTGAAGCCCAGAGGCCTTATTACCTGCATGCGATAGATTGTTTTGGACCTGAAAGATGCATGATGGAAAGTAATTTCCCTGTAGATAGAATGTCTCTGTCGTATCATGTCTTATATAACGGATTAAAAAAGATCGTCGCAGACTTTTCTGATGATGAGAAAGATCAAATGTTTTACAGGACTGCTGAATCTGTTTATACAGTAAATTAAGGAGAGACTAATTGAAAACTGAATTTGAACCATTGGATTACCCCCCTTTAACAGAGGATTTAGAGGAAGCAAAAAATCATTTAAATGAATTTGGTGTTTGTATTATTAAAAATGCATTCTCTGCTGAAGAAGTAGAGATTATGGACAAAAGGTTAAAAGAACAATTTGCTGGAGAAGAGAAGCATGGTGTTGGCTCTAAGGTTAGGGGAGATGAAGGTTATGGNGTTAAAAGTTCGAATGAAGAGAAGGTCAGTAGGCTCGTATGGAATCTAATAAATAAGGGTGATTGTTTTATTCCACTTATTAATCACCCTAAGATCTATCCCTTGATAGAACATATTATTGGCGAGAAGACTATCTTATGCTCAATGGGTGCTCATATGAATGGTAGTGGTAATGAAAGGATGCCATTGCATCAAGATCAATGGCCTTTAGTTCCGCATCCCTTAGAGTTTCCAGTCATGGCTAATACTATGGTTTTAGTTTCTGATAATTCTCCTGAAAGTGGAGGGACTAGACTAATTCCAGGATCGCATAAATGGCCTAAGATAGACTATAAAAGCGCTAATTCTTCTAAGTATCAAGAGATGGCTAAGTCCATTACCGCACCTAAAGGTTCGGCCATCGTATGGGAAGGAAGAGTTTGGCATGGTAACGGTTTGAATCGTTCTGGAGAAGTTAGAAGTAATATTTCAATAGCTTATCTTCAATCATGGATTAGGCCTCAAGAAAATTCTCAATACAGTGTAAGGGGAGAGGTAATAGAGAAGTTAAGTGATAAGCAGAAAGAAATTATAGGATTTATGCCTTTTGGAACTTTAGGAGGACATGATGGTTCAAGCGTTTCTCCTGCTGGGTTTGATAGGGATAGAGAATCTATTGGTATTCTAAAAGGTTAAGAATACTTAAATTTAGTTTAAGTAAAGGAGAAGAAGTTATGGCAAGACTTGAAGGAAAGGTAGCTTTAATAACAGGTGGTACTAGTGGAATAGGTGCTGACACGGCTAGATTATTTTCTGAAGAAGGGGCAAAGGTAGTAATAACAGGAAGGTCAGAAGAAAAAGGTTCAAATTTAGCTGATGCTTTGGGAGAAAGTGTTCTTTTTAACAAGTCTGATGTAACTATAGAAAAAGATATTTCTGATTCAATTGATTTTACTGTTAAGTCTTTCGGTCAAATGGATATTTTGTTTAATAACGCTGGATATGGAACGGCCGATAATGTTGCTGAGATCACTAAAGAGCAAATTGATTACGGTCTGGGATTACTCTCAAGCGTTATTTTAGGAATTAAATATGCGGTAGAACCCATGAAGGAAATAGGAGGGGGCTGCATTATCAATAATTCAAGTGTGGCTGCTCATGTTTATGGGCAAGGCTCCCCGCTTTACTCATCATTGAAAGCAGCCGTATCTCATTACACTAGAATGGCCGGGGTAAGCCTAGGTCCTTTTAACATTCGTGTTAATGCCATCTCTCCTGGAGCCATCGCAACGCCTATTTTTTGGGGAGGATCCGCCAGAGCTAATACCTTAAGTGATGAAGAAAATGAAAAGAAGTTGGAAAAGCTAAAAGGCAATCTAGCCAAAGCAGTCCCATTGGGAATGACAGGTTTAGCCGAAGATATTTCAGAAGCTGCTCTATATCTTGCAAGTGAAGCAGGTAGATTTGTTACTTGTCATGACTTAGTTGTTGATGGAGGCAGGTCAGTCGCTTATAACGAACCACAACACAAAGACGGTTAATGAAAAAAATACTAATTGCAAATAGAGGCGAAATAGCAATAAGGATTGCTAAATCTGCAAAAGATTTAGGTTTAAAAACTGTAGGAGTCTTTTCTGAAGACGATGCAGATTCTTTGCATGTTACTAGGATGGATGAAAGCTTCCAATTAAAAGAAAAAGGAGTGCAGGCTTATTTAGATATCAAAGATATTGTCTCTATTGCTAAAGAAAACCAAATTAATTTAATACACCCAGGGTATGGGTTTCTGAGTGAAAACCCCAACTTCGCTAAAGCAGTCAGATTAGCCGGCATTACTTATGTTGGACCAGATGAAAAAACTCTTAGGTTGTTTGGAGACAAGGTTCGATCTAAAAAATTAGCCGAAGAAAATCAAATTCCTACTGTAAAAGGAACTTCCGGCAAGATTACTTACAAAGAGGCTGAAAGTTTTTATAAAAGTTTGAGTAAAAAAGCATCGCTTATGCTTAAAGCGGTAAATGGGGGAGGTGGCCGCGGTATGCGGTTTGTAGAAAACCTGGATAAACTTAAAGATGCTTACGAGCGAGCTTCTTCAGAAGCAAAGTCGTCTTTTGGTTCGGAATCATTATTCGTCGAAGAGTATTTATCTAAGCAAAGACACATAGAAGTACAAATAGTAGGTGACGGTACTGGTTCCGTAACTCATTTCGGTGAAAGGGAATGTTCGGTCCAAAGACGACATCAAAAAATTATAGAAATGGCTCCAAGCCCGGGTTTAAAACCAGAATACAGAAACAAGATTATTAATGCAGCTGTAAAGTTAGCAGAGGCTACAAATTACCAAGGTTTAGGTACTTTTGAGTTTTTAACCAGTGACACCGGCAAGATTTTTAGATTTATTGAAGCAAATGCGCGATTGCAAGTAGAACACACTGTTACCGAACAGATTTATGGAATAGACCTCGTGAAATATCAGATACAAATTGCGCTTGGAAAGACACTTAAGCAACTAAAAATAACACAAAGCAATATTTCAGAACCAAAAGGGATTGCCATACAAGCCAGAATCAATATGGAAGTAATGGATAAAAGTGGCAATACAAAACCAACCGGAGGTGTATTTGGAAGATTTGATTTGCCATTTGGACCAGGGGTAAGAGTTGATACCTATGGCTATACGGGTTATCAAACAAATCCTAGTTTTGATTCACTAATCGCTAAAGTTATCACGTATGGTTCAGAAGATAGCTATCAAAAAGCTCTTAATAGGATGAATAGCGCATTAAACGATTTTTACATAGAAGGCATTACCACCAACTTGGATCTTTTGAAAAGGATCATCAATTATCCNGTTATGAAGAAAAATAAAATTCATACAGGGTTTTTAGAAGATCATCTAGAAGAGATTTTAAAACCTAGAAAATCAAAATCTAAAGCTAAAAGAAAAGATCAAAATTTAGCAGGAGCGCAAATTGAAAGTGAAGATCCTTTGGCGGTTCTCGATCATGGTAAAGGTTTGATATCGGCAGACTCTCAATCTGAGAATATTNTTGAAATGAGANTTGATGATTTACCAGATGGAATTGAAGCAATAGAAGCNCCCATGCAAGGATTAATGGTGAACTTCAATGTGAAGATAGGAGATAAGGTTTGGGTAGGAAAAACTATCGCAATTATGGAAGCAATGAAAATGGAGCATGAATTGCTGTCTGAAGTAAGTGGGGAAGTTACTGAAATTACTGTGGATGAAGGTGATACTGTTTATGAAGGGCATCCGTTAATTTTGATAAAAACAGCCGCAGTCGAAATACCTGAAACTGATCAACAGGAAAAACTGGATTTAAATTTTATTAGACCTGATCTACAAGAAGCCATTGATAGAAAGCAAGCAGGTCATGATATTAACAGGCCTGAGGCAGTAGCTAAGCGGAGAAAGACAGGACATAGAACTGCCAGAGAAAATATTAAAGACCTTTGTGATAAGGATAGTTTCATTGAATACGGTTCTGTGGTTTTAGCTGCTCAAAGAAGAAGAAGGACAGAAGAAGATTTAATTAAAAATACTACAGGCGATGGGATGGTTTGTGGATTAGGACACGTAAACGGTGATCTTTTTCCAGAAGCAGACTCACGAGTAATGGCTATGTCTTATGACTATATGGTCTTGGCTGGAACTCAGGGTAAGCAAAATCATGCCAAAAAGGACAGAATGTTTGAAATAGCAGAACAAAACCGACTCCCAACAATACTGTTTGCTGAAGGAGGAGGAGGAAGGCCAGGAGATACTGATACCTCTGGTGTAGCAGGTTTAGATTGTTTTGCATTTACTTACTTTGCTCAATTATCAGGTNTGGTTCCCGTGTTAGGTATAACAACAGGAAGATGCTTTGCTGGCAATGCCGTCTTGTTAGGCTGTTGTGATGTGATCATTGCTACTGAAGATTCTAATATTGGCATAGGCGGACCAGCTATGATCGAAGGGGGAGGGTTAGGAATATTTACACCTGAACAAGTTGGGCCAATGAATGTTCAGGTTCCAAATGGAGTGGTAGATATTGCTGTTAAGGATGAAAAAGAAGCAGTGGCAACCGCGAAAAAATATCTATCTTATTTCCAAGGAGTTAAAAAAGAATGGAAAGCACCAGATAAAAGAAAGCTTAGATTTGCGGTACCCGAAAACAGACTGCGTTATTACGACATGAGAAAGGTGATAGAAGGCATTGCAGATGAAGATTCTATCCTTGAAATAAGAAGGCATTGGAGTCCAGGTATGATTACCTCATTTATTAGAGTCGAAGGAAGACCAGTTGGCGTTGTTGCCAATAACCCAGGTCACCTCTCTGGAGCTATTGATTCTCCTGGAGCTGACAAAGGCTCAAGGTTTATACAATTATGTGATGCGTTTGATATACCTGTCTTGTCTTTAATTGATTGTCCAGGAATTATGGTTGGGCCAGAAAGTGAAAAGTCAGCACTTGTAAGGCATGCAGCGAGGATGTTTGTTGTAGGTGCAAATATTGAAACTCCTTTGATGTCAGTTGTTATCCGAAAAGCATATGGATTAGGCGCACAAGCTATGGCTGGAGGAAGTTTTAAAATCCCATTGTTTACTGTGACCTGGCCAACAGGTGAATTTGGAGGCATGGGTTTAGAAGGGGCTGTGAAATTAGGATTCCGAAAAGAATTAGAAGCTATTAAAGATCCAAAAGAGCGAATAAAAACTTACGAGAAAATGGTTGAAGACAGTTACAAAAGAGGTAAGGCCGTTAATATGGCCTCGCATTTTGAATTGGATGATGTAATTGATCCTGCAGATACGCGAAAGTGGATAATGACAGCCTTGAAGTCTTTACCGCCTAAATCTGAAAGAAAAACTAAAAAAAGACCTAATGTAGATACCTGGTAACAGATAAANCTAAGAGTTATAAATTATTTCTTTGGGGTTTTTTCTGGTTATAGACAGAATCAGTATGATACTCAAAGCACAAATTAAAATAGTGCCAATAATTGGGCCCATTACCCAAATATTGGCATGAAAAGCTGCTTCCAGATCGAAAATCTCTGTTTCAAGAAAGAATATTCCCGTCTGAGCTAATACAGCACCTAAAAAACCTGCCAATAACCCCAATAAGGCAAACTCCAAAGCAGTAGATTTTTGTAATAAAGAGGTGCTTGCTCCAAAGGTTCTAAGTATGGCCGATTGGTGCAATCTTAAGTTAAAGCCATCTTGAATAGTAGCTAGAGTTAAGAACATAGCTGAAAAGATAGTTAATCCAAGAATTACTTCTAAAGCTTTTGAGACTTGTTCTATGATGTCATTTACTTGATTGATAATTGCATCTATCGATAAAACAGAAACAGTTTTGAATTCAGACATAAAATCACTAATTACCTTATCTTTCTCTTTCGGGACATGCAGCGAAGTAATATAGGTAGCTTGACTATTTTTAAAAATTTCGGGAGGCCCAATCACAAAAAAGTTTGGAGAAAAATTATCCCAATTAACCTCTCTTATATTTTGGATATAAATATCTATTTCTTGGTCAGCAAAGAAAACCTTAACTGGGTCTCCAATTTCTAGACCGTATCTGGTAGCTATATCATTTGAAATTGAGAGGCCATCTGACGAATTTCCTTTAAACCACTCACCTGAAATCACTGTATTGCCTAGGGGTAATTCACTTGACCAAGTGGCATTGAAATTTCTATCAATTGGTTTAGACATCTCTTCACCTTCTTTAGGTAGCTTGATGATTACCGTATTTGTAATAGGATAAAAAGTACTCTCTTCTATTTTATTTTCTTCTAAAAAAGAAGAAATGGAATTCAAGTCAGACTTACTAATATTAATTAAAAAATTATTTGGAGAGTCAGGAGGTAAGGTTGACTCCCAGGTTGACATTAAGTCCGTCCTGGCAGAAAAAGCTATTAGGCTTAACCCAATTGCCATGGTGAAAGCCAGTACTTGCAGAGAATTCGTGTATTTTCTTCTGTGCAATTCAGACCAAGCAAGAGAGAGTGGATTGTTAGCCCCTAAACCTAGTCTGGTTGTGCTGCGAAAGAAACTTAAAATGATTCCATAACCTAAAACAAAAATAAAAAGAATAGTGAAAAATACTATAGAAGAAAGTAAGAGCCTTTCTGTATACAAGAAAACAAGAAGAAACATAGCTGATAAAGCTAAGGTGAACATTAGGTAAGAACCGCTTGAAGTTTTAGCTTCCTCTCTTCTAAGTATGTTTAAAGGTGAGATTTTTACTAATTTAACAAGGCTTGGGTAAACAAAACCTATTAGACAAATAAATACTGTTAAAGAAGATATTAACAAAGGCTGAAATCCTGGTGTTGGCAGGTCTGTTGGAAAATATTGTTTCAAAATGCCAGTAAAGCCTTCTTGCATAAACCAACCCAAAATTAAGCCAAAAAAGATAGCAAAAATACCCAATTCAACAAAAATTAAAGAATAAAGCAGTCTAATTTCCCAAGATTCTGTACCTAAGCTTTTCAAAATAGCCACGTATTCAACATGACGACGAGCGAATCTTTGTGAACTCATCCCAACAGTAAAAGCGGCCATGAGCACCGCCAAAAGGCCACCCAGTAAAAAGAAGTTTCCTGATCTTTCAATAGCTTTTCCTA
>JGI24817J26689_1000132_pt1 | contig 15806 bp, 19 predicted proteins | sample METZYME_3_300m_FD_26689 | JGI IMG/M metagenome (IMG submission 26689) | reverse complement strand
AAAAGGAGGCTAGTCTACTCATCTAGGGTTGTTTTTTCAATGAAATCTTCGATTATTGAGGCTTAGATTGAACTCAATTCATTTCTCATAGAATCAATAGTTACTCGATAGTCTTCCGTCCCAAATATTCCTGAGCCTGAAACAAAAACATCAGCGCCATATCTAGCTATATCACCTATATTATTTACCTTCACACCACCATCGATTTCTAGAAAAGTATTTTTTCCAGCATCATCAATGATTTTTCTAGTTAATGAAAGTTTCTCAAGAACTTCAGGAATAAAACTTTGTCCCGCAAATCCAGGATAGACAGACATCATTGTAATAATATCAAGCGATTCAATGTGGTCTTCAATATGAGTTAGTGGAGTATCAGGGTTGATGGCTAAGCCGGGTTTACAACCTGCTGCTTTAATTAATTCAAGTGTCGTTGAAACATTTTGCGTTGCCTCAGGGTGAAAAGTAATAAAAGTCGCGCCAGCATCAGCAAAATCAGAAATGAGTTGATCAACAGGTTCAACCATCAAATGCACATCAATTGGTGCCTCCACACCATACCTTCTCAACGACTCACAGATCACTGGTCCAAAAGTTAGGTTAGGCACAAAATGATTATCCATCACATCGAAATGTATAAANTCAGCACCAGCATTAATAACACCCNCAACTTCTTGACCTAATTGGGCAAAATCAGCTGAAAGAATAGAGGGTGCAATTTTAAAATTTCTTTCCATATTCCTGTAATAATTGTCTCAGTTTATTATCTCCTGACTTTTACCTAAGATACAAAAAAAATCCCTTATTGATAAAAGTCTTTTCAATTCATAGAATAATACGGTGGAAGCTCCAATACTACAAAATCTAGAACTCATTGCCCAGGGTAAAGTCAGAGATATTTATTCTGTTGATGAAGGTCATCTGCTTATTGTTACCACAGACAGAATGTCTGCTTTTGATGTTGTGCTGCCCAATCCAATCCCTGGAAAAGGAGAAGTATTAACACAACTCTCAGAGTTCTGGTTTAACAAAACAGAACATATTGCTGGTTTAACAAAACAGAACATATTGCTATTAATCACCTTACTGATGATCTCAATCTTGAAGATATTGTTCCTCAAGATCAACTGGGTTACTTCCAAAACAGAAGCATGCTGGTGAAACGACTGAAGCCGCTGCCGATAGAAGCTGTTGTTAGGGGTTATTTAATCGGTTCAGGTTGGAAAGATTACCAACAAACAGGTTCAGTTTGTGGTATCAGGCTAGAAGAGAATCTAAACATGGCNGCCCAACTCCCAGAGCCAATTTATACCCCTGCAACNAAAGCTGAGGCCGGTGATCACGATGAAAATATTTCTTATCAAAAAACCATTGATCTCATAGGTANAGAACTGGCNGNAACAGTACGANATAAAGCCATAGAAATATATAACTATGGGGTCTCCCACGCAAAAGAGCGTGGCATTATTATTGCTGACACTAAATTTGAATTTGGACNGGATCAANATAATAATTTGTATCTCATTGATGAAGTTTTAACACCTGATTCTTCTCGCTTCTGGGCAGTCGAGAATTATGCTGTAGGAACCAGCCCACCTAGTTTTGATAAACAGTATTTACGAGATTATCTAGAAACACTTGACTGGAATAAAACTGCACCTGGCCCTGAATTACCTAAAGAAATTATTGATAATACTGCGAAGAAATACAAAAGTGCCTATAACATCATCACTGGTCTCTAGTAATTAAAGAGAAATTATTAGGTCTAGTAAATTATGGGCTTATCCNTTGAATTTTATAGTCTGTAGCTTTCTTTTATCAGTTTTTGAGATTCCATGAGAAAAACTCTGAACAATCTTTGCTAGAGTATTTACTGTCGAAGTTGCAACTGTATTGTCCATAATGAGCTGTAACTTGTCTTTATCTTCCACAGTAGGTGAATGTTGTATATGCATTATCGCATTGGCAATAATTTTCTCCTGATCAGTCGATGCGGCAGAATCTAAGACCGATTGTAATTTTTTCTTCTCATCAGCAGTAGGAAAATGCTCTAGGTTAATCATAATATCAGCCATTTGTATAATAATAGCGTCCTTATCATGATCAGCATGAGCAAATACATCGGACTGAGAATAAGTTCCAATAAATACTGCCATCAAGCTGATAAATAAAAATTTGATGCTCTTTTTCATAATAATTTCCTCTTAGTTAGTAGCGTCAGCGTCGACCAAAGTTTCTTTAGCAAGGAGCACTATCCTTGTTGGAAAACCACCTATATCAATATATCTTTTAATCTTCCTCAATATATCTTTTAATCTTCCCTTGCTCTAAATCAATCTCAGCAATCCTTCCTTCATGGGTCAATGAGATGTATGCAATGCCATTATGTGATTCAATGTCAGGAAGGATTGCTTTACCCACGTCCTCAAACCAATCCCCTAGAAAAGGCTCTGAGACTTGAATTGTCTTAATTAAGTTACCATCCCGACCATGGTACAAATACAAAACACCTTGTTTAGACAACACCATTAAATATTTTCCATCATCGCTAGAATTCTGTTGAATTGAGGATTCAACCGATAAAGTCGTAAATTGATAAGGTTCTTGTGCAAAATCCACTCGGTAGAGTCTAGGAATGATGCCCTCTGTGTAACACCATTGCACACGACCCTCGCCTTTGAGAAATGCCGCACAACCTCTTCCTGTGTTTTCTGGATAAGGAATTCTTGCGATGAGTTTTGCTTTTTCTTCTCCTAATGTTCCGACCACAATAACATCTCTAGCGCATGAAAAAATTAACCGCCCAGATTCTTCATCTTCTGTCATACCATGCAACCTAGGACATCCGTTAATCCTTTTCACCTCCTCACCAGTTGATCGATCCAGGACTTGTACAAAACCGTTAAAGAGATGCCCTATATAAAGATAAGTCTCACCCTCTAAATAATGATAGTGATCAGGTTCAGCTATCTTGTAACGTTTCGTTTTTAGCTCAGAATAACCATCAATATCATCTGACATAATAACGACCACTTCTGCTTCACCTTCTGTCAAGATGGCATCATAACCACCAACAGTTGCCATTTTGCTGTCCCTTGGGCCGCCTGGAGTATCGGTTTTGATTGTTCTAATAACATGAGGTTTCCTAAATTGCTGTTCCTTCATATCAAAACCAGTGCTTAGAATACTGGTAAGATCATTATCCGTATCTCTGCCTCGCATTGCATAAATGTATTTGTTGTCTTTGTTCGATGCCAGAATCATGATTGAAGGAGAAGTTGACACTCTGTGGGTGATTTCACCATCTGGGAAATCAACAACAACAACCGATCCATCCATATTGTCAGCAACAAACAAACGTACTTCACTGTCTTTTAATTCTGATGCTCTTTGCACTGCTCCATGCCCAAAAACATGAATGGGTGCATAAAATAGAAACAAGAATATTAAACTTGTTAATTTTATATGCATTTATTCTCCTGCGATCATTAAATTGTCCATCAAAATAGAACCGGAGTAAATAGAGCCATTTTTTTCAGGATCATTCCCCACAGAAGTAATTTGCATTAACATATCTTTCAGATTACCAGCTACTGTTACTTCACTGACAGGATATGCAATTTCACCATTTTCAACCCAANAACCATTNGCCCCTCTGGAATAATCACCGTTAACCATATTAACCCCATAACCAATCAACCCTGTGATAAGAAAACCAGATTTCATATTTTTTATCATTGATTCCATATCATGTTCATCAGTTGGTTCTAGAATCAAATTATGATGGCCGCCGGCATTGCCAGACGTTTCCATGCCTAGTCGGCGTGCTGAATAACTTGATAATAAATACCCTTTAAGCACACCATCCTCTACGATATTTCTCGGTTTAGTTTGAACACCTTCAGCATCAAAATAACTGCTTGAGAAACCGCGTTTCAAATGAGGCTCTTCTTTAATTGTTATAAAATCTGGGCAGATTTGTTTGTCCTTAGCATTCAACAAAAAAGACGATTTACGATATAAGCTTGATCCACTTATAGCATTCATTATGTGGCTGACCAGACTACCAGATATTCTGGGAGAAAAAATTACAGAGGCTTTTTGTGTTTTTATTTTTCTGGCGCCTAAATGCTCAACTGCTCTTAAGCCGGCTCGCTGACCAATTATTTTATGNTCCATAAGGTCTTCATGATGACGAGCACTTGAATAATCATAATCCATTTCCATAGAACCATTGTGTTCTGCAATTGCGGCACAACTTATTGTGTGTCCCGTGGCTTCACTAGACCCTATAAAACCATGTGAATTTGCAAATAAGGATTTAGTGATATAACTACCAACAGTTGCTCCTTCTGAATTAACCACTCTATTGTCAGACTCTAATGCAGCTTCTTCGCACTCTATTGCTATCTGTTTTGCATTATCAATTCCAAGATCCCANGGATGATATAGATCTAAATCAATTGCTTTGTTTGCCATACGTTCTTTATCAGCTAAACCATTACAATCATCACTTGCCGTCAAGCTTGAAAGGCTAAAGGCTTTATCAACAGTGGTTTTAATAGATAGCTCATCCATGTTATTTGAATTTGCTGAACCAATAGATTTTTGTAAAAAAACAGTTACTGTAAAACTTTGATCTTTGTAGTCTTCTACAGTCTCTATTGTTCCGTTTTGTGCTGTTACTGAAAACCCTTCCCCATAAGAAAATCTNACGCTGGCCTGATCGGCCCCCANATCAATAGCATGTTTTAAAGCCATTTCGGCCTGTTTTTGGAGATTATTACTATGCATATTTTTTCAATAACATTTATGTCTTTATTCTATCTTACTTAGACAGACTAAATAAGACATTGTAGAATTAGACTATGAGTATTCAAGTAGCAATTGTTATGGGTTCCGCATCCGATTGGGATGTGATGTCTAATGCTTCAAAATTGCTGGATAAATTTGGTATAGAACATGAATCTAGAGTTCTCTCTGCTCATAGAACTCCTAAACAATTAGAAGAGTTCATAGTCGAGGCTGAAAAGAATGGAACCCAAGTCTTTATAGCAGGTGCAGGTCTTGCAGCAGCTTTACCAGGCGTAGTGGCAGCTCAAACAACCATACCTGTTATTGGTGTTCCATTAATTGCTGGTTCACTTGATGGAATGGATGCACTCATGGCAATTGTTCAAATGCCTCCTGGTATTCCTGTTGGAACAGTTGCTATTGGCAAACCAGGAGCCATTAATGCCGCNCTATATGCCATATCAATTATGGCTTTGAAAGATGAGTCCCTTGCCAAACAACTTAAAAATTATAGGGCAGAACAAGCTGAGAAAGTTCTTAGTGCCACGCTCGGCTAAGCAGTTCCACCAACGGTTAGATTTTCAATTCTCATGGTCGGCTGCCCAACATTAACCGGAACCGTTTGTCCATCCTTACCACAATTACCAATACCGGGATCAAGAGCTAGATTGTCTCCAATCATTGTGACCTGATTTAGTGCTGATGGACCATCACCAATCAACATAGCCCCCTTAATAGGTCTATCCAATTTTCCTTTCTTAATTAAATAAGCCTCATTAGCTGAAAATACAAATTTTCCTGATGTGATGTCCACTTGTCCACCACCAAAATTCTTAGCGTAAATTCCATTCTCAACTGATTCAATAATCTCTTGATGTTTGTGATGGCCTCCCTGCATAAAGGTATTAGTCATGCGAGGAATTGTTTGCATGGAATATGATTCCCTTCTTCCATTTCCTGTTGATTTTGATTTCATAAGCTTAGCGTTCAATCGATCTTGCATGTAATTGCAGAGTTTGCCATTTTCAATTAGTACAGTACGCTGTGTGGGTTCTCCTTCATCATCTATATTAAGTGAGCCTCTGGCTCCAGATATGGTTCCATCGTCAATGATTGTACAGATTGACGAAGCCACTTGTTCACCCATTAAACCTGAGAATGCTGAGGTTTTCTTACGGTTAAAATCCCCTTCCAAACCATGTCCAATAGCCTCATGAACAAGAACTCCTGGCCATCCAGACCCAAGAACAACGGTCATTTCACCTGCTGGTGCTTCAATAGCTTCAAGATTAATTAATGCTTGTTCTACTGCTTCTGAAGCATAGTCTTTGATTCTTTTTTCATCAAAAAAAGCATAGTCCATTCTTCCACCTCCACCGCTCGTTCCTCTTTCCCTTCTTTCATTGTCTTCAACAATCACACTTAAACTCAGTCTTACCATCGGGCGAATATCCACTGCTAAGCGCCCTGATTGACAGACAATTAAGATGTTTTGGAAACTTCCTGCAAGTGAAGCCACCACCTCTTTAACTCGATGATCTTTGGAGCGAGCAGCGGTATCAATAGTCTGCAGAAGTTCAATTTTCTGTTTATCCTCTAAAGATTCAATAGGATTAATAAATGGATAATAATGATCATTAGATTCTGGTCCTTCGACTCTNAAAGTATCTGTTTTTCCTGATTTAGCAATACTTGAAGAAGCTTTTGCTGCTTGTAGAAGAGCGTCTTTTTCAAAAGATTCTGAATAGGCCAGACCTGATTGTTCATTAATGATTGACCGGAAGCCTGCTCCTTGTCGACTGGAATAAGATGATTTCTTTACTAAACCATCTTCTAAGGTCCAAGATTCTTGATGAATATTCTGAAAATATATATCCCCCATATCTATACCTTTAGACAACATTTGTGACATCATCAGATTTAAATCCTCTGTGGAAATATTATAGGGATCCAATAAGGTCGATTTTACCTTTGAATACAAGGCTTCACTTGTAATAGATTGTTGCTCTTTAGTCATTAAACAATACCTTATGATTTAACGCAGGAAATGATTCTCGAACAGATTTAATTCGATCAAGATCTATATCACTAATAACAATACCATTCCCGGTTCTAAGCAAATCCATTGTCTCACCCCAAGGGTTGATAATTACACTATGGCCATACGTGGTTCTTGACCCATAATGCTCTCCCCATTGTGCAGAAGCAACAACATAGGATAAATTCTCAACAGCTCTTGATGTTAATAAAGTCTGCCAATGTGCTTGTCCAGTTTCTTTAGTAAAGGCAGCNGGCACAGTTATCACATCAACGCCACAGATATCTGAACTCCGATAAAGCTCTGGAAATCGTATGTCATAACAAATAGAAAGGCCAACTGTACACCAAGGTGTTTTAATACTAACCAACTTATTGCCTGCTTTGATAGATGATGATTCGTTATATTTCTTACCATTAACTGTCACATCAAATAAATGTACCTTGTCATAGTAAGTTACTATCCTGCCCTTGTTATCGTATACGATACATCGAGTAAAACTTTTGTCTGCTTCGTTACATGTAATAGGAATTGAGCCTGCCACAATCCAAATATCTTGATCTTGTGCTTGCTGTGACATGAAGTTTTGGATTGGACCTTGCTCAAAGTCTTCCATAATTTCCTTAATAATTTGTTTTGGATAACCCATAAATGCAAAATTTTCAGGCAATAAAACTATATCTGCACCCTCTTCTTTTGCCTGAATAATTAATGACTGTGCTAGCAATAAGTTGTCTTCAACAATGTCAGTTGAATTCATTTGAACAGCTGCAAATCTCATGGTTCTAATTTTAAAGGATTTCTGATTAATTATTAAGTGATTGGGTCTTCTCTTCAACATTAGGTAGATAGTCACTGCAATTATCGATTAGCTCGAGGTCAATTTCATTCCCTTGAACCTCTTCTATTAGCGGTTTATCCCAACTTCCATTCACTGAATAGTAAACTAGCCCTGCATCTTTTAAAGGTCGTCTTAGTATTTTTGTTAATAAAAACACAGAAGCTGCAGCAGCAGGTCCACCTAACATTGCTGCACCACCAGGGAGTAAGTCAGAAATAGCAGGTTGGACGATGACGATTTGATTATAGGTACGCTCACGGATATTTGTTCCACCCAAAATGATTACATCTACTGTGGATGAATAAATTGATAGATTACATGTATAAGCAATATTATCTTTGAAAACCACATCAGCCTCTAAACGATCAAAAATAAAACCTTCCGCAAAGACATCTCTAAAATCGAGTAATAATCTTTTTGGAAGCTCTGAAAAACTAAAAAGAGACAATACCTTTCCAGGCACTCTATTTTGAGTATTAATCTCACCATCTTTGACCTTGATGTTGAGTACCCCATTTCCTGATGTAATATCAGTCTTTCGAGGTATCTGATCCCAATAAAAGTTAGTATTAATATTTACATCATCGCTTTTCAAAATATTAGCAAGACCTATTTTTTTCTGCAGATTTTCAATATCAATAGCTCTTGAAGTAATATTTCTTAGCTCTAAAGAAGGTCTTTTGAATCCTAGTTTTCTAAAGAAAAATAATTGCTTTATAGGAACATTATTTAGTAAAAATCCTGAATCATCTTGGTGACTAAAATCAATATCGCTACCATCAATGACTATGGATTTAATCAGCACAGATTGATTCATAATTGAATTCCAAACATCAATCTCAACTTCAAATTGCCCCACATCAACAGGCGAGAGATCATCAGCATTTAACCATGTTGAAAAGTCAGTAAATATTAATCTAGGCCTAAACTTTACATAGTCTTCTTTTGAGTAGTCAATACGAATAGATTCAAAACTGATACTCATAGAGAGTTGCTTCTCTATCCCTAACTTAATTGAATCTTTTTCTTGGTTTAATACCTTATTAACCAAGGTTTCAGTCTGATACAAGACAATTAACCAGAGTCCAAAAAAAATTACTAAAATTAATATAAGTTTTTTTATCACGACATAATAATATCTATTTTATTCAGGAAGTGTAGGCCATAAATATGAATCTAAAATGAATTTATGATCGATGGTATGGTTGATTGTTCAACATGCTCCATGATCTATAAATCTGCTCAATAATAATTACAGGGACCATGGCGTGAGGCAATGTTAGTTTAGAAAGTGACCACTGCATATTTGCTCGATCTAAAACCTCCTCTGAGAATCCATCTGGACCTCCTATAGCAAAGATTGGATTAACAGCATCTTGAAACCAATGATTCATAGAATCAGCTAATTCCTTAGTAGAAAACATGTCACCTTTTTCATCCAAAGCGATCAAGATGTCGTGGTTCTTAATCATTTTTAATAAACGCTGACCTTCCGCTTTGATATTATCTTTCACAGATTTTGTTTTGGATCTTTTAACGATAGGAATCTTTAAATGTTCAATTTTAATATGTGGAGGGAGTCTTTTTTTATAATCAGAGATTAGAATGTCATAATTCGTATTTTTTGAAGCTATAGAAATAATAATTATCTTCATGAACTATGCAGATGCACCAATACTCCAAAGGTCATCTAGCTTATAAAAAGCTCTCACTTCGTCAAGCATCACATGAACAATCACTTCTCCTAAATCAATAAGAATCCACTGAGCAGAATCATACCCCTCTATACCTAATATCGGGTGTTTTGATCTTTTTGCTGTCTCACTGATCTTATCGACTATTGATCGTGCGTGTCTGCTGGATGTTCCCGTGCAAAAAATCATGTGATCACTAATCGAAGTTAATTCTGTTACATCAATGTTATTAATACTTTGTGCCTTCATGTCATCAAGAACTGATAATGCCAAAGTTAAAGAATGGGTCTTGGTTTCAATCATTGAGAAGTCCTTGATTTTGAAGCAAACATAAAGAGTAGTCGGCTAATTTCATCCCATGGGTTGCCTTTATTGACTCCCTTAATAATCTTATCAACCGAACAAGCTTGATCCAATATATCCTCCATATGTTGTTTATTGATTGATTGCAAAAATGATCCAATCATTTTTTGTTTACTTGGCCATACTCTGGCTTGTTGCATTGCTTTATTGACTGAAATACCATCGCTAATATCAATCATTAGATCGTATAAGTTTTTAATTTCCCAGTTGACAACTCTCATTAACTCAAAGGGTTGAGTGCCCTCTTTTTTTAAGCTTTCAAATATCCTCAATACCCTAGATGGTTTTTTCATTATTGCGGCATCAGTTAACTGGAAAAGATCAAAGTGAGCTCCGTCAGCTACACATTGGTTAATATCTTCCATAGTTACTGACTTCTCTGTCTCCATTAATAGTAGTCTGTCTATCGATTGCATGGCCACAAAAAGATTACCCTCAGTAAGAGCTACAAACATATCCAGGGCTTCTCGATTAATAGACAACCCCTGATCTCTCAATCTAGATTTAATCCACATTGGTAATTGTGACGGATAAACTTTTTTGCATTCTACAGAAACTGATTTTTTATTTAAAAATCCAACCCACTTAGAACGTAAGATGTCTTTTTCCAGTTTGCCGCAAATAATAATTAATAATTGATCCTCAGTAATTTCTTCAACTAACTTAATTAAAGCCTCAGAACCTTTTTTGCCTGGTCTAGAATTGGGCATATGAATCTCTAATATTTTTTTCTCAGAAAAAAGGGACTGAGTTTTTAAATCACCAAGCACCTGATCCCAGTTAAAACGACCACTGACAGTAAAACGAGATTTTTCCTTATATTCATTTTTAAAAGCGTTGGCTCTAAGTTTGTCTAAGCTCTCTATTAGCAATAAATCTTCTGCGCCATGCAAAAAATAGATTCCATGAAGGCCGCCCTTCAAATGTTGACTTAGTTCATTAGAATTGAGTTTCAAGAATTACTGCCCATGGGTATGGCTTTTGATGGATCAAGCATTGGTATGTCATTAATAACTGGGTATAAAAACGTTAAGCTTGTATTGTACAAAACTTTTGATAATTGGTTGCTTAGACAATGTTTTTTAATAATATTAAGTTNNTTTTCTGAATTATTATTTTGTTGGCTTTTGTAATCTTTTATTAAAAACAATTTTAACTCTTCCCCAGTCTGGGGGCATCTAAGAATACTGATAATTTCAGGTCTCATTATCTAAACATCTCTTGATTTAAAAAAAAATTGAAACTTTTCTGGTACTGGATCGTAACCTGGTTTGAACAGAGGATTACATCTTAAAATTCTCAAGAGCATTAAATAGGTTCCTTTCATAAACCCAAAGCGATCTAAGCTTTCAATTGCATATTGAGAGCAAGTTGGCTGATACCTACAGTGTGGTTTAAAGAGTGGTGAAACATAAGATTGGTACAATCGGATCAAATATTTCATTGAGATTTTTTCCTACACATGATCATAAATAATTTAAAGCATTGACTGAGCATCTTGCTTGATGCGCTGTATCATAACATTCAATCCATTATTTCTAGTTGAACTGAGATGTTCGTTTAATCCAATCATTGAAATAAATGTTGGCTCTGTAGTAACAATATCAGCAGGCTCTTNATTATTGTATATCCTTAATAACAAGGCGATTAAACCTGAAACAATAGCCGAATCACTAGTGGCTTTACAAACAAAAAGATTATCTTGAAGATGGGTCTTAAACCAAACTTGTGACTGACATCCACGNACTAGATGCTCATTGATTTTCCATTCATCTGGGAACGTCTCTAATTGTCTCCCTAGATCAATAATATACTCATATTTCTCCATCCAAGTATCAAAAATCTNAAATTCTTTTGCTATTGTTTCTTCAATGTCTCTAACTGAACCCAATGTTGCCCAACCTAAAAAATAGTTAATCTTCGTATCGCCATTCTGTCCCATCTGGACCGTCTTCGATGAGAACCCCTTTTTCTAATAAATCATTCCTGATCCTATCAGATTCTGAAAAATTTTTTGATTCCCTTGCTCGCTCTCTTTGACTGATCAAATGCTCAATTTCATCTCTCGTTAAGGCTTTACTAGATGAAGTTTTAAACCACTCATCTGCACTCAGAGTCATTACTCCTAATAGAGATGCAGAAGCCATTAAGGTTGAGGCATATTTCTTCCTTTCTATCGAATCCTCAGAGTTATTAATTAGCTTAACTAGTTTGAATAAAGCACTTAGGGCTTTTGGTGTATTTAGATCGTCTGCTAGTGCTGACAAGACCTCATTAGAAGGCTCTGTTTCTTGGAAAATATCAACTTTTCGAATTGCACTATAAAGACGATCCAATTTCTTCTTAGAATCTTTAACAAGGTCATCAGACCAATTAATAGGTTTTCTATAGTGGGTACTTATAAGCGCCATGCGAACCACTTCTCCAGGTATTTCTTCAAGCAAGTCCCTGATTAATAAGAGGTTACCCTCTGATTTTGACATTTTAGTATGATTAAAATCAATCATGCCATGATGAACCCAAAAATTTGCAAAAGGCTTGCCTTTATGTGAACAAATGCTCTGTGCGCATTCATTTTCGTGATGAGGAAAAATTAAGTCTGACCCCCCACCATGTATATCAAGTGTTTCCCCTAAATATTTTTTAGCCATTGTTGAGCATTCCAAGTGCCATCCTGGTCTACCAACCCCCCAGGGACTCTCCCAACCTGGTAAATCTGATGTGGAAGGCTTCCATAGTACAAAATCTCTCGGATTTCGTTTGTATGTTGCAATAGCAACCCTAGAACCAGCTATCTGATCCTCATGCTGTCTATTTGATAGAGAACCATAGTCACTATATGAATCAACGCTAAACAAGACATGGCCTTTATTCTCATAGGCATAACCTTTAGCCAATAGATCTTCAATCATCTCTATCATTTCTTTAATATGATCAGTTGCCCTAGGCTCAATATCTGGATCTTTAACTCCCAATGCTGAAATATCTTGATGATAAATCTTGGTGTAGCGTTGAGTAATTTCTGATACATCGCTTTGCTCAGACTTTGCTGCTTCATAAATTTTGTCGTCTAAATCTGTAATATTTCTCACATAAATTAATTCATATTCTCTTTTTAACAACCCTGCAAGTATGTCAAAAATCACTGGCCCTCTTGCATTTCCTATATGTGGATAGCTATAAACGGTAGGCCCACAAATGTACATGGTTACCCGATTAGAATTAATTGGGATAAAGTTTTGTTTCTTTCCAGCTAATGTATTGTAGAGTTTTATATTCATTAATTATTTTTATTGCATTTATGAAAGTTATAATACCTAATGTTTCAATAAGATTCTGGGGTTCATGAATTGAATACAAAAAACTTATTTTCTAAAAGGCTGAACATCCAACAGATTGAGGAAGGATCAGAGTTAGCTCCTAAATTCGATGCAAAAGGATTAATACCTGTTGTAGCAACAGATTATGGATCAGGTGAACTTCTGATGCACGGTTATATGAATTCAGATGCTTTGAAACAAACTATTACCACAGGTCAAATGCATTATTTCAGTCGCAGCAGGAATCTTATTTGGCATAAGGGTGCAACCAGTGGTTTCTACCAAAATGTGGTGGAACTTAAAATTGATGATGATCAAGATGCGATCTGGGCTAAAGTTGAAGTAATTGGTGGGGCAAGCTGTCACGTTGGCTATAGAACTTGTTTTTACCGAAGAATTAACTTTAAAAATGGTGAAGTTAAACTTGAATTTACAGACTCAGAGAAAGCTTTTGATCCCAAAGAAATTTATGGTGACGCACCAAACCCAACAAAATTATAAATGAGTATAGTCGAGACCATTAGTTATGAACTCTGGGATAAAGACCCAGCGGCTTTTGCACATCAGCTTGGTAAAAATCATAAATTATCAGGTTTCTGCGGCATTAATGATCACCCTATATCAAATAGCTTAGTCAGTGAATCAATTGAAATGTTCTCAGCATTTTTTTCACTAAATGATGATATTAAAATGAAATATTTTTTAAAAGATCTAGGGGGCGCAAGAGGTTATACACCTTATCGTATTGAAACACCTAAGGGTGGGCAACATGCAGACTTAAAAGAATTCTGGCAAATGGGAAGGGAGTTACCAATTAATCATCCATATAGAAAATATATGTTTGATAACCAGTATGCAGACGAAATTAAAGAATTTCGAATAAAAATCATTGAACTGTTTAATGCTTTTGATCAGTTCGGAAAAGAGCTAATGGAAGCAGTTGCTTTATATTTAGATCTTGAACAGGGGTATTTTGAACCACATATCAATAATGGGAATAGCGTTTTAAGAACGATACACTACCCACCTGTTGTAGAAGATCATGGTGAAAGATCCGGAGCTCATGGTGATATTAATCTTATTACTCTATTAATTGGAGGCAATAAACCAGGACTTGAAATTTTTGTTAATGATCAATGGCATCCTATAGATACTCCTCAAAGCACTGTTGTATGCAATATTGGTGATATGCTGGAAAGATTCACTAATAACCGTTTACCCTCTGTGCTTCATAGGGTTACCACTCCCTCTGATATTGCTAAGAACTCATCACGTTATTCCATCCCATTTTTTTTACATCCAAACCCTGACTGGTTCATAGAAACACTCTCAACATGCATTGATAAAGATCATCCTAATCTCTATCCAGAAGGAATAATGGCAGATGATTTTCTTCAACAACGTTTATATGAAATTAAACTACTGTAGACTAGTTAAATTATGGAACACATACAGGTAACAATAGGAGGATTAATCCTTATATTTCTAGGCGCTATTTTCTCTACCAATAAAAAGAAAATAAACCTGTTCTATCTAACTAATGCTATTGTCTTGCAATTCTTGCTGGCCTTTTTACTAATAAAAGTACCGCTTATCACAAATATGTTTGATTCCCTATCACAAGGTGTTTTAGCCTTAAAAGATGCGACTGACAAAGGCACAGGATTTGTTTTTGGTTATCTAGCAGAAGGGGCTCCAAAACCATTTGAAGTCATAGATCCTGCTTTTGCTAATATTTTTATATTCTCAGGTTTAATGTTGATTATAGTGGTCTCTGCTTTATCAGCTATTTTTTGGCATTGGAGGATTCTACCCTTCGTCATCAAAATCATTGCCACAATATTTAAAAAACCTCTGAATGTAGGAGGACCAGTAGGTTTAAGTGCGACTGCTAACATCATTTTTGGACAGGTTGAAGCACCTTTATTGGTCAGGCCTTACTTAAATAAAATGACTAAACATGAATTATTAGTTCTCATGACTGTGGGTATGTCCACCATATCAGGTGGGGTCATGGTTGTTTTCGTGACAATGCTTTCAGGTCTTTATGAGACTAACCTGATTGGACATTTTCTAACTGCATCAATTATTTCGGTACCAGCTGCAATTATGTATGCCAATATCATGATGCCAAGTGATAAAAAAACTGAAGATCAAAGTGAGATTGAAAAATCAAAACTATATAGAAGCACCATGGATGCATTAACATCAGGGACAGCAGATGGTCTTCAAATAACTCTCAATATTGCTGCTCTACTTCTTGTACTGATTACATTTGTCAGCTTAGCAAATAATGGACTTGAGTATATATTACCTCCTGTCATGGGAGAACCTGTGACACTTGAACGAATTGCAGGGTGGATTTTTGCACCCATTGCATGGTGTATGGGTATTCCACAATCAGAAATGCAATTGGCAGGTTCTTTACTGGGCGTGAAATTTATACTTAATGAGTTTGTTGCATACATTAACTTATCTGGGATTGATGCAAATGCTTTATCTGAGAAAAGTCGCATTATTATGCTCTATGCCCTCTGTGGTTTTGCTAATCTATCGAGCGTTGGCATTCTATTAAGTGGGATTGGTACGATGATACCCAATCGAAAAGATGACTTAATATCGGTGAGCGGTAAAGCGCTTATTGCAGCCACGCTAGCCTCGTGTTTTACTGGCTTAGTAGTAGGCGTTATCTCTTAAACTGTTCTTATTGTTCCTTCATGGAAATGCTTTCGGCAGAGGGAAAGATATTTCTCATTGCC
>JGI24817J26689_1000124_pt1 | contig 15915 bp, 7 predicted proteins | sample METZYME_3_300m_FD_26689 | JGI IMG/M metagenome (IMG submission 26689) | reverse complement strand
CCCAAGTATGCACGGTGCCTCCCATGACAGAGCCCTCCGATCCAGTTGGAAGAGATACTCCTGAGAACTCGCCGTAGACGAATGCTGTAGCGAAGTCACCGGTCAGCGCGTATTCAGAATCGTACAGGATTTCTCGTACTTTCTCAGCGCTGAGATCCACAGTCCCTTCATATTCCCCTCTGTTAAGGCCGATTGAAATGTAACCTCCTGCTATCGGCTCCTCAGAACCAAGAGAGAGTTGCCACCAGCTATCTGCACCCATTGTACCGGTGCCTCCAACCAGTATCATTTCGAATTCAAGTGGAACACCTCCTACCATGTCAATCCATAGACCTGCCCAATCATAGGAAATACCCAACAATTGAGTCAGTCCAATGCCGTAAGTCACCATTGTTCCGAAGGCGTCACTCTGTGCGCCGAGCAGGAACAACGCAACTCCGTATAGTGGAATTCCTTGGAAGTCTGAAACCGAGAGAATTCCATTATTGGGGCTGGAGCCTTCTGAGCCCCAAAGGAGGTTGTTGAGGGCTACGGGGTTCGCTATGTCGACCCCACTGACCTCTGCTAGGCGCTCCCTCAGGGAAGCGTTAGAGGAAGTTGCAAGATCTGCTCCACCACCATTTGTGGCGAAAGTTGTCCCAGCGAGAGCGTAAACAGCCCAGTCCATGTGTGTGAGAACTACCGGGTCGGTGCTACCGTAGCTGAACAGTGCAGCACGGGCCGGAGTAGTAGTCTCGCTAGGCTCTCCCATGCCCGCTACAAGCATAGGACCTATGTCGCAGGTTAGGGCGATGCAAATCCCTGTGGAAGGGTCTACAGCATCGTAGAGGATGCTCTGGGCCGATGCCGCGAAGTCAGGACTCGCATCATCGACTCCGCTCTGCGCGAGCCAGTTGTCATAGGACCCTTGGAGCACGGCAGCGGGTGCCATGGCGTCAGCAGTTGCCTCATCATATCCGGCTTGCTGAAGCGCCTCCGATGCTCCAGGTACCATCAGGTCAATCTCCTCCGATGCCCAGATGCTGGGTGCCCTGTTCTGCATATCGTTAATCAACATCATCTGAGTGAAGCCGGCCTTGGCGAATGTCTCACCGTAGGTTATCCCGGTAGCCACACCTGCCATCCTTTGGGTGTTCCAGAGGATGTTTGCATTGGTCAGTTCGTAATCTCCCGAGACCGATGCGTGCTCGTTGCCGTCGTCATCCGCCCATGTGCAGTTTTCGCACCATTCGAATGAGTCGTACTCGGAGTATGTGATCGTCCCATTTTCAGCATCGAAGTCGAGGATATCCTTGGTCGTCGTCACGGTGTAGATGAACGGCCCCATCTTCTCAAACACGGCGACTTCATCATTCAGGCTAGCACCCGGATTCGTCAAGTTGTAGGCGAAGTAGGATCTCTCGCTGGTTTGGACGAGCCACTCGTCGTCCTCCCAATCGGAAGCATCGTCCCTTCCATCTACAATCAGTTCTTCGACTCCGGCTTGAACGTTGCTTGCCACTACGCCGGTCAGGACGAACATGTTCAGGCTGACCAGTATTATTCCTGTGAGCATCAATGCTATCGATTTGTTGCGGTTCATGGTATGCACTCTCTACGCGCGCACACACGGGTGTGCGAGATAAGCGTTGCACTGCTATCCAAACCCAAAGAAACGCGTTACTAAGGCTCAAATGAAGCCGAATCCGTCGAATTCTCGCGCGAATGTGTACATCATTATCGGGACTAAGATAATCCCCATCGCGTGGCTGCGCCGGATGCCTATCCGAGGTGGCATCAGCCCCATCGCGGTGCCGATAATCAGGACTCCTAGGCCTATCCATCCTGTGGACAGCCAGACAAGTATCGAGATGAATCCGGTGACAGTGAACACTAGTGTCCTCAGTGGAACGATCTCGTGCATCTTCAGCATCCCCTTGCCGACCTTAATCATCACCGGAACGGCGAACAGCCCGGAGGCAATCGTGATGCCCAACAGCCTGATGAAATCAGCTGGGGGCTCAACGCCGTTCCACATGTCGATGGGGTACATCATGTTGAGAGCGAGCGCGGCCCCCGAGCGCGGCCTGCCGACCATGTACAGGAAACCGAGGACCATCACCGTGACCGCGGTGTTGACCGAGGACAAAACGGCGATGACCTCGAGGTCCTGCTGCTGGCTCTGGGCCCCCAAGTCGAGGTCGGGGCTGACCCCGGCTTCGACCAGCGCCTCCTCGAAGATCTCCCTCTCCTCGTCCGAGAGCTCGTCGAGGTCGTCGATATCGAGGGGCGATGCCTTCGGCGTGAAGCCAGGCTGGATGCCGTGTTCGAAGTCAGCAGGGATGTAGTCCGGGTCGGTCAGCCTGCCCCACAGGTTGCGCATGCTCATGACGACAACAGTGGCTTGTGCGGCAGTCATCCCGGGCAGGATGGCCATCACCGATGAGACGATGGCAGACAGGAAAGTCGGAATCGCGAGGGGCCTCATCGGAGGCATCTCCCAGTTGGCCTCCTGAGGTGGGATTTCTGAAGTCGTGACGTAGATGTCGATTAGGTTGGCTATCCCGAACAACCCGGCCAGACCCGGGAACAACAGGGTCGCTGATGGCATCCCGATTGGTGAACGCCCTGGTAATTCGAACACCGCCCAGCCGTAGAACCCAGTGAGCAGGAAGAAGAAGGTCGCAGCGAGCATCCCCGCTGTCCTAGAACTACTGCCGAGCCTCAGGTCGAGATTCTCCCATTTGCGGTGGATGTTGAACTTCCCCAATGGGATGTTGAACTCAATCTTGCGAGGCAGTCGCAAGACCAGCCTGCTGGTCAGGCGTTGACTCCATTCGGGCCATGGCAGCCGAGTCGTCTCGGTCATGATTAGGAATGCCGAGATAATCAGAAGCAGCCACGGCAGGACATCGCGGCTGGACTCGTAGAGGCCCAGACCAGGGTCCTCCCCGAAAAGCAGCCTCGCCACTATCAGCAGAGGTATCGACATCAGCATTCCCATCTGCGAGCCGCGCGCTGAGTAGGCCACTCCCTGCGCGGCTTGGCCCGAGATCAGCATACGGTGCCCGGGCAGCAGGGCGAGCGCCATGTTGTCGTCTGGGGCGCCGACCAGAGCGCTAGGGATGTAGTTCAGGAAGGTGTGTACGGTGCCGCAGGCGACGATGATGCCAGCAACAGCGTCTAGGGGGATTCCGATGGCGACTGCCACCGGCGAGAGACTCAGTGCTATCAGAGCAACGTTGTTGACGTGGAACCCGGGAATCAGCCCGGTCAGGCAACCCAGCATGATGCCGAACAGGTAGGAGGCAATCAGCCATCCGAAGTCGAGCACCACTGGGTCCATTGAATCACCTCAGCGGATGTCGATGCAGAACTGGGCGGAGTTACCGACAGAGTCCTCGGTCATGGTCAGCCGACCCGTCCATTCGATGGGCTCGCCAATCTGTTCCTGCTGGCTGGCTTCGGTGCCGTCACCGAGCAGGCAGACCCGCTCTTCCGAACCGGAGCGCGAGATCCACTGGGCACCGCCCTCGTCCATTACCGCCTCACCGGTTATCTGCACCAGTTTTCCGAGGTCCCATTTCCACGAGTTGTAGCCATCGCCCCAGTTGAGCACCGATGGAGCAGGCGCTTCGCCAAGCAGCCAGGAGCGTGCTTCTAGGACCAGCCTGCCCTCTGACTCCGACCACAGCACCGTCGCGTTGAACCGGATTGCCTGATCCGCCTCAATCCACTCCGCGTGCTCGCCCACGAACTCTATCCTGAGTTTGGTGTCCCTGTCATAGTAGCCGGGTCCGTCACCGACGTATCCCTTGTCATAGTCAGGGGAAATCGGATCGGTAATCCAGCCCTCGAACTGGTAGCTGCTGCCGACGTAGGCGAACGGATCCTCGACGACCTCCTTCATCGCCGTGATGTCGTCGCCGAACTGGCCAGCTGGGTGTTGCAGCGCCTCGACATAGCCCCTGTCAAGGCAGACCTCGGCCTCGTCAGTGGACCATGCGAGCCTACCACCCCAGTCCCCCGTCTGTCCGACTATATCACTCACCAGATCCTCTGGAGATGGCAGCATGCAGAGCCGGTCAGTGGGCGCATCGCCCTCAATCCACCATTCGTCNCCATCTCTGGTCACGGTGCCGTCGATGACCACCAGCTTTCCGACCTCGTAGGTCAGGGTGTACGGCTCGACCTCCCAGTTGAGGTAGAGAGTCTCGCCCTGTGACAGAACCTCGACCTCGGTGGCCTGTACTAGTAGCCTCCAGCGATAGGAGCGCTCGTCGAACTGCAGCCAGCCGTTGACGACGACGTGGCTGCCGGCCTCTACCCACTCCATGACTCGACCTTCGACCTGCATGTACAGCAAGTGGTCTGCTCCGCCGTAGACTTGGTTATCCATCACATATAGCGAGTGGTATGTTACATCGGGAGCGAGGGACTCGCTGAGCCAGCCGTCTAGGGTAATCGACTGATTGGCATAGGATTGTGGATCCCGTCCGACCTCGACCAGTTTGGTCTCGGTGAACTCTATTGTCTGATCCCTAGTGACGATGGCGCCGTAGCCATTGGACTGCAACCATATTCTTCCATTCCACTCCGAGACCTCGCCCTCGACGGTGACCACGGTTCCAATCGGAGGTACCTCGTTGGTCCAGTCAACGTTCCAGCGGACCTTCGCAACAGAGTGCCCGCCAATCTCCTGGACCTGCAGGTCTATCCTGTCTGCTCCCTCTCCGTACGGGTCGCGCACGTAACTCGTCAGCACGCCCTCTATCTTCACGGTCTCACGGGGGTAGTTCCGTATCTCGTCTATCTCTATCATGTCCGGTTCTCTTATCACGGCGTAGAAGTTCATCGCCGAGACAAGTAGAAGCGATGTGAAAAACATCACCCATAGCTTCGCCATGAGTCCCCACGGGCGGGCCTCGTGCTTCAAGGTTGAGAGCGCTCGGCGTCGATTCCCCATCCCGCGGCGCGAAGACAAGGTTCATTTCACAAAGCGTTGCGAGAGATGCAGGGACCCGTAGCTCAGTTGGTTAGAGCGCTCGGCTCATAACCGAGTGGTCATCGGTTCAAATCCGGTCGGGTCCACCACTCAAATAGTACAACTCCGCAATGGCCGTTTCGTGGTCCAGTTGGTGCGAAGCCTCAAATACAGTCCGAGAGGGCCTCATTGACAATGACGAAGGCTCGTTCGGTCCGACCCGCCCTGATGATTCTGGCTGTGTATTTCCTCAGTACTTGGGTCGGAGCGGCTGCAGTCCAGGCCCAAGGGCCTGTCCCAGACATTACGCTAAGCTGCCAGCAGCCACAGCCAATCGAAGTCTATCCGGGAGCAACCAGAGTCACCATCATAGATTGCACTCTGGAGAACCCGACCATTCACCAAGAGAAGGTCAATGTGCAGATTCAGTCCGGTTCCCTTGCCGCGGCCGGTCCAGCCTCGATGACCGTTGGGGCCCAGTCTGACGTCTCCTTCCAAGTCGTCGCTAGGGCCGAACTCAGGATGCCTGAGGGATCCCAGATCATCAGCATCACCGCCGAGGTCGTTCAGGCCGACGGAATCACTTGGGTTGGGACTCCGACCACATACAAGGTTCTCGCAGTCATCAGACAGTTCAGCCGACTCCGAGTAGCCTCCGAGGTCGCCTTCCTGCAGCTCAGGCCCAAGGTCGATTACATGCTGGTCTTCGACGTCTACAACGACGGCAACGCGATGGACAGGTTCAATGTCGGAGTGGACAACTACGATGATTTGAACGACGAGGGCTTCCAACTCAGCATCCCGTTAGTCTCGGTCGAGATAGAATCGATGGCTCCAGCCGAGAAGATTAGGGTCCAGATGAGGACGCCGAAGAACCAGGGTTGGACTGACAAGTACTTCTCCTTGCAGTTCAAAGCCACCTCCGAATACTCGGTCAGAACCGAAGGGATTCCGAATTACCAGGTGCAAACCATGACGATATACATCAGAGGGGTGTACTTGCCTGGGTTCGAGTTGATGAGTACCATGATGATCACGACTCTCGCGGCTGCTGCGCTGGCCGGCTGGTACCGGGACGACGAGGATGACGAATCGGATGAGCCCAGAGTCCTCGATTCACGACTGTTCTGAGCCGTAGTCCCTACGAAGCGACTTCTCGTCAACGGGTTGATAACCCACATGTGCGACGTGTGTACTGTCTGTGAGGTGCTTAGGTGAGTAACGGCGGTTTACTGCAGAAGGCCATCGAGCAGCAGTCCCATGATGAGGGAGATACTGTCATCGTGGCCGATGCGACTGAACCCCGGGGCGCTGGGACGCCGCCCGGGTCGATGAAGCAAGGGGCGGGACTGGGAGTAGTTGCCCTGCTCCTATCCTGGGTTGTCTCGAGCCCCGGAATACAGAGTGACTACGCCTTTGCCGGAGCAATTCCAATCGTCCTCTTCGCCGCATCCTTCTATTTGGTATGGAATGCAGTGGGCAGGAAGCAGACTGCGGTGATCGCTGTCGTATACATCCTCCTCGCAGCTTCTCCATACGCCGCCATGAGCCTGTCCTCAGGAGAGATAACCATAACCGAATCCGAACTCTCGGACGACGCTACTCAAATCACCCTGACGATTCGCGAGTCTGGTGCTTTGTTCGGTTCCTCTGTAGACTCGGCTGATATCTCGATAACCTATGACGGCGACAATGTGTACGATTCCACAGCCTCGTTCTCGATAGACAGGGAGGACGGATTTGGCGAGTACGGCGAGATTACACTTACTGTCGCCGAGTGGTACCAAGGCAACGCAGCGGATGACGCGCCCTACATCGTCACAGTGAACTTCGACAGCTCCTCCGATTCCATGGAACTGCAGTCGAACTACCTGCAGAGGACCATTGATGATGTCAAGAGTGCCACGGCGGGAGCGATGGGAACCGGAAGCGAATGCAGCGATTCTAAGGATTCTTGCATCATTGGAGTGGCCCTGAAGTCATGGTCCGGGCTGGATGCGATTGGTGACAATCCTCCCGGTGGCCTTCCTCACGCAGACTACACGGTCCAGGCGACACTATACTACGACTCTACTGCAGCCATCAGTTATCCGACGGTTACGGTTGTCAACGGTGTCGCCGGGTGGGACTCGAACAACGGTGAGTATGGTGGAGGCAGCGCGTTCGTGGGAGATGATGGCTCAGAGCTGCCGTTGCCCGGATCTGTGGATTCGTTCGAACTCAACACGAAGTATATCCCAATCGAAGATTGGGATCAGGGATATGGGTGCTACCATTTCACTGTCGAAGTTACTCAATCCTCTCCGTGGTCTGACGACTCAGTTGTATCTCATACCTCATATTACGAATACACGGAAGAGGGTGGTGAGACCAACGGAAATCCGACTAACGAGGCGTGGACATCTGTAACCAGTTGCGATGACTAGTACTCATCCTTTGAGTAGCTCGGATCCTCTTCCTCAGTTTCGACGATTGCATCCGACGCTCGCCTGAGCATCGTCATACCGGCAATCCCCACCCCCACGACGATTGCAGCCAACAGGGGCAGTATAGGCAGGGAGTCGCCCTCGACCGGCTCCGTCCAAGTCGCCAACCCCGTACTTATGCTGCCACCCCCGAAGGCGTCCTCCTCCACTAGTTGTGAAGGTGTAAGAACGCGGCATGACAGGGTTGCATCTCCGACCTCGCTGTTGCGCCAGCCAAAGGATACTTCCACGGACTCGCCGGCGTCGATGCCGACCTCCTGAAATCCTCCGATGTTGGCCTCCAATCCCGTCTCCACCACATCGCAGGTGAAGTACAGTAGCGCAGAGGCAGTACCCCTGTTCGCCAATCGGGCCAGTATCGGCATGGATTGCCCTGTGGATTTGGTCGAAGCGCCATTGGCTATCTCGAGCGACTCCCACTCCACGTATGGAGTCCCCGAGTCCAGCACCGTGTTCTGCGCCCAGCTCAAAGTGACCGGACCGCCACCGTAGTTGCCGATGCCCGATGTCTCGGGGTTCCAGCCAGTCACGTAAGTCACCACCTCGATGGTCGCTGACTCAGTCCAGACAGTCCCGTCGGAGTAGCCGATCTCGACTACGCGCTCACTGCCTGAGTCCACAGAAGCGAACCCGCCTAGGCTGAAAATCTCCTGCGTGGACTCTTGAGGGCCGATACCTGTGATCCTGAGGACCACATAGTCGGCATCGACTTGTATGGTTTGGCCCGAGACCCTACGCTCCCAGCGATCGATTAGCCCGCCTGAACCGCTGACATCCTCGCCCCAGTAAACCGCCGAATCGGGCCCCGCGCGCACATCGTGGTCATCGAGACTGCCGGAGAACGCAGAATCCCCGAGCAGTTCAATCTCGCCTGAATTCCCAAGGATCACTGGACCCACTCTGTCGAAGTCGGTGTCATCCGCGCTCATGGCGCCGTTGACGGTGATACGACCACCTGAGACGGCGGAGTTCCCTGATGTCATCTCTCCCTCAATCTGGATGGTGAAGTCCTGCTCTCCCGCGCTCCTCATGTTGACTGATTCAAGGTCACTGCCGAGGATGGTGGAGCTGCCGCCCACTTCGGGCTCGATGGTAATCGAGGCAACGGTCACCGCACTCGACGAGTAACCGGTCAGGCCAATCCACACGTCTCCCGCACCGTCTGCGAACGAGAAGGTGTGCGATGAGCCGTTGATGCTGATTGCCTCGCCTGCCACGTGCGCTGCGTCACCGTAGTAACTGTCTCCTTCCATCGCCTGCATCTTGACGCTGAACGGTCCTGATATCCCATCTCCCGGGACTTTGAACTTCGACATGTTGGCCTCATCCCAATACCCCATGCTGGCTATTGCAGTGGGAGGCTCCTCCGCGACCACGCTCGCCTGATTCAGAGTAAGAGTTCCACCAGCCTCGACGACGATGCTGGAGTTCGAGTGCATGTGGACCTCGGTGCCATCGATAGTCAGATGACCGCCGCTCACAATTCTGACCGTGCCCTCTACCGACTGCTCACTTGTCCATGTCACATTGTCGCTGATGACCGTCTCGGCCACATCGGCTGAAGCAGATGGGGCCGTGCACAGTAGCACAGCGGAAGCCATCAGGAAGCACTGCAGCAACGCAACTCGTCTCATATGCCGCCAATCCAAGCGTCGGTCATGAATAGTTTTGCCCGACGTTCTTCGGATAGGGTTCATTCGCATACGGCTTCTGGGCGCTGCGTGGACGTGTCACCTGCCTTCCCCGCGCCCGACCCCGCGGCGTTCGCGCTGAACATCCTCTCCGTGCTGATGATGTACGGGCCGTTCTACCTCGCTAACACCGGCGCGATGCTGTTCGGAAAGTGGATTCCCGACAAGCTGGGATTCAGCAGCACCGTCATCGACGGAGGCAGAAACTGGAAGGACGGGTTTCGCCTCCTCGGAGACGGCAAGACGTGGAACGGCCTGCTGGGGGGGGCTTTCTTCAGCGGCCTGCTTACGATGCTGGCGCATTATCTGTGGTTCGATAGGCTGTTACCGGACGCGCGCCCGTTCGTCGACCCCACTCTACTCACCGGGCCTGATGACTGGTTCTGGGCGGGCGGCGAGTGGGGAGCGGCTTTCGCGATGGGCTTCACACTGGGGCTGGCATGCATGATCGGCGATACGGCAGGTTCGTTCATCAAGCGCCGTCGAGGCCTCAAGCGAGAGGGCGACGAGAGTTCGCAGGCCCCCCTTCTGGACACCATGCCATTTGCCATCGCCATCTTCGTCACAGCCTTCACTCTGTTCGACGCGCAGATCATCACCGATGAACAGCTGCAGGGGGAGATAGTCGCTCTCATCGTGCTCACCCCGATAATCCACCGGCTGTCCAACCTGCTTGGATATAGGCTCGGACTGAAGTCGGTGCCGTTCTAGGACAGGTTTGCCCTCGGAATCCATTATCGCCTCACCTGCCCGCGCAAGTTCATGCCCGGACTGACTGTGCTGGTTGTCGGAGGAGGTGGTAGGGAGCACGCGCTCTGCCTAGGCCTCAATGCCAGCCCCTCGGTCGGGTCCATCCACAGCGCGCCCGGCAATGCGGGCACCTCGATGGTAGGAACCAATCACTCCGTCTCAACCAGCGATACCGAGGGATTGCTCTCGTTGACCTCCGAACTCGGCGCCGACCTAGTCATAGTCGGCCCGGAGGCACCACTCGTCGACGGCCTCGCCGACTCCCTCAGGGCCATGGGCATAGCATGCTTCGGACCGCACGCCGAAGGAGCGATGCTCGAAGGCTCGAAACTACACGCCAAGAGGGTCATGCAGTCCTTGGGGGTCCCTACAGGGGGCTGCGTAGTTGTCGAGGAAGCCGGAGCGATTGAGGCTGCTCTCGAATCGTTCGAGTCGCCTTGGGTGGTCAAGCGCGACGTGCTAGCAGCCGGCAAGGGCGTCACCGTGACATCCGACAGGCAACAAGCGCACGACGCCCTCGCTGCAGGTCTCGCCTCCGACGGCCTCGTCCTGCTCGAGGAGCACCTGTCCGGAGAAGAGGCCTCAGTATTGGTCGTGATGGACGAGTCGGGCTATGTATGCCTGCCTCCAAGCCAGGATCACAAGAGAGTTGGAGAGGGTGATACCGGGCCCAACACAGGTGGCATGGGCGCATACGCTCCAGCTCCGGTAGCGACTCCAGCGGTCCTCCAGAGGGTAATCGATGAGATCGTCGAGCCGATGCACCATCACCTCAGGAACCAGAACGTGCCGTATCGCGGCTGCCTCTACGTCGGACTGATGATCGACTCGGAAGGTGCACCGGGGGTCATCGAGTTCAACGTCCGTTTCGGCGACCCCGAGACCCAAGTCACCGTGCCCCTGATTTCCAGCGATCTGGCTGAGCTCCTCCTAGCCTGCGCAGAGGGTAGGGTCAGCGACGCCGAGGTTGATTTTCAGTCGCATTCAGCAGCAACGGTGGTACTTGCCTCGGAGGGCTATCCAGAATCCTCGGTCACCGGGCGAATCATCTCTGGAAGCGAGGTTGAGATTGAGGAGGGCGAGGTCAGGGGATTCGTACACTACGCGGGGGCAAACTTCGATGCAGAGGGAAATCTCGTGTCATCGGGGGGGCGGGTCCTGTCCGCCACCGGAACAGCTCCGGACCTCAGCGGCGCGGTCGGCGCGGCCTACGGGGTGATTGACGGCATTGCTCTCAAGGGCTCCCACTACCGCTCGGATATCGCATACCGTGCTCTCTAGCGGGTTTTGAACGGGTTTGTCCCTGCCAAAATCTGCAACCATTCTACGAATGGTTATAACATCCCGTCAAATCGGCGCGACGCTGAGCCTTCAGGCTGAATACGGTGATTGATGATGAATGACACAAATGGTGCAGCAGAAAGCGGGTTCTCAAACTCGGGCTTCGCCTCGGTCCCGGTGGTGCTAGCGGCATTGCTGGTGCTCTTCCTCGGGGCCGACTACGCTGCAAATGGAGCAATGGAAAATGATGGATACACGCAAGTCCTGATTCTGCCCGCTGTAGCCGCTCTCGCGGCTGCTCTGGGCAGAACCGGTGCTGTAGTGTCCCTCGGAAGCCACTCCCGGCATCGCGCCGTTGTCACGATTGCCTTCATCGGCGTTGCAGGCATCATCTCGATGGCGTACAACCTGTTCGGGAGCATCGGAAACCTAGGTGCTTTCACATTCGCCCTCGTCGGTATCTCGACCTTCCTGCTGGTCAGCTCGAACAGGAGGGAGGAGTCGACGATACTCCTAGCAGTGGTCATCGGATTCCACTTGGCTGTCTCTCACGCCGCTAACTCCGCGATGGACACCTCGTCATGGGCAGGGAACGCACCCGACCTAATCGATGTCGAGAGGGCTGCGGCCGCCTCGGTCTTCTTCGCCTTCTGGGCGGTTTCGATTGTGGTCGGCGTAATCTTGGCTCTGTTGATGAGGACATTTGGTAATCTGGATTCCCCTGGGGGCACATTTGGTAATCTGGATTCCCCTGGGAGCGGATCCTGGTTCGCCGATCTCTCAGACTCGCCCTGCAGAATCACTATGATAGCATTCGGCTTAGTCCTCGCAGCTCAGGCTGTGCCACTAATCTGGCTAGGACAGATTGCTGACGCTCAGAGCTACTTCGAGCATCATTACCTCGGCTCTGTATGGGCGCTATTCACCACTGCTGCAATTCTGTTCGTGGCGTTCTGCCACGCAGAGCGATGGAGGGTGATTGGAACACTAGTAGCAATCAACTGGTCATTGTACACACTCGGGCACTTGCAGGAAATCGGGAACGAGTTCCCTGATTTACTCAGTGGTAACGACGCGATGAGCACTTTCTCCTGGTTCTTCCTCGGATTCTGGATCAATGTGATTGGCCTCATGGTCGCTACACGCGGCTACTTAGGCGATGTCTCGCCCCGTCACGAGCCGAGCGCCGCTCGTCTCTGGTGGGGCCAGCACTCCTACGGGGTTATGCTGACTCTTGCAGTATTCGTTGCCTTCGCCGTTCGTACGGGTTGGAACGTTCTGCCTGCGATGAACGCGTCTGCCACCGGACTCTGGGACATGACCGGAGGCTCCGACCCGTGGTACATGAAGCGTGTCGTGGACTACATCATTGCTGAGCGCAGTCACTTCATCTTCGACCACGACCGCGCGTACCCGATGGGCGCCATCAATCCGCGTCCGCCGTTGTTCTCGTGGTCTCTGGCGCTCGGCGGTATCGGCCTCTCGTGGCTTCTCGAGATTCCCGCCGAAGAGGCGGTCTGGTGGAGCGTCGCGGCTTTCCCAGCCATTTTCGGCGCTCTCATCGTACTTCCTCTAGCCGCGATGGCGAGGAGGATGCACAGCAATACTGCAGGAATCCTGACCGCATGGCTCATCGCCCTGATGCCGGGGCACGTCTCACACTCGACATTCGGCCTTGCTGACCACGACGCCTTCGCCCTGCTGTTCCTGTCGATGGCGTTCTACTTCTGGGTCAGGGCCATCGAGGGACTCGGTACGGAGAGGTTGTTCACCACTCCCAGTTCCAACCCACTCTACCTCATAGCGGGAATCAGGGAGAACTGGCGCAGGAACCCCCGGACTATGGCATACGCCACCCTGTCCGGCATCTCGTTCGCCACAGTGGCCCTCGGATGGAAGGGATTCGTCTACGGTCCCGGCATACTGTTCCTAGCGTTCGCTGGTCAGATAGCACTGAACATGTTCCGCAGGCGAGACAGCCTGCCCCTCACTTCGACCGCTTTGCAGATGTTGCTCACGACATTCCTGATTCCGCTGCCATTCTACAATTGGCCAGGGCTGAATCTAGTGTTCGACCCCAGCGGGTTCCAGCCGATGTTCTACATCATCGGATTCACCGTCGCGCTGGGTTGGGTTTCAGCCGCTTTCCGGGACAAGCCTTGGCTGCTGGTACTCGGCAGTGGCACAATGCTCATCGGAGGCATACTGGCAATCCTGTACGTCCTGCAGGAACTTGAGATATACAGCGGCTGGGACATCCTGTTCACCGGCGGTTTCTACTTCTCCAAGAACAAGATATTCGGAACAATCGGCGAGGCCCAGGCTCCTAGCCGAGGCGTCCTGTTCGCATCTTACGGGCCGGTTGTGGCCATGATTGCCGTGGGATGCGCCTTGGTGCTGATGTGGCGCGGAGCCAAGCGCGAGCGCCAGAGCCACCTGCTTCTGGGGATCTGGGTGGTCATAGCGACCTACATGGCTTGGTCCGCTGGAAGATTCATCTTCAACGCGACGCCAGCGATGGCGGTCGTCGGTGGCCTAGGCATCGCCATGATGTGGAAGGCGGCGAACTTCCCGGCATTCATCAAGGAGTGGCGCCGCTCAGGCATCGGCACTCCGCGATCCCGGTGGAGTTCAGTGTGGCCTGCCACCAAGAAGAACTCCGCAGTTCCCGTTCTGCTTCTGGTCGTCATGCTCGTCGCTTCGCAGCACGCTACCTACGGCATAGACTCCGGAATACCACGGGGCGAACCATCGGCTACTGACGTGGATCAGGCGATTCATGACATCGCCCCAGACTTCCTGCGGGCCGAGCTGCTGGGGCTTTCGGTGCTCAAGAGCGAGGACTACAACCCAGATTCTGAGATGTGGTACATGGGCACCTTCGGGCCAGGATTCAACAGCGGAGCTTGGAACCTCGCTTACGAGTGGCTGTCGGAGCAGGACTCCGACGTAGGCTTCAGCGAGAGGCCAGCCTTCGTCTCATGGTGGGACTACGGCTTCCAGGCACTCGCCCAGGGGCAGCACCCCACCGTGGCCGACAACTTCCAGTCGGGGATACCCAACAGCGGAGGGATGCTCTTGTCCGACAGTCAGGAGGACACGCTCTCGCTGTTCATCACCACTCTCGCTCAGGGCGACCGGCGCTACAACGGCGGCGGCAGTTTCACTGATGATTTCTCATCGGTGCTCTCCGAGCGCATGTCACAGAGCCAACTCAGTGAGTACAACAACATCCTGTCGCTGGGTGTTGGCGACGAGGGCTTCGTCCTCAGCCGCTCTATGGCAGTCCTAGCCACCGACGACAAGACAGAGCTCCTCAGGGGGCACCTCCTCGGGCCAGATGGAACTCCCGAGGCCGAGGAAGTCTGGATGGTCATGTTAGACGGCACTCAGATGGGCAATTCCACTACCAACGAGACCGAGGCCATGGGGCTGTTCAACGCTACTAGGCTGAACACCGCAGAGTTCAAGATCAAGGTTACTCACTACATGATCGACGATTACAGGTACACCAGTGATCTGATTGAGGACTTCAACGACGTATCGACCAGCCTGCATCGCACGAACGCACGACTCGCACTCAGCAGGGCCTTCCTGTCCAGCGCATTCGAGATGAGCGAACTCTCTGACATCTACCACGGAATCACCAGTCTGGAATACGACGTCCAGAACTACGAGGGTGAGCTCGGTGACATGGTGACTCGGAACAATGACATCAGGTACTTCGCCATCGACAACAGGCTGTACCCCCTCGGTGGTGCGTACTATGCAGACTACCAGTACCACCGCGGCCAAACCACAGGTATCTTCCACGCTCCGACAGGTCTGTCAGGTCTTGATTTGGATGACTACATCACCTCAGTCTATCAGACACAGAGAGGGGGCGGGGAAATCATGACCATGACCGCCGCTCAGTATGAGGAGGCATACCTCGCCGACATCGTCAGGCAGAATTCGGGCGCATCCGATTCCACCGAGATAATCAGGATGGTCGACATAGACTACCAGCAGCAGCCTGCCTTCTTCGACACCATGGTAGCCAGATTCTACGTAGGGTACTCTACCTCCTCACTGGATCTTCCCGGTGACGCCGCGCAGCCGGCTCCGCACTTCTACACCACCGGCACTCCGGGCTCCTACCTCGAGAACGCATACCCACTGCCCGGGGCCATGATGAATCACTTCGTGCTGTCGAACTGGTATGACAACGAGCGCTGCGAATTGCTCGACAACGGCTCAAAGGCAGATGAGGACTGCGCCGACCCGACCATCGGCTCGGCCAACACCCAAGTCAAGGTGATGAAGTACTACAGCGGTGCCACTCTGGAGGGCACCGTCGAGCTAGAGGGCTTCGGACCGATACCCAACGCCCGCGTGATGTTTGAGCGCGACGCGTTCAGCGGCGAGGAGGTCGCCGACGAGAACGGAGACGTCGTTGACGGAGACGACCGTACCTACTGGATCCCCATCGGGTACGCGGACGCTGACGAGAACGGGCATTTCTCCTTCACCGCCCCGGCAGGCAAGATTCGCGTCTCCGCCTTCATCGGCGAGCCAAACCTCGATGCCGCTAGGTCGTTGATGATGACCACGGACGTTAGCCAGACGTTGGGCGATATCTTCCAGGAAACATCGGTTGACAGAAACGTCAACCCGATTACCGGAATCCTAGCTAACGTCTCAGGCTCGACTTGGCTCTCAGAGGCCATAGTCAACATCTCCGGTTCAGACGGCCACAGCAACG
>JGI24817J26689_1000118_pt1 | contig 16118 bp, 12 predicted proteins | sample METZYME_3_300m_FD_26689 | JGI IMG/M metagenome (IMG submission 26689) | reverse complement strand
CCAGGTTGCATAGGAGGACCTGAGGTCCGTGTAACGATGCACCGTTCAGCATAAGGCCTTGCCTCCGGCCCCAGACTAAGTTCGCGCATGGTGGAAACATCGCTGCGTCGTTGAAGAGCTTCTTCAGTCAGAGCGGGGATACGCCCGTTGGGAGGATCCACAATTAAGGAAGTACGGCGATCCACGACCGTATCATCTCCACGTTCGTACCAGAATTCGTTGTAGGAAATTACACCAGGCGGATACTGAGCACCCCCTACAGAGTCGATAATGAGGTCACGATTCTGCCGCCGGTTTTCAAAAACGGCCCATTCAGCAGCTTCTTCTTCCGTTAACACAGCGCGCTCTCCCAGTTCAGTTGGTCGTTGCATCGGGGTCAGGGTCCGGAAGGTAAATGTGCCCTGCAGGTCAGGATGTCCGTCCGGAGTCCTGGGTGGCTCATAGGCTGACGGTTGACTCACGGCCAAGGGAGATAGAAGTAACATAAAAACAGCAATCAGGAAATTTCTGCTCGTCATCGAAGGGCCCTCCGAACCTGTGTTACTCAGGCGTTATCTTGTTTAGCGTTGGCCCGTTGCTGATTCAGGTATTTGATCAGTGTTAAGGTTTCCCCCGGGTCCATCCGGCCTATCGGGGAATTGCTGTACGCTGACATCATCAACTTCCCGCTGCGCGAGATTAAAAATTCACTGGGTTGAATGTGGTCCCGTCGCGGTTCCCACCAGGCTCCGATAGCATCGCCTTCTTCCCGGCTAACTCCCCAACCCACGGGAAACCCGGTATTTTCAGCGATAGCCTTCAGATCTTCTTCGCTATCTACAGATGCCGCGATAATTGATACACCCTCTTCCCGAAACGCAGCACGGCGTTCCTCGAATCCGGNCAGCAGCCGGCAACAGTAGGGTCACCAGTGGCCTCGAAAGAACAATACGATGGTCATCGGCGAGCCAAGATCTCCAGGTAACTGGATCTCGTCGCCACCCACTACATGTAGTGTTATTTCTGGGAAAATTTCGCCTGGGTTGAGTTTCTGGGCCATCATTCGNCTGCTTCCGGTGGACTACTGCCTAGCTTACACCGAATTCCTTCAAGATGCGGGAGTTTTACGGAAATATAAACAAGAAATATCATCTACATCAACATCTACTTGAATAGTTTTTTATCAATTCTCTGCAAAATAAAATTCGAAGAAACACGTTTTTTTTAACACATTTCGGTTCAAATGCTATTTCAGCCCCCAAAGGCCACAAATTTGACCTAAATATCCTGTTTTTGGGTGGACTTTTAGGTAGCCAGTACATATCCTTCGCTTACGAACGAACGCCAGCTCTAACTTGATTACTATAAATNCGAGTTTAGTGCGGCTTATTCGTTATAAAAAAACCTAATACTTGAAAGGGGAAGTAAATGAACAAAAGACCATACTTGGCAAAACGGATCCTTCCGGCTGCCATTACACTGGGTCTGCTCGCTCCGGCTGGGTTCGCGCCTGCCGTATTCGGGCAGGAAGCGGAAATAGAGGAAGTCGTCATTACAGGTTCTCGTGGAAGACCAAGAACAGTATCTGATTCGCCAGTGCCAATTGACGTATTCTCAGCTCAGGATCTTCAGGACGTGTCTTACACTGATACCAACGATATTTTAAGAACGCTGGTACCTTCGTTCAACCTGGCACGGCAACCGATCTCAGATGGAGCTACATTCATTCGACCGGCCAGTCTGCGTGGATTGCCAACAGACAAAACTCTGACATTGGTAAATTCAAAGCGCCGCCACCGCTCATCACTCGTTTCTATCGGAGGCAGTGGTACCCAAAATGCTGATCTAGCAACTATTCCATCCGCCGCATTAGGGGGTGTCGAAGTTCTGCGAGACGGTGCGTCAGCGCAGTATGGTTCTGATGCCATCGCGGGTGTGATTAACTTAATCCTTAAGGATAACCGTGATGGAGGAAGCCTCTCCATAGATACCGGTGAATACTCAGAAGGCGACGGTAAGAAAACCACGATCCAGGGTAATATTGGATTGCCGTTGGGCGATGATGGCTTCATAAGTATCTCAGGCGAGTTTTATGAAGCAGATGCTACAAGCCGAGGAGTACAATATTGTGGTAGTTGGTTCTGCGTAGATCCCGCAGACGCTGGATACAACAGTAGCGCTTGGTATACGGAATTTACTGAAGATCCTACCTACCAGGCCGGCGTACCTGCTGCGAACGTAGGTTATGGCAACGTGGTCCAGCCTTGGGGTGAACCGGATGCATCGGCGGTTAGTTTGTTCGTCAATTCTGGTCTTCAACTTGATGACGACACCGAAGTCTACGCGTTCGGAAATTACCGCAAAAGCGAATCGGACGGCAGTTTTTTCTATCGTTATCCGAGAAACGGCACAATTGAACAGCTTCGGGAAGCGGACGGCGGTATATATGATCCCCTCTCCAAGTACCCCGGTGGTTTCACCCCAAGATTTGAGGGTGACATAGAGGACTGGTCAATAGTAGGTGGAATGCGTGGATCGCTGGAGAACGGTCTTAATTACGATCTCAGCGGACGCCGCGGTAATAATGAAATCCAGTATACCCTGGGAAACACCATCAACCCTTCCATGGGCCGCGCCTCACCAAAATCTTTCCACCCTGGAGACCTGATTAATGAGGAAACTCAGTTTCAGGCCGATTTTAACATTGAATTGGATTCCGACTTTTCCAGCCCACTCTTGCTCGCATTTGGTGCCAGCTACCTGGACGAGAGATATGAGGTAGTCGAAGGCGAGCTCGACTCTTACTTAGCCGGGCCCCACGCCGTAAAAGATCCATTTGCATTCTGTAACGGCAGCGTACCTACCGCTGCGGGAACGGCAGTTATCGGCAGCGGCTCGACCCTGAACTGTGCTGACTCTGACGACCCGGTTTATCAGGTAGTTGGTGTAGGCTCAAACGGATTTCCAGGCTACTCGCCTCAGTTCTCCGATGTCTATGAGCGTAGTTCCGTGGCTCTCTATGCAGACCTGAGTGCGGACGTAACCGACACCCTGTTCCTACAAGGTGCGATTCGCTATGAGGACTATGAAGATTTCGATGAAGAAGTCACGGCCAAGATTGCCGGTCGTCTGGAGTTGAGCGATAACTGGGCCCTACGTGGATCTTTCGGTACTGGATTCCGAGCACCGACACCAGGACAGCAGGGTACGACTAACGTATCCACTCGACTTCCGAATGGATTTCCTGTCGCAACAGGTCTGTTCCCGCCCGCTGGCCCTGTTGCAGCGGCTCTGGGTGCGGTTCCGCTAGTGCCAGAAAAATCCACTAACNTGACAGCTGGNATTATAGGCAGTGTTGGCGACTTGGATGTGACCCTAGACTTTTATCAAATCGATATNGAAGATCGGACNCAAGCGGTCTCAACCAGGGATGTATCTACCGACCCAACTTCCGGTGACGCCTATCAGAACTTTCTGAAACTGGAAGCAGCCGGAGTGCCGGGCGCCAACACCATCGGTGGTGTGCTGTACTTTACCAATGGTTTCGATACTTCGACCAAAGGTATGGACATAGTGGCAACCTACCCACTTACCGACGTAACACAGATAACGGCCGCGATTAACTANAATGACACTGAGTTCGATTCTAGTACCGAACAGGTGGGTCAGTTTCTTAATGTCGAGAGTCAGTTTGATTTTGAGAATTTTNTGTCAAATTGGCGCGGTGTATATAGCCTTGTACATACCATCGATGACCTTCGTCTCCTAGCGCGAGCTAGTTATTATGGCGAGTTTGAGAACTCAAACAGAAACCCATGGCCTAATATTCAGAAATATGATGGAGCGTGGTTCGTAGACGTGGAAGCCTCCTATCGATTTAATGATATGTGGACTATCACTGTCGGTGGACGTAACGTCGGCGACGAATATCCTGAGAAGGATCAAATTGCTGACTACTGCTGCGGTAGAGTGTACGGTTCCAGTGCCTATATGGACTGGCAGGGTGCTTACTACTATGGCCGTATAAGTGCTAATTTTTAGGTTGTATGAATTGATCTAGTCGCTACAGCGCCTAGAGCAGATTCAAAAAGAGGGGACACCTTGGTGTCCCCTCTTTTTTTTGCGTTCTCAATCCCACTTGTCGACATAGACTTTCCAGTAGGTAGTCTTTATGCTTTGTTCATGATTTCGTCTTAACCGACCACTTGAACCATGATTAAATCGTTTGACCACATAGCTGTCCCGATGGAGCGTGTAGAAGAAATGGTGGCATTCTACATGGCGTTGGGCTGCCGCGTGGTGGAACAGAACAATGGCATGATTTACGCTGTGATCTTCGGCGATAATAAGATTAACTTCCACGCTCCAGAGCTATGGCAGCCTGGTCAATTCACGTTACGTGGACCCACTGCAGTGCCGGGTTCCGGTGATGTGTGTTTTGTGTGGCAAGGCGCGCAGGAGTCTCTTCTTTCTACGCTGCGCGAAGCCAGCGCTGAAATCGAGGAAGGACCTGTGCCTCGTACTGGCGGCATGAATGGGGGCAGCACCCAAGGCACAAGTATCTATACGCGTGACCCGGACAATAACCTGCTTGAGTTCATTATCTACGGGTAACTGTAATTTATAAAAACTCAAAATTAACTAACATTCGACATATCCAAGACCAAGAGAGGTTGTTATGAAAATAACGATGAGAATGATAATTATAATAGCTTGTCTGTTATTGATTCCGTTCACAGCAGTAGCAACCGCTGCCATAAAGCAACGCTTTGCCGATGGGCCGAATCGAGTTTTCTCCGGCGGCCCATTAGTATCCGGTGAAATCTATTCTGGACCGGAACCGGACTGGAGTTTTGTGAATACTATCCCTACCATCGAGATGCAGCTGCTCGACCCTCCGAGATCACGAGTAATCTGGTCTGTGGAACACGAAGGCAAGCTCTATGTCTGGTCAGGTTACATGGGAACCACCGTTGGTCGATTATGGAAACGCTGGCCTGTGCAAGCAGAGCGAAATGGAAAGGCGATATTACGTATCAATGACACACGCTACGAACGCGAACTAGTCCGCATCCAGTCAGGTGACGAGCTAGATGGAATAACAGCCGCTATAACAAATAAGTACCCGTCTCAGACAACCCGTACGGCTGTAGAAACCGGTGGCGTCTGGTTATTCGAAGCCGCTCCAGGTCTGTAGCTCAAGGAGGAAAACATGAAATACTTCTATTGGGTTATTGCTGTCGTGTTGGTAGTTACTATCCTGGCGGTTTTATTTCTCCCGGGCGTGGACGATTTCGTAGAGCAAACTTTTCAGAGATACCTGGGACGTGCCGCACGTTAGTGATGGTCTCCCTTCTCTGTCATCAACCGTTTGTTGTCACCGATAACATTATTCAAGATATCGAAGTCTGCAATAACTAACGACCAGGTTACAGCGTTTGAAAACTGTTTGCATAACTAGCACCATTATTGGCGGTTGCTCCAGCGAAGAATTTTGCCGTAGTCTCCTTTCCGGTGAGACTACTGGGAGAATCGAGTTCAGGTAGCGATGCCTTAGTAGTACCGAAAGCGAGGGGCGCTATAACCACTCCCACAAAAAGCAGCATTTTATTAGCTAGGGCGAAACATTTATTGCAGCAGAGTGCCATAAAAGATTTGTCGGCCCGCTCTACTCAGATAGAACAGTGTTCACAAAATTCTGTAGTTTCTGAAGATCCTGGCTCCCTGTCATTAACCGAATTCCACCACCGTGGTTTATTCCTTGGGGCTTGGAAACCAACAAACTCGAACCATCAGTGGCTGTCCCCATAGTAGCGGCCGGTCTTTCGACAGCTCCACCTAGTAGATTGTTAATGTAATTGACCAAGGTATTGTAGTTAGTAGTTTGGAAATTTGTAGAACTGGAATCGACATAATGCAAGGCACTGCTTGCCGCCGCACCACCTGTTTTGTGGCACATTATGCAGTTGTTTTGAATAATCGGTGACGAAATACTAGTCTTATAAAGTTGAAAGCTCGAACTGCTTTGCTGTTCAGCTCCTATCGTTACCAGCAAAGCTGAACCACTATAAAAAATCTCACCCGCAGCTGCGATAGAGTCGTATGCAAGATAAAGTGCTAGGGTTGTATCTGACACGCCAGCTGGGCCGAATGCTACATCATTGACAATATTGATCAGCTCACTCGCTTGCAGCGTTTTAGTAGGAAAAGCAGCTTGCAAATTTTCTAGAGATAAGTCCCAAACTTCGTAAGCCCCAGATTCGATTCGCATGAAATACTGATCTCCCCAGACAACCAGGACATAGATATTTCCAACTGTATTCACGTGGCTCGTCTCGACCTGGATTTCCATGTTGATATCTATGGCTTGATCGTATTCAAAGGAGGAGCTATAAGTTAATCCGTCGTCGGCCGAGGCTCCACCGAAAAAACGGGCAGTGGTAGAGCCTCCACTTACCGTGGAAGGCAAATCTAATTCTGGCAGTTGCGCCAATGCAACCGGCATGGCAAGGAAAACTGCGAGATTGAAAACCGTTGTAAGTAACTTTCCTTTCATCAACATGCGGCCTTTACGATTTATATACGTAGAAAAACTGCAAAGCCTTCCAAAATTGCGGTCTAGGGAAATTCAACAAGGCCTATAATGTCTAAACTCAAAAAACGCCCACTAGTCTAAACCGTCCCGTATTAGCTCTAGTTTGCCTGGGGAACCTGAAAAGAATGACTAGACCAGTTCGAAACCCGGGCGATAGACCTTATCTAGATAGGCATTGGCGCCTTCGTCATTGGTGAATCGCATGCCGGCCTTATCATACTCTAACACCTTGTTTTCAGAGGCGCGCATAGTAGCGATATTGCCCAGCAACATGGTCTCGGTGAGGCGGCCTGCATATTCAAAGTCTGAAGTTGTCACCTTGCTACGGTCCTTAATAGCATCGATCCACTCCTGGTAAATACCGGGTGACCTAGCCATTCTCTTGGCTGGTTGCTGATATTCCAGGTGTTTTGCCTCAGGGATGAGTCGTGGCTCACGGCCGTAGACACCATGCATTAGGGTATTCTTGTCTCCGACAATGAGCACTCCGCCATCATTATCTCCAAGCATTCGGCCCTGCTCCAATAATTCTGGGCGTTCTGGCAGCAATCCCCCATCATACCATGTCATTTTCACCGGTGGCCGGCTGCCTTTAGTTGGAAATTCAAAGTGAATCTTAGAGGCAATAGGAAAGGTCTCCATGTCCGATCCAAACCGACTGGAACTCGCGGAAATTCTGTTAGGCAAGTCAAGATCCAGTGCCCAGTAAGGATGATCGATGATATGAGCACCCATATCCCCTACCACACCTGTACCGAAATCAAGCCACCCGCGCCAGTTAAACCAATGATAGGCCCTTTCTTTGAATGGCCGAAACGAGGCGGCGCCTAACCATAGATCCCAGTTGATATGTGTTGGTATGGGATCAGAGCCTACTGGCCGGCCAATTCCCTGTGGCCAGACAGGACGATTAGTCCAACAGTGTACTTCTTGAACCGTACCAAGAGCGCCATCAGCAACCATTTCGTTAATTAGCCGAGCTCCCTCTTCTGCGTGGCCTTGGTTTCCCATCTGGGTAACGACATTGGTCTCACGGGCTCGTTTTGCCAGGAAGCGGGCTTCAGCTACAGTATGGCACAGCGGCTTTTGTACATAGAGATGCTTCCCTAGGTTCATGGCATGGGCAGCGATTGGTGCATGCATGTGATCCGGCGTACTAATCAACACCGCATCGATTTCGGGGTTCTCATCCAGCATAACGCGGTAGTCTCGATAGGTCTTGGCTTTCTCACGAAACGACGCGGTCCAATCTTGGTTCAGAGTCTCCGCCAATCGATTATCGTCTATTTCACAGACAGCATAGATGTTCTCATGAGATACAGATTGAATATCTGACCGACCCTTACCGCCAGCTCCGACAGCAGCGATGTTGACCTTGTCACTGGGCGCGACGTAAGCCGGGCCTCCGAGCACATGGCGGGGAACAATCATAAAGGCAGACGCGGCCGCCGTGTTTCTCATAAAGTCGCGACGACTTCGATTTTTCCCTTTCGTATCTTTTCTCATGGAACCCCCGTGTTATCTTATTAAGCTGGCCTGAAACAGGCCCTTTCCAATACTGTTTAGCCAGCTATCACCACTCCGAGGTTAGCACAAAGGAATGGGTTTCCGGAAACTCAGCGCGCTGCTTATCAATCAGTTTGACAAATTTTGGCCGAAATTTCTCCGCGTAATCCCGCTGATGATTACAGTAAGGGAGGCAAGTTGAAAGAGATTTAGGACTTCCTGAATGGGTCCACAATCATAAAGGTCGCATTAGTCTTAGCTACCAGTTTCTCTTCACAGTAAATTGAAATCTCGCAGCGAAACAACTTTTTGCCAACATGGATGACTTCCGCTTTAGCAATGAGCGTATTCCCTGCGGGTGGTCTGATAAAGGATATATTGAGATCGATGGTAGCCGACAACTTCCCCTCTGGCCTTACTGATCGCACTGCGGCTCCAGCAGCCGTGTCCGCTAGCGAGCTAAGCACGCCACCATGAACACGACCTCCATTATTAAAGTGATAATCTTTTAGTTCGATAGCACAAGTCGCACACCCTTCAGCAAAATCTATTATCTCGATACCGAGAAATTCACCGAAAGGACTCATTTGGGGTATTTGGAGAGGCATAGCTTTTTGCGCTTCCTAAATTATCTGAGTACGGTTGATCACAACCGTCGCCTTCTTACCCGGAGCTACTCTGACAACCGGTAGGCGATAATGTAACCCCCTNCCGGATCTTCCTGATCAGCGGGTAGTGTCGCGAAACCTGCCCCGGGNCCGGTTGTTGTGTTGTACACCGGAATGGTAGCGACAATGGTTTGCNTGCCGGAAGCAGACAGATAACTCATNGGCGTTGAACTGGCCTGATGCGGAATGGGATTACTCCACAGCTCCTCGCCGTTCAACACATCCGTGGCACGAATGGTATTGTCATAGGCGCTGGCGCTAAATATCAGGCCACCAGCAGTAGTAACCGTTCCACCTATCTGCGGTGTACCAACACTGATCGGAAGAAACGTCTTCACACCCAGACCGAATATCGTCGGGCCGGTGTCTTTCGCCAGGCCAATCGGTTTTTCCCAGAGCAACTGTCGAGTTTCCAGGTCAATTGCAGCCAGCACTCCGTAGGGCGGCTGATTACATGGAACGCCTAACGGAGACATGAACTGCACCGTAGTGTGCGAGTAAGGAGTTCCCAGCTGATTGCCCTGTACGCCTTCTGGTAACTCGTCGCGCGGAATCAAGGTAAGCTGATTACCGACAATCATCGGATTGACCACCATGATGTTATTTAGCTGGTCAACGCTTACGCTTCCCCAGTTGTGGCCGCCAGCATTGCCCGGAAACTGCAATATCGTGTCGGTGCCAGGCACGGTAAAGTGTCCTTCATAGCGCATCTTCCTAAATTCGATACGGCAGTACAGCTGATCCAAGGGCGTGATACCCCACATTTTCTCTTCGGTAAGATCCTCCCTAAAGTTTGGCATATCCATCGTGAAAGGTTGAGTGGAAGCCACATAGTCTTCTGGCACTCCACCTTCTTGTGACACGGGCAGTTCCTGAATATCAAAGATCGGTTCGCCTGTTTCGCGATTCAACACAAATACCTCGGAACGCTTGGTGGGTATCAATACTGCCTTCACCTTCTCACCACCGGTACCCGGTAGATCGATTAACACCGGCTGAGCTGGTACATCCCAATCCCAGAGGTCATGGTGCACAGTCTGATAGGACCATCTTGGCGCACCAGTTTCACCGTCGATCGCTACTACTGAGCTGGCATATTGTTCACTAGCTTCCATACGGTAGCCACCGAAATAGTCCGGTGTTTCATTACCTGTAGGCGCATAGATCAGACCGAGTTCTTCATCGACACTGAACAGACTCCACACATTGGGTGTACCACGGGTATACACTTCACCGCGCAAAGGCTCGGTATGAATACCGGGCCGGGCCATATCCCAAGCCCAGGCGAACTCCCCACTAATCGCATTGAATGCGCGTACTACTCCGGATGGTTCGCCGACGCTCTGATTGTCAAATACCCAGCCACCAACCACGGCATTACCCCGCACGATACCCGGCGGAGAGGTCTGAAAATTAAATATCAGCGGATCATTTCCCATATTGGTTGTTAGGTTTATTTCCCCCAGATCGCCAAACCGGATACAACGCTCACCAGTTAAAGCATCCACCGCTATCATCCTGGCATCGGTGGTAGCAGTGATGATGCGCACCTGGCACTCACCCTGGTAGTCCGGAGGAGCCTCATAATAGGCAAGGCCACGACAGGCAGTTGTGAAATAACGAACAAACTCAAGATCAAGATGCCCAGGATCGACCAGAGGATCGAACTGCCAGACCAGCTCACCGCTCTCTGCATCCAGCGCGATGATGACATTGCCGCCTGCACACACATAGAGCAGTTCACCCACCTGTAGCGGTGTAGCCTTGAATGACCCCCCAATACCTGTGCGGTAAGTCCAGGCTACTTCGAGATTCTGTACGTTCTCGCGGTTAATCTGATCGATGGGTGAGTAGCGAGAGCCACCGAGAGTATTACCATAGGATGGCCAGTCGGTTCCTGCACTAACTGTGTTAATGCCACTACGTTCTGGTAGTGGAGTTACAACCCAACCGCTGCCTGCAATGATGATACCTGTGGTAAGAACAGCCGCGAACGCAGTCACTCCACGAGAGACTGTCGATTTAAATAATGGCGGGGGCTCACCGTCGTACAAGGCATTTCTTAAAAAGGGGGTAAGAAACCAGATACCGATAATAGCAAGAGGGAGGATACGAGGTGCGAGAGCCCAAAGATTGGTTCCTGATTCCAGGAACGCCCAGGCCACAGTAGCTACCAGCAAGCCGCCATACACCATCGAACCCATAGGATCTGCCTTCCACAACCGCATGGCACTCGCCTCCAGGAGCAGTCCTGCTAATAGATAGTAAAAAGACCCTCCGAGGAAGACGAGTTGCAGTCCCCCAAAAATCATCCACGCCCCAAGAAAACCTATCAGTAAGGGGAATACTCTCGGTGGCCGTGTCTTTATCGTAGTCATAGCTTGGCCTCTCTTTTACGCCTTTTTGGGCTGGCTCAATCTACTAATCAATGCGTTATGGAATGCCCATCCAGCTGAGACTCATTATCCTGAGCAACAATCTGGGCAGCAACTGCTGAGTTTACATTGCAGCCCAGCACACGAATGATTAGTGAAGATTATGATTTAAATCTCTCCTGATTTCTTTGTTGCTCTTTAAAGCTTAGCTTGTCTCGGCGCCGCGAAACAACAGTTGCCTGCATTGCTTGGCCGATATGAGTTTCACCCCTNGCCCTAGCGAATTCGACCTGGCGCTCACGCTCGGCATANCGCTTAANCTGGTCCTTCGTGTGCTTGTCATAACAATGAGGACAACTCAACCCCTTCTGATAATATTCGGTCTGCTTGTCTGTACCAGTAATAGGCATACGGCAAGCATGGCATTGATCATAGCTACCTCGCTCCAGTTTATGCTTCACGGTAACACGATTATCGAATACGAAACATTCACCTCTCCACTTAGTATTAGCCTCAGGAATTTCTTCCAAATACTTCAGGACCCCACCTTTTAAGTGATAAACGTCTGCAAATCCGTGCTGTTTGAGGAAGGCAGTAGACTTCTCGCAGCGAATGCCCCCAGTACAGAACATAGCTACTTTCTTTTGTTTTTTGGGATCAAGGTTTTTCTTTACGTAGTCGGGAAACTCACGAAAAGAATTGGTATTCGGATTGACAGCATTCTCGAAAGTACCAATTGCCACCTCATACCTATTGCGGGTATCCAATAAGAAAATCTCTGGATTGCTGATAAGCTCATTCCAATCCTTGGGATTGACATAAGTACCCACAATGAGATTTGGGTCGATATTCTCCTCACCCATAGTAACAATCTCGTTCTTGAGTTTTACCTTGGTACGATAGAAAGGATTCTCATCTACATAGGATTCCTTGATTTCCAGTCCCGCAAAGCGTTCGTCCTCCCGCAATCGCCCGACCACCGCATCGATACCTTGGCGCGACCCGGCTAAGGTGCCGTTGATGCCTTCGGCTGCGAGCAATAGCGTACCACGTACGTCATGCTCAAGCATAAAATCGCGGAGAGGCTCTCGGAAATCTGCAAAATCAGGAAATTTTGCGAAACGATAGAACGCGGACACTACCACGCTTTTATCTGGATAATTCATGACTCCTCCTCATCGCTGACCGGAACGTAAAACCGGCGCAAAGTTCACGGAACAGATTTTAACAGATATGAATCACTTGCCCATGAGTGAACAGAATATTTAGGCTTTACAAACCGATGAGACCAGAATAGTGTCTGTTTTACCGGCTTAAACGCTACCAGTTTCGGAGCGTAATCAAAGAATTAAGGAGATTAGCCATGTCTTGTCCAAAGCTGCTCACTCTTTCCTCTGCCCTCTTAGGCTTATCATTGTCTCTCGCGCCCTATGTTGGGGTAGCCCAATCCACAGAGAGACCCGATTTGGAAGGGATCTGGACCAATGCGTCACGCACGACGCTTACCCGACCACGCGGTATTGAAGAGCTGGTGGTTTCACCAGAAGTTGCAGATCAAATTGTAGCCAATATGGCTATCGCAGGTATTTCAGCGGAAAACATAGCGGCTGGCCCATCGATTGATCCGGAAACTGGCGCACCGCCTTCGGGTAGCTACGATTTCGGTCTACGTGGATATAACTTATTCTGGACAGATCCTGGTTCGTCACTAGCCTTAGTTAAAGGAGAGTTTCGAACCTCTTATGTTGTAGATCCACCCAATGGACAGATTCCCCGGCTGGACAAACCTATGGTCGAACTACTGCGACCGAATTACGGCAGCCGCTATCTAACTGGAGTGGGCGGAAATGAAGGTCCAGAGGCTCTACCTATCCCTGAGCGCTGCCTTATTGGATTCGGTAATACTGCTGGTCCAGGGATGATGGGGACACTGTATAACAGTAGCTATCAATTCATACAAACTGATAATTACGTGATGATTCTCATAGAGATGGTCCACGACACGCGCATTATTCCTATTTTTAGTTCAGCCGAAGAAGCACGGGCAAAACGGCGTCCCGCTGCTTTGAATCAATGGCTGGGAGATTCCGTAGGCTGGTATGAAGATGGCGTACTGAATATCGAGACCATCAATATCAACCCACACCAGATGGGGCAAAGTTCGGTGCCAATCTCTCCAACCGGCAAGGTCACTGAGCAATTTAGTCGATATGCAGATAACGAAATTTTATATACGTTTACGGTAGAAGATTCAAACCTTTACAGCCAGCCTTGGACTGCTGAGTTAAGTTACTATCCTCTTAATGGACGTATATATGAATATGCATGTCATGAGGGCAATTATTCAATGCCGGGAATTCTTGCTGGAGCGAGGCGCCTCGAGGCAGAGCAAGCCAGCAGGTAATCTATCTGCTTAATGGGATTAGTATTTAGAACACTTGGTTATATATAAAATCTAAAGGCAACAAGGAATTAAAAATGAAAAACATCATAAAACTTGGGTTGGCAATTTGCGTTCTACTGCCAGTTACATTCGGTATATCCTCCTCTTTGGCTCAAGACATTGAACCTGACGAGCTTGGGTTTATCATAGGACAACCGGAGGATTTAGTTCCTGGAGGAGGAGGCCGAGTAGTCCGTATCTACGGGGATGCGAGCGAGCCGGGTCTGTATGTGATACGAATTACTTTCCCTCCTGGAGCCGGTAGTCGACCGCACTACCATAGTACAGCTCGATACATCACTGTTATTAAGGGTACCTGGTACACTTCCTGGGGGCCCGATGCGGACATCTATGATCCAGACAATATGATGGCGGTGAAAGAAGGTACCTTTATTTACCAACCACCAGAAGGGCACCACTATGATATGGCTAAAGACGAGGAGGTTACTGTTCAAATTATGGGCGTAGGACCCGTAATTACAACTCAAATTCCACAGCCTGAGCAGTGAGAGACCTAGCTAGTCGACTATGACGGGTAGCTTTCCCGGAAGACCCCATTCAGCCCAGCTGCCATCGTACACAGCCAAATTTTTATAACCGGCGACGTTGGCAGCGAGGGTGAGAATGCATGCAGTAATTCCAGAGCCACAAGTCGTTATGACTTTGTTATTTTTGGTAGCAAGACCAGTAAATATTTCATTTAGCTCCTGAACCGATCTTAACTCTCCCCGGCTAATAAATCAGTAAAAGGCAAGCTTTTAGCATTGGGCATGTGCCCTGACCTAACTCCTGGCCTCGGCTCAGGATCAATACCTTTAAATCGCGCTGCTGACCTTGCATCTAGCACTTGGCAATTGGGCTCGTATAGGGCCTTTAAAACAATCTCAAAATCACAAAAAAATTTGTCATCCAGGTCTGCCTCAAAGTCTCCGGGCTCAGGATTGCTGTACTCATCCACTACGTCACGTTCTTCCTTTAACCATTTAGGAAGCCCGCCATTTAGCACTGCAACTTGTTGGTGCCCCATGGCGCGAAACATCCACCATGCTCTAGGGCTAGCGTAGAGGCCTACATCGTCATAAACAATGATTGTGGCTTCCTTGTTTACGCCTAGTTTTCTGACTTCATCTTGAAATAATTCTTTTGTTGGAAGCATATGAGGTAATGAGCTATTTGGCTGCATACCACCTGGTCATAGTCGAAACGTCTCGCTCCGGGTATGGCTGCAAAATTTCCATTTCCATTTACAGAGTTGAAACCGGGAACCACAGGTTCAACTGAGGAGTCTAGTAGAACTAGAGAATCGTTTCCCAAATGGTCTTCCAGCCACTGCGTATTGATCAAAGGAGTGTTAATTTCTAGCATGTTAAATACTTAAAAAATAATTACTCAAAATTAAATACCAAAGGCAACACAAGAACAACAAAAAGAGCCCAAGCGCCATAAGCAGGAAAATAGTTAACAGCCGCGAATTTTAATTTATGCTCTCTGAGCTCCTTTTTATAAAACCGCCAGTAAGTAATAAATAAGTTACTAAGATGGCAAAAAACCAATAGATTCGCTCCCAGTACAACTACTCGATTTGGAGATAAACCCCATTCAGAAAAGCGATAAAGAATAGCCAAGAGTGCGGTGAAGTTGATAATCAATGTGAGACAAATAAGACTGAAATTGACTAAGTCCACCAGTGTAAATGAACTCTTGTCCCCGCGGCCGCATATAGAAAAAATAGTCATCCCCAACACAACCAGAAGAAGGCCATTAAAGACAATTAGAAAATCTCTATTGGTAAAAGGGCTTACTTGTTGCATGGCCATCACTATTAAATAAACTACCGATGTAACAAGAAAGAGAGGCGTGAATATATTTGCAAGATTAGAGGCAATACGACCATTTGACTTCATGTAGTCAATATATACATAGGTTGCAAATATTGGTGCAGATACAACTCCCCCGAGAACAACGTTGTTGAAATACCACAAGCTAACATCAAAATTAATTAGCTCGAATAGACTCGCAGTAATCGCGGCAAGTACACCTCCACCTAATCCTATCAAAACCAAATAGATAAACACTTCACCATTCGCACGAATGAAATTCAGTCGTGCTCCATCACTTCGCCAGTTATCTCCTGTAAAACTTAGTCCTAACAACATCCACATGACTAATGGCGCATGAATTATAGCCATAAGGATACTTGATGACTCATAATCACTAGGTAGAAATAACATTGGTAAAAAAACGCTCAAAACCCCTGCCGACAACCCAAAGGTAATTTTCTTAGAAGCGCGGCCCTTTCTAAGAAAATAAAAGATCAGTGAAACAAAAACAACAAGCGGACCAAATCGTGGGAAGTACCATTGAGGCTGGATAGACATTAAGACAGGTATACGTAATGCTAAAAAAGCCACCGCGCAAATTGGTAACAGATTGAGAAGCTCTTTTATCGAAACACGATTATCTATACCAGATCCGTGTTCGAGCCTTACCTTCCAGAAATTTAGAAGCGCAACGTCAGGATTGGATTCCAATGCCTCAGTTAAATTACTTCT